>ERZ773267.1108-NODE-1108-length-15721-cov-5.816545_pt1 | contig 15721 bp, 9 predicted proteins | sample MGYA00511959_ERZ773267 | MGnify/ENA primary metagenome ERZ773267 (study PRJEB29015, sample SAMEA2738165) | human oral metagenome | biome: human oral; feature: human-associated habitat; material: saliva | place: China | collected 2240 ... | reverse complement strand
CAACACCAAGGATGAGCTCATCGAGTACATGATGGAGCTCAGCAAGGACACCGCCCACCTGCTGCGCCCGGCCTTCTGGCCCACGACGCACGACATCCTCACCCCCTTCATGACCAACGGGAAGGTGCCGGCCTTCAAGCTGCGCGCCGTGCTGGCGGCCACGCTCTCACCGACCTGGGGCATCTACTCGGGCTACGAGCTGGCCGAGTCCACGCCGCGCCCGGGCTACGAGGAGCAGATCGACAACGAGAAGTACGAGTACAAGCCGCGCGACTTCGCCGCCGCTCGCCGCAACGGCATCGAGGACCTCCTCACGCGCCTCAACGCCGCCCGGGCGGCCCACCCGGCGCTGCGCCAGCTGCGGGACATCTACTTCCACCCCACGAGCGACGACCAGATCCTCGCCTACTCCAAGCGGGTGGACGCCTTCCACAGCCCCACGGGCAGGGACGACGTCGTCCTGACGGTGGTCAACCTCGACCCGCACGGGGCGAGGGCCGGCGAGGTCTACCTCAACCTGGAGGCCCTGGGCCTGCCGGGCTGGGTCGATGCCTCGCGCCCAGTGGTCAAGGTGAGCGACGAGCTCACCGGCGCGAGCTACGAGTGGTCGGGGCAGAACTATGTGCGTCTCGACCCCTTCGCCGGGCAGGTCGCCCACGTCTTCTCCGTGGAGCCGCTGTGAGCACCGATCCGATGAGTACTGCCCCGGTGCCCCCCGGCAGCGAGACTCCAACCGCGGCGCCGGGGGGAGCCTTCGGTCCGCCCGCGGCGGGCGTGCCCGTCACGGCGCCCGTGGCGGCCCAGATGACGGCGATCCCCACCCCCAGCAGCGGGATCCCCATGCCGCTGGCGGTGGCCCCGCCGATCCCCGGGGTGCCGGCCCTGCCGGCTCAGGCCCGCCCCGGCCTGAGCCCGGACCCCGAGTGGTTCCGCACGGCGGTCTTCTACGAGGCGCTGCTGCGCTCCTTCGCCGACTCCGACGGCGACGGCGTCGGGGACCTGCGCGGGCTCATCTCCCGCCTGGACTACCTGGCGTGGCTGGGCGTGGACTGCGTGTGGATCCCGCCCTTCTACCCCTCGCCCGTACGCGACGGCGGCTACGACATCTCCGACTACACGGCCATCGACCCGCGCTACGGGACGATGGAGGACTTCCGCGAGCTGGTCCACCAGGCCCATCAGCGCGGGATCCGCATCATCATCGACATGGTCGTCAACCACACCTCGGACGCCCACCCCTGGTTCCAGGCCTCCCGCTCGGACCCCGAGGGTCCTTACGGGGACTTCTACGTGTGGGCCGACGACGACTCCGGCTACGACGACGCCCGCATCATCTTCGTGGACACCGAGGAGTCCAACTGGGCCTACGACGTCGAGCGCGGCCAGTTCTACTGGCACCGCTTCTTCTCCCACCAGCCCGACCTCAACTACCGCAACCCGGCAGTCATCGAGGCGATCCACGACGTCATCCGCTTCTGGGCGCGCACCGGGGTGGACGGCTTCCGCCTCGACGCCATCCCCTACCTGACCGAGTCGGAGGGCACCAACTGCGAGAACCTGGCCGGCACCCACGAGATCATCGCCGGGATCCGTCAGATGCTCGACCGGGAGTTCCCCGGGACCATCACGCTGGCCGAGGCCAACCAGTGGCCCGAGGACGTCGTGGAGTACTTCGGCACCGAGGAGGCGCCCGAGTGCACCATGTGCTTCCACTTCCCGGTCATGCCGCGCATCTTCTACGCACTGCGGCAGGGCTCGGCCGAGGCCATCCGCTGGGTGCTGGAGAAGACCCCCGACATCCCCGCCCACGGGCAGTGGGGGACCTTCCTGCGCAACCACGATGAGCTGACCCTGGAGATGGTCACCGACGCCGAGCGCGACCAGATGTACGCCTGGTACGCCCCCGAGGAGCGCATGCGCGCCAACATCGGGATCCGGCGCCGCCTGGCCCCACTCCTGGACGCCTCGCGCGCCGAGGTGGAGCTGGCCTACGCCCTGCTCCTGTCGCTGCCGGGAAGTCCCTGTCTCTACTACGGCGACGAGATCGGCATGGGCGAGAACATCTGGCTGGAGGACCGCGACGCCGTGCGCACCCCCATGCAGTGGGACGACTCCCCCAACATGGGCTTCTCCTCAGTGGTCGACCCGGGCGCCCTGACGCTTCCGCTCATCCAGGCCCCCGGCTACGCGCACCTGACGGTGGCCACCGAGATGGCCCGGCCCGACTCGCTGCTGCAGTTCACCCGGCGGATCCTGCACCTGCGCCGCGCCCATCCCGTGCTGGGTCGCGGGAACTTCCTCCTGCGCCCCACCAGCGATGACGCCGTCCTGGCGCACACGCGCTGCGACGAGGCGCCGGTGGAGGGGGCAGAGACCCTTCTGTGCGTCTCCAACCTCTCGGCCACCCCCCGGTCGGTGACGATCGAGGTTCCTGAGCTGGCGGGCAGGGGCACCACGGATCTGTTCGGGGGCTGCGCCTTCCCGCCCGTTGACGAGCGCGGCCGCCTCACCCTGACGCTGGGAGCGCGCGGATACTACTGGCTGTCCGTTGACCGGACTGAGCCCGACGACGCCCCCCAGGGCGACCACGACAACCACCCGACCGAGGAAGTCTGATGCCAAACGAACCGATCTCCGCCGCACCGCAGCCCGCCACCGTGCCGGCACACTCCCTGCGCAGCGCCCAGGCCCCGTCGACCTGGCCCACCAATGCCGAGATCCTGGCGGCCCTGGGCCCGTGGATGCTTCAGCGGCGATGGTTTCCCCTCAAGGGGGACGCCGCACCGCCCCTGGGCTCCCTGCGCGTGATCGCAACCTGGGAGCCGGAGGAGGGGGTGCGAGACCTCGTCATCGCCGCCCTACGGGGCAACCAGGCCGAGACCGGTCACCGCGACGGGATGGTGCTGCTGCACGTACCGGTGGTCCTGGAGGCCGCCGAGGCGCTCGACTCCTTCGCCACCCCCGGTGAGGCACCCGGCAACCACGGCCTGCTGGTGACCACCGGCTCTCAGGGGTCACCCACGCAGGTGGCGCTCGTCGACGGCGCCCACCACCCGGCCTTCTGGCGGGCCTGGGCCCTGAGCACGCTGAAGGCGGGCACCGTCCTGAGCGAGGCCGGAGCCCTGGCCATCGCCCAGCGGGCGCCGAGGCTGCGGGTGACCACCGGGGAGCAGTCCAACACCTCCGTCATCCTGCCGGCCCCTTCCGACCCCGCCGAGGCTCTTGGGGAGCAGGACGCCGCCACCGGTGACCTCATCGTCAAGCTCCTGCGGGTCCTGGAGCACGGGCGCAATCCCGACGTGGAGCTGTCGGTGGCCCTGGCCCGCAGCGGCTGGGACCGGGTGCCCACGCCGGTGGCCTGGTCCACCATGACCTGGACGCGCATGGGCGGCTGCGGCCAGCCCGCCCTGGAGGAGTCCACCGACTCGGCCGTGGCCTGCAGCTTCGTCCCCCGCGCCGACGACGGCTTCGAGCTGTTCTGCTCACTGGCCTCCACCGACGACGTCGACGGACCGGTGCGGGCCCGCGCCGTGGAGCTGGCCCGGGATCTGGGACGCACGACCGCGCAGATGCACCACCACCTGGCCGCCTCCCTGGGCACGAGCCGGCCGCCAACGCCGACCGAGCTCGCCGCCTCCCTGCGCAAGCGCGCCCGGTGGGCGCTGGAGGAGGTGCCCGAGCTCTCCGGGCACATCCGGGCCCTGGAGCTCAAGGTGGAGCAGACCATGGAGCGGCTCGAGGCGCTCGAGGCCCTGGAGCCGGCCACCCGCATCCACGGCGACTACCACCTGGGGCAGGTGCTTCACGAGATCGGCGGCCAGCAGCGCTGGTACGTCCTGGACTTCGAGGGCGAGCCCCTGCGCCCCCTGGCCCAGCGCTCCGACCCCGACCTGCCGGCCCGGGACGTGGCCGGCATGCTGCGCTCCTTCGACTACGCCGCCGCCGTGGGCAAGGCACCCCACCCCGACTGGCTCCCCGCCGTGCGCTCCGCCTTCGAGGAGGGCTACCGCCTGGGACGCCAGGAGACCGGCTCTCTCGCCCCGTCGCCAGCGGCATCCGGCGACCAGGAGCAGGCCGAGGCCTCGTACCAGACGGTCCTGACCTGCCTGGAGCTGGACAAGGCCCTCTACGAGGCCGTCTACGAGGCCCGTAACCGTCCCGACTGGCTGGGCATCCCCCTGGCGGGGATCGAGTCGGTCCTGTCCAAGTACACGGAGGGCTGAGCACACGACGATCCTCCATTCCCCTCATCCCCATCGGTCCGACGTCCAAAAGCACCCGTTAATCACCAACGCATGGAAGAGTTGCTGTATGAGCGCCAACACACCTGAGAAGGACCTCGCCCCTGTCCCTGTGGACCCCTGGATTCTGGCTGACGTCGCCTACGCGCGCTACCACGACCCGCACGAGGTCCTGGGCGCCCACGTCGGCGAGAACGGAGTCACCATCCGCACCGTCCGCCACCTGGCCGACGACGTCGTCGTCGTCACCAAGGACGGCACCCACCCGGCCACCCACGAGCAGGACGGCGTCTGGGTGGCGCTCCTGCCCGGCCAGGAGGTCCCCGACTACCGCATCAAGGTCACCTACGGCGACGAGACCACCACCGTCGACGACCCCTACCGCTACATGCCCACTCTGGGCGAGATGGACACCTACCTCATCTCCGAGGGCCGCCACGAGGAGCTGTGGGAGGTCCTGGGCGCCCACGTCAAGCGCTACGACGGCCCCATGGGTGAGGTCGAGGGAACCGCCTTCGCCGTGTGGGCCCCCAACGCCCGCGCCGTACGCGTCGTCGGCGACTTCAACTACTGGGACGGCACGGCCACCGCCATGCGCTCCCTGGGCTCCTCCGGTGTGTGGGAGCTGTTCGTGCCCGGCGTCGGAGTCGGTGCGCGCTACAAGTTCGAGATCTGCTTCGCCGACGGGTCCTGGCACCAGAAGGCCGACCCGATGGCCCGCGCCACCGAGGTCCCCCCGGCCACCGCCTCGGTGGTCACCGACCAGTTCCACGAGTGGGAGGACCAGGAGTGGATGGCCAAGCGCGCCACCACCGACCCCCACAGCGGACCGATGAGCATCTACGAGGTCCACATCGGTTCGTGGCGCCAGGGACTGGGCTTCCGTGGTCTGGCCAAGGAGCTGGTCCCCTACGTCAAGGAGGCCGGCTTCACCCACGTGGAGTTCCTGCCGGTGGCCGAGCACCCCTTCGGCGGCTCCTGGGGCTACCAGGTCACCAGCTACTACGCACCCACCTCGCGCTTCGGCACCCCGGACGACTTCCGCTACCTGGTGGACCAGCTCCACCAGGCCGGCATCGGCGTCATCCTGGACTGGGTGCCCGCCCACTTCCCCAAGGACGAGTGGGCCCTGGCCCGCTTCGACGGCACCCCGCTGTACGAGGACCCAGACCCTCAGCGCGGCGAGCACCCCGACTGGGGCACCTACGTGTTCAACTTCGGACGCAACGAGGTGCGCAACTTCCTGGTCGCCAACGCCCTGTACTGGCTCCAGGAGTTCCACGCCGACGGCCTGCGCGTCGACGCCGTGGCCTCCATGCTCTACCTGGACTACTCGCGCCAGGACGGCCAGTGGCACCCCAACCAGTTCGGTGGCCGCGAGCACCTGGAGGCCATCAGCTTCCTGCAGGAGGCCACCGCCACCGCCTACCGCAAGAACCCCGGCATCATCATGGCCGCCGAGGAGTCCACGGCGTGGCCGGGCGTCACCGCCCCCACCGAGTACGGCGGCCTGGGCTTCGGACTGAAGTGGAACATGGGGTGGATGAACGACACCCTGCGCTACCTGGCGGAGGACCCCGTCAACCGCCGCTACCACCACGGAGAGCTGACCTTCTCCCTCGTCTACGCCTTCTCCGAGCAGTTCATCCTGCCGCTGAGCCACGATGAGGTCGTCCACGGCAAGGGCTCCCTGCTGTCCAAGATGCCCGGCGACCCCTGGCAGGAGCTGGCGGGCCTGCGCGCCCTGTACGCCTACCAGTGGTCCCACCCCGGCAAGCAGCTGCTGTTCATGGGCCAGGAGTTCGGTCAGGGAACCGAGTGGAACGCCGATACCTCCCTGGACTGGTGGATCCTGGACGACCCCGGCCACCAGGGGCTGCTCGCCCTGGTCAGCGACCTCAACCGCCTCTACCTGAGCTCGCCGGCCCTGTGGTCGGAGGACTTCTCCCACCGAGGATTCGAGTGGATCGAGGCCGGCGACGGCGACCACAACGTCCTGTCCTACCTGCGCAAGGGGACCGACGCCGACGGGCGGGCCGACCTGATGGTCTGCATCATCAACTTCGCCGGCACCCCGCACGAGGGCTACCGGGTGGGCCTGCCCTTCGCCGGGGACTGGGAGGAGGTCCTCAACACCGACTCCGAGGAGTACGGAGGCTCCGGCGTGGGCAACCTGGGCCGTGTCGAGGCCGAGGACCTGCCCTGGAACGGGCGCCCGGCCTCGGTGCGCCTGCGAGTCCCCCCCATGGGAGCGGTCTTCCTGCGTCCGGCTCAGGACTGACCCGGGCTGAAACCACGCACCGCGGTGGGGTGAGGGGCATGAGCCTCTCGCCCCACCGCGGTCTGATGCCCATAACGTGATCAGAACCTTGAACTCGACCCTCCGCCATCACCTATGAGCCGGTAGTCTGGGCCTTGTCTCGCACAGGCGCGCGGCCTCCGGTGCCCTGTGCTCCCTGCGCGCTCCGGTCGGCCCGGCCCCGTCGATGTACGATGTTTCAGTCCGCTGCAAAACTCTTGCAGTCGGCGACCACGATGCCTGACAAGGGAAGAAGAATGACACAGAAGCTGGTCACGAGCGCCCCCGCGCAGGTGCGCGCCGTATCCGGTCGGCCCGAGACCGCAGCCACCCTCATGGAGGTCTGGCAGGGCCTGTCCGCCGCCGTCGTCGACACCATCGCGGACGACTGGTACGCCACCGAGCAGAGGTACAGCGCCGGACGCCAGGAGCACTACTTCTCCGCCGAGTTCCTCATGGGCCGCGCTCTGCTCAACAACCTCTCCAACCTGGGGATGGTCGACGAGGCGCGCGAGACCGTCGATTCCTTCGGAGTCAACCTCACCGACGTCCTGGAGCAGGAGCCCGACGCCGCTCTGGGCAACGGCGGTCTGGGACGCCTGGCCGCCTGTTTCCTCGACTCCTGCGCCACCCTCGACCTGCCGGTCAACGGCTTCGGCATCCTCTACCGCTACGGGCTGTTCAAGCAGCTCTTCGAGGACGGCTTCCAGACCGAGCACCCCGACCCCTGGATGGAGGAGGGCTACCCCTTCGTCATCCGCCACGAGGAGGCCCAGCGCCTGGTGCGCTACCAGGACATGACCGTGCGCGCCATCCCCTACGACATGCCCATCACCGGCTACGGCACCAGGAACGTGGGGACGCTGCGCCTGTGGAAGGCCGAGCCGCTCGAGGAGTTCGACTACGACGCCTTCAACTCCCAGCGCTTCACCGAGGCCATCGTCGAGCGCGAGCGCACCTCGGACATCTCCCGTGTCCTCTACCCCAACGACACCACCTACGAGGGCAAGGTCCTGCGGGTGCGCCAGCAGTACTTCTTCTGCTCGGCCTCCCTGCAGCAGATCGTTGAGAACTACGTCAGCCACCACGGTGAGGACCTGACCGGCTTCGCCGACTACAACGCCATCCAGCTCAACGACACCCACCCGGTGCTCGCCATCCCCGAGCTGATGCGCATCCTCCTGGACGAGCACCACCTGGGCTGGGAGGAGGCCTGGGAGGTGGTCACCAAGACCTTCGCCTACACCAACCACACGGTGCTGGCCGAGGCCCTGGAGACCTGGGAGATCTCCATCTTCGACCGTCTCTTCCCGCGCATCACCGAGATCGTTCGCGAGATCGACCGCCGCTTCCGCCTCGAGATGGCCGAGCGCGGCCTGGAGCAGGGCACCATCGACTACATGGCCCCCATCTCCGGGGACAAGGTGCGCATGGCGTGGATCGCCTGCTACGCCTCCTACTCCATCAACGGCGTCGCCGCGCTGCACACCGAGATCATCAAGCGCGAGACCCTGGGCGAGTGGCACGCCATCTGGCCCGAGCGCTTCAACAACAAGACCAACGGCGTCACCCCCCGCCGCTGGCTGCGCCAGTGCAACCCGCGCCTGTCGGCGCTCCTGGACGAGGTCACCGGCTCGGACACCTGGGTCAAGGACCTCTCCGTCCTGGCCGAGCACACCGACTCCGTGGACGAGTCCGTCTACGACCGCCTGGCGGAGATCAAGCACGCCAACAAGGCGGACTTCGCCGCCTGGATCGCCCGTCGCGAGGGGGTCGAGATCGACCCGGAGGCGATCTTCGACGTCCAGATCAAGCGCCTCCACGAGTACAAGCGCCAGCTGCTCAACGCCATCTACATCCTGGACCTCTACTTCCGCATGAAGCAGGACCCGAGCCTGCAGGTCCCCAAGCGGGTCTTCATCTTCGGGGCGAAGGCGGCTCCCGGGTACATCCGGGCCAAGGGCGTCATCAAGCTCATCAACGCCATCGCCGACCTGGTCAACAACGACCCCGTGGTCTCCCAGACCATCAAGGTCGTCTTCGTCCACAACTACAACGTCTCCCCGGCCGAGCACATCATCCCGGCCGCCGACGTCTCCGAGCAGATCTCGATGGCAGGTAAGGAGGCCTCGGGCACCTCCAACATGAAGTTCATGATGAACGGGGCCCTGACCCTGGGCACGCTCGACGGCGCCAACGTGGAGATCCTGGAGGCCGTCGGGGACGACAACGCCTACATCTTCGGCGCCACCGAGGACGAGCTGCCCTCCCTGCGCGAGAGCTACGACCCCGTGTGGCACTACGAGAACGTCCCCGGTCTCAAGCGCGTCCTGGACGCCTTCACCGACGGAACCCTCGATGACAACGGCTCGGGCTGGTTCGCCGATCTGCGCCGCAGCCTGCTGGAGGCCTCCTACGAGCCCGCCGACGTCTACTACGTCCTGGGCGACTTCGCCTCCTACCGCGAGACCAAGGACGCCATGGCGGCCGACTACGCCGACACCCGCGCCTGGCAGCGCAAGGCCTGGGTGAACATCACCCGCTCGGGCCGCTTCTCCTCCGACCGCACCATCAGCGACTACGCCCGCGAGGTCTGGAAGATCGATCCCGAGCCGATCGCCTGATCGTCAAGGCACATACGAGCGCCCCTCACCGCACTGGCGAGGGGCGCTCGTATGTGCGCTTGGTGCGCCGGGCTGCCAGGCCCTCAGCGGGACCCATCGAGGCTCAGTAGAGCATGGTGGCCAGGCGGCGGCGGGCCTGGGCGACCTCCGGGGAGGTGGAGCCGATGACCTCGAAGAGCTCGAGCAGTCGCAGCCGGGCCGTCTCCCGCTCCTCCCCCGTGTGGGTACGCACGGCCTCCAGGGCTCGGCCCAGAGCGGCGTTGACATCCCCCAGGGCCAGGGCGGCATCGGCACCGGCCAGGGCCGCGGCCAGATCCGTGGGAGCGGCGTCGGCCGCCGCAAGGAGCTGATGGGGGTCCTGGCCGTCCAGGCGGGCCATGAGGCGCACCTGGTTGCGGGCCACCTTGAGGTCGTCGTCGCCCGGGTTCTGGGCAATGGCGTGGGTGTACACCTCCTCGGCGGCGGCGAAGTCCCCGGCCTCAATGGCCTCGCGGGCGGCCCGCTCGACCTCGGTCTCCTCGGGCTCGACCTCAGTGTCAGCGCCGGCTGCGCCGTCGACGGCGATGGTGCCGTCGACACCGTTGGCGACCGCCACCTCCAGCAGCTGGTCGATGACCGAGCGCACCTGCTCCTGGGGCACCGTCCCCTGGAACATCGGCACCGGCTGGCCCGCGATGAGGGCCACGACGGTGGGAACGGCCTGAGCCTGGAGGGCCTGAGCGACCTCCGGGGCGGCATCCACGTTCACGCGCGCCAGCTGGAAGCGGCCGGCGTACTGTCCGGCGAGCTGTTCCAGGACGGTGGCGAGATCAGCACTGGCCTGGCTGCGCGGGCTGTGCAGGACGACGATGACGGGGACCTGGGTCGAGACCTCGGCGACGTCGCGCAGGCTGGAGGCATCGACGTCGACGACGAGCGGCACCGGCAGGCCGGAGGCTCCCGCGGGGCCCTTGGTGGCGGGGCTCGGGGTACCACCGGTAGAGCCGGCAGGTTTGGCGGGGGCGAGACTGGACAGGTCGACGGCGCCGAACATGCTCATAGCAGCTCTGCCTTCCTCGGGCCGCAGCCCGGTTGCTTCTATGGTCTGGGTCTTTCGTTGTCCTAGTATCGGCGCGGTTGACAGGCCTCACGCCGCTCGGAGGCCTGGTCGCACCAGCGGCCCGGCCCCAAGTGGTCATGGAGCCGGGCCGGGGATCGGTGGCGCTCAGGACGGTTTGGCCGATGCCGACGCCGTGGGGGCTGGCGTCTTGGAGTCATCCCGTTCCACTTTCATGAGCGCTGTCTCGGCGCCCAGAACGGTCACCTTCTCACCGGTTCCCTCCTTGGGGATGGAGAAGGCGACCATGGAGTCGTAGGTGGCGGTCACGGTGCCGAGGATCTTCTGGTTGCCACCCATGTAGGCGGCAACATCGCCCTGCAGGGTGAGGTCGGAGCCGTCAACGGTGCGCTTGTAGACCACCGTGAAGGTCAGGGTGGTGAAGACCAGCGCCCCGCCGTCCCCCTCCTCCAGCTGGAGGCCCTGGAACCCGTCCTGACCGGGGACCGCCGTCACGGTCACTTCCCCGTAGTTGCTCAGGTCGGTCGTTCGGGCGTCGTGAACCTTTCGGCGCAGGCTGTCATCGGGGAAGGCCTTGCCGTTCTCACCGTCGGGGTGGTTGAGCGCATCGACATAGGAGTCGAGGACGGCCTTGGGGGTGGCGACCAGCCCTGTGGACTCGGCCGTCACCTGCTTGGCGCGCTGGGCAGACTGCTTGGTCAGCACGGGAATGCTCGCCTGCGCGGCGAATCCCTGCACCCAGCCCCACACCTTGAACTGGTCCCGGGCCGAGCCCTGCTCCAGGGAGATGATCGAGACGCTCTTGTCGCCCTCCGAGGCGACGGCGGCGTTACGCGGGAAACCGACGGTCTGCCCCACGCCCCCGCCCTGGATCTTCGTGGTCATGGCGTGGATGAACGAGTCGTTCCCACTGGCGGAGGCGGTGCGGTACTCGGCGGCGCGGATCCGCGCCGCAGGCCCGGACATGACCTCCTTGACCTTCGCCTCGCTCTTCTCCTTGTCCGCCGCCGCCAGGCCGGTCTGGACGCGCTGGAGGATCTCGGCGAGCTGCTTGTCGTTGAGGACGGGCTCGGCGATCGGCGTGCCGGAGGCCAGGGTCTCGGCGGTCTTGGTCTGGGACCGCGAGCAGGCGGCCAGGCTCAGGGCGATGGCGGAGGCACCGCCTGCGCTCAGAAAGGCTCGACGGGTGGACATCATGCGCGCTCCTGGTTGTCGGGGTCCGCGGTGGGGTCTGGCTCACTGAGGGGCTCGGCGTCAACGGCCTGGATGACGGCGGGGTCGGCCTGGGGAGGCAGCTCGACGCCGTCGGAGTAGGAGGGCCAGGACACGGTGGTCGACGTCGCGGAGGAGTCCCCGAAGCTGTTCGGGGAGAAGGTCCCCTGCGCCGGCTCGACCTCCTGCTCACTCCGGCTCAGCGACGCGTCGGTCACCTCCGGCTGGGTGATTCCGGTCGGCATCTGAAGGCTGGGGTCCTGCGACGGGGCCGAGGCCGTCACGTCCTGGAGCCCGGCGGTGTCGGTCTTGAAGGACTGCGCATCGACATCGCCTGCCACGTGGCTGGTGCGGTGCTCCGGCGGCGCGAAGCGGGAGTGGTCCTGGACATCAGCGGGCTGGTCGGTGACCTGGTCCACACCCACGGCCATGTGGCCGGCGCCGGCTGCAGCATCACTGAGAGCCGGGGGGTTGGAGCGAGCCGACGAGTCGGACACGTCGGCAGCATTCGAGGCGATTGACAGCGCCTCGCCGTCCTGGAGACCCTCCGGCTCCCGGCCGACTCGGTACTGCTGGGTGGCGGCCTCATCAAGACCGGGAACGACCGACGCGCCTCGGGTCACTCCAGCAACCGCATGATCACCCTGACCGCCGGGCCCCTCACCGTAGGCGCCGTCAGGCTCGTCGCCGAACCCGCTGCTGGACCCACCTCTGAGCCCGGCGGCGGGGTCAGAGCCGTAACCGTTGGCGGGAGGCGCCTCAGGCGCCTGGGGGACGGAGGACGTCTCGATGCCGTCGAGGTAGACGCGCCCCGTGCGCGGGTCGGTCCAGGGCTCGCCAGATGCCTCGGCGCGCTCCTTGAGCCGCAGCTCTCGGCGAGTCAGCTGCCGGTCGGGATCGTCCACCTGAGGGATACCCTCGGTGGAGACGGAGTCGGCGTTGGCGATGCGGGCCGCACGCTCGGCGGAACGGGTCCGCCGATCAACATTGGCGCGGCGCAGCTGGAGGTCGATGAAGAACAGGAATGCCCCCACGAGCACGAAGAGGCCGCCCAGAACCAGCCCCCCGTAGAAGTACCAGGGCGTTTCCACCTGCCGCTCCCAGGTGACGGTCAGACTAGGAGCCGGGGCCTTGCCGTCGGTCATGGCCATGACGACGATCTGCTCGTCGATGTCCTTACGCGGCAGCATGGCGCGGTCAGCGTCCTCCGCGGTGTTGAAGGTGACTGACGAGCCACCGGTCTTCTCCCCCAGCCAGATATCGGAGCCCGAGGCGGTCACGGCATTGGCCTTGCGCTCCGAGCACTGCGTCCCGGCGGACGACGGCGTCGCCCCCGCCTGAGCGGAGGCGGCGGGGGTGGCGGAGGCCGATGGGCAGTACTTGGTCTCGTCCTTGGAGGACAGACTTCCGGCATCGGCGTCGATACGGGTGACCACCGTGTAAGGAAGCGCCCTGTCGGCGTCGGGGCTCATCCAGGCGTCGAGGTCGGCCGCCCTGGCCACGAAGAGGTGGACGTCCTTGCCGTCGGAGGAGCTCGCGGTCACGGTGACGTCGGACCCCACACCACTGAGAACCCCGGGGGCTGTGAAGACGTAGGGCTGGGAAGGAGCGGAGGCGAGCTTCGCCTCGGCCTTGGAGCTGGGTTTCCAGATGGTGGCCGAGCAAACGGCCAGGGCGACCAGGACCAGCCCGAGGACGGTCACCACCACGCTCAAGATACGTCGACTCACGACGCGGGTCTCCTATGTTCGTGGACACGGTTCGACGACGGCCGGCTACGGAGCCGGGTATCGCTGCGAGCGCTCACCGTGCGCCCGCCTGGGGACCAGAATCGCATGACGGACCCCGCGACCGCACCGACCTCAGCGCAAGATCACAACCAGACACGCGCTGAGCGAATCGACATCTCCCGGGATTACCCCGACAGAAAGAGCGCCACCGGCCCACCGAGCAGCGCTCCGGTCTCGAAGCGGAGCCAGAGGAACGCGAGGAGAAACGTGCGCACGAGATCGATCGCGCCCGAGCAGACCATCAGCATCACCATCCCCGGCCGCTCTCACTCGGCCAGGAACGGATCCCACACTCACTTCTTGTGCGCATGGTCACACTTTCGTGTTTACCGTCCGGATCACACCCAATCGTTAGGCTTGGCCTGGTGGTGAGCGTCCCCGGCTCGCCAGGAGGAGGAACCCGACGTGGCTGAGGAATACAGCGAGTTTGCCATCACGATGCGCGGTTACGACCGTGCCCAGGTCGACCGGAAGCTGGAGCAGCTCTCGCGTCAGCTGGCCGACGCCCGTCGTGAGGTGGCCAGTCTTGACCAGCGCGCCATGACGCTGGCCGGCGAGCTGGCCGACGCCCAGCGCCGGCTGCGGGAGTCCGACAAGCCGACCTACGCCGGCCTGGGCTCACGGATCGAGCAGCTGCTGCGCAGCGCCGAGGAGCAGAGCGCCTCCGTCCTGTCCAAGGCCAACGCCGAGGCCGACGCCCTCCTGACCCGGACCCGAACCAACGCCAAGAACCTCTCCGAGCGCAGCGCCTCGGAGGCGGCGACCCTGCTCGCCGACGCCCGCCGAGAGGCCAGTGAGCTGCGCTCCCGCTCCCAGGGGGAGGCCTCGACCGCCCTGGCCAACGCCGAGGCCCGCGCCCAGGAGCTGGTCTCCTCCGCCTCACGCAAGGCCGCCCAGATCTCCGCCGACTCCGAGGCGGCCGTCACCGAGATGCGAGCCACCGCGGAGCGCGAGGCCGCCCTGGTCCTGTCTCAGGCTCGCAAGCAGGCCGCCGAGATCGCCATCACCTCCGAGCGCGACGCCACCGCCAACCGCGAGGCGGCCGCGGCCGAGGCCGACGAGCTGCACAAGACCTCCACGGCGAAGGCCGAGGAGATCCTCTCGGCCGCCAAGCAGGAGGCCGAGCTGACCGTCGGCAAGGCGAAGCGCGAGGCCGAGGAGATCCTCACCTCGGCGCGCAACGAGTCCGAGACACTGCGTCGCTCGGCCACCGACGAGGCGGCCGCGGCCCGCTCCGAGGCCACCGAGCTGCGCCAGCAGGCGACCCTGGAGATCGCCGCGGCGCACGAGCAGGCCGCCCAGGAGGACTCCGACGCCCACGAGGCCACGCGCGAGCGCATCCGTGAGATGCAGGAGCAGGCCCAGATCCAGGCCCAGGAGGCCGAGGAGCGTCTTCAGGAGGCGCTGTCCCGGGCTGAGGAGGTCCGCGCCCGCACCGACACCGAGGCCCGCAAGCGCCAGGAGGAGGCGGTCGCCCAGGCTGAGGAGACCCTGGCACAGGCACGGATCGAGGCCGAGCAGATCATCAGCGACGCCCGCGCGGACGCCGACGTCACCGCCCAGGTGGCCGCCCGTCAGCTCCAGGAGCTCGAGCGCCAGCGCGACTCGGTCGCCGCCTACCTCACCGAGATGCGCGGCGTCCTGGGAGGCGTACTGCCCCAGGCTCCCACCTTCAGCGACCACGTCGCGGCCCTGCCTCAGGAGTCGAGCCCGGCTCCGGCTCCGGACCAGTCCTCCGCGGATTCGGCGGAGCCGGCCGCATCCGGCAGTGCCAGCAGCGCGCACTCCGCCGGCTCGAGCAGCGCCGCCTCCGCACCGTCGGCCACCTCGGCGGCCCCTGCGTCGGCCGGCAGCAAGGCCGCTGCGACCTCGGGCGGTGGCCAGCAGGCTGGCACGCAGTCGGCACCGAAGAACGCCCAGAAGGGTGGAGCCGGTCGTATTGAGCACGTTCCGGCCCCCGGTAAGAGCTCGAACAACTCCGGTAACGCAGGCAATCGCCACCCCCGCCAGGGCAAAGGTCGCCGCTGAGACGCAGAAGTGACCACCGACGACGCCGCACGGTTCGAGACCGAGTCGACCAGCACCTCCGGTCCTGGTGACTCCGACTGGGCGGCGTCGCGTCGTCGAGCGGCCATGCAGCGGGCCCGCATGCTCCAGGAGCATCAGGACGCCGAGCACGCCCGGGCCTGCCGCATCGTGGAGCTCTTCCTCAGGGTCGCCCGCGAAGAGGGCCTTGAGGACGTTCCTCTGCGGGTGCGCGGCTACGCGGGCGGTAGTGCCCGCACCCCGCTGCACGGTTGGTACCTGAGGGCCGATGAGAAGGTCGGTATCGACACGGAGGGGAACTACTACGTCCTGTCGATGCCGCTGAGCCTTCGGCACCGCCTGCGCGGGGTCAGGCCCGAGAGTCAACCCGTGCCGATGACCATTGGCGAGGGCGGGCGTGACGGCGACATCGTGCCGCTGCGCTTCGCGCTCGACCGCCTGCTGCCGGGCTG
>ERZ773267.1107-NODE-1107-length-15725-cov-13.141672_pt1 | contig 15725 bp, 7 predicted proteins | sample MGYA00511959_ERZ773267 | MGnify/ENA primary metagenome ERZ773267 (study PRJEB29015, sample SAMEA2738165) | human oral metagenome | biome: human oral; feature: human-associated habitat; material: saliva | place: China | collected 2240 ... | reverse complement strand
GACGACGAAATCGAATTCTAACGAATTACCGATTTCTGTCCCACTCTCTTTTCTTTCGCTGTTTGAAGCTTAATTTTTGGGCAAAGATTTGGTATAATGGAAGGTATGAAACATTCGGAAAAAGAATCACAATACCAGCTCTTGCTGGCTCAATTAGATGCTCTCTTAATGGGAGAAACCAATGCCTTGGCTAATCTGTCCAATGCCAGTGCTCTTTTAAATCAAGCCCTGCCTCGTTCGGTCTTTGCGGGTTTTTATTTGTATGATCAAACGGAATTGATCTTGGGACCTTTTCAGGGAGGTGTTTCTTGTGTCCATATCGCTCTTGGAAAGGGTGTCTGTGGAGAAGCAGCTCAAAAGCAGGAAACCATCATTGTCGATGATGTGCGCCAGCATGCCAACTATATTTCCTGTGATAGTCGGGCTATGAGTGAGATTGTGGTGCCTATGGTCAAGGACGGTCAGCTCCTTGGGGTTTTAGATCTAGATTCAGAGTGTGTCTCTGACTATGATCAGCTGGATCAGGAGTATTTAGAAAAGTTTGTCGCTCTCTTGATCGATAAGACAAACTGGGACTTTAAGATGTTTGGAGTTAAGAACTAATGTATCAAGCTTTATATCGGAAATACCGTAGCCAGACCTTTGGCCAATTGGTCGGCCAGCAAGTGGTGGCACGGACGTTGAGACAGGCAGTGGAGCAGGAGAAGATCAGCCATGCCTATCTCTTTTCGGGTCCTCGTGGTACTGGGAAAACCAGTGTGGCCAAGATCTTTGCTAAGGCTATGAACTGTCCTAATCAAGTCAATGGGGAGCCTTGTAACGAATGCTATATCTGTGAATCCATTACCAATGGGAGCCTAGAAGATGTCATCGAGATCGACGCGGCCTCCAACAATGGGGTCGATGAGATTCGCGATATTCGCGACAAATCCACTTATGCTCCGAGTCTAGCCAAGCACAAGGTCTACATTATCGATGAGGTCCATATGCTCTCAACAGGGGCCTTTAACGCCTTGTTGAAGACGTTGGAAGAGCCAACGGAAAACGTGGTCTTTATCCTTGCAACAACGGAGTTACACAAAATTCCAGCCACCATTCTGTCACGGGTGCAACGCTTTGAATTCAAATCCATCAAACTGCCGGATATCGTTCACCATTTGGAAAGCATCTTAGCTACAGAAGGCATTGCCTATGAAGCAGATGCTGTGCAGATTATCGCACGGCGCGCTGAAGGTGGGATGCGGGATGCCTTGTCCATTTTGGACCAAGCTCTGAGTCTGACTGCGGGTAGTGAGTTGACGACAGCGATCGCAGAAGAGATCACCGGTTCCATCAGTCTAGCTGCGCTCGATCAGTACGTGGCTGCCATACTGGCTCATGATGCGACAGCGGCGCTGGACCAGCTGGCGATTATCTTTGATAACGGTAAGAATATGGCCCGCTTTGTCACGGACTTACTTCAATACCTGAGAGATCTCTTGATTGCTCAGACAGGCGGGGAAAACACTCACGCTAGTGACTTGTTTGCGGCGAATCTTGAAGCCGATCAAGCCCGTCTTTTTGCCCTGATTGACCAGGCGACGACCAGTCTGGCGGACATCAAAAATAGTCTGCAACCGCGTATCTATACTGAAATGATGACCATTAAATTGGCTGAAAGCACAGGCCAAGTTTCTAACTCAGCTGCTCTGGAGGTTCCTTCCAATGTGCTAGCTCAGCTGGAAGACTTGAAGAAGGAAGTCGCTCAACTCAAGCAACAGTTAGCGCAATCAGGTAGCAGTCTTCCTGCTTCAAAACCAGCAGTTGCTCGTCCAACCAAGTCTAGCAAGGGCTACCGTGCAGATCGAAACAAGGTCAACGCAATTTTGCAAGAGGCGGTCGAAAACCCAGAGTTGGCACGGACCAACTTGATCCGTCTTCAGAACGCTTGGGGGGAAATCATCGAGAGCTTGGCAGGTGCGGATAAGGCCCTCTTAATCGGATCCCAGCCGGTCGCTGCCAATGAAAATCACGCTATTTTAGCCTTTGAATCGGCCTTTAATGCTGAACAGACCATGAAGCGGGACAACCTCAATACCATGTTTGGAAATATCCTCAGCAATGCTGCTGGCTTCTCGCCAGAGATTTTAGCGGTTTCGATGGAAGAATGGACCCAAATACGGGCAGAGTTTTCGGCTAAGGCACGTGGGCAAAAAGCGGAAGTGGTAGAAGAAGAGGAAAGTGTCATCCCAGAGGAATTTCACTTTTTATCCGATAAAATCATCCTGCAAGACGATTAATACATGAATTTTTTACTGAATCATGGTAAAATAATTTTATGAATAGAAAACAATTTGCAGTGATAGCAGTCTTTACTGCTATGGAGACATACTTTTTCAATGAAGCGACCATGGCGGGTCAAATGCTCTTTGCATGTTTTTGGGCCCTCTTGATCTTACGCAATCTCCAGACGGCCTATATGGTGGAGAAAATTGCTAGTGCCATTGAAAAAGAAATCAGAAAGAAAAGAAAATAAAACCTTTTGCAAGATGGAGACGTCCACTTTGTAAAAGGTTTTTTTCTATCACATTTTGATAAAAAATTAAAATCGCCCATCTCGTTCACTTCTGCAAACTCCATGATTATTTCCGATAATAATCCATATCATTATTTTTGGAGGTCAATCATGAAATATGGGTATGCGAGGATTTCGACAAAGGGACAAAAGCTGGATCGGCAGTTGCAAGCCTTGGAAGAAGTGGGGTGTGAGAAGATTATCACAGATAAGGAATCGGGAAAAAGTTTTGCTCGGAAGGGCTACCGGCGTTTGGCGAGACAGTTACGTGGTGGAGACGAGTTATACATCAAATCGATTGATCGCTTGGGTCGCAACTATGAAGAAATTATTGAACAGTGGCACTTTCTAACTGTCAAAAAAGAAATAGAAATCATTGTCCTTGATTTTCCCTTGCTCAACACGAAGGAGCAGGTCAATGGTCTAACAGGGAAGTTCTTATCAGATCTGGTCCTTCAAATTCTAAGTTATGTGGCACAAGTAGAGCGCGAGAATATCCGAAAACGCCAACAAGAAGGTATTCAAATAGCAAAAGATAAGGGTGTTCAGTTTGGTAGGAGAAGCTTAGAAATATCTGATGATGCCAGAGAGATCCTTGAGAGTTATCGCAATGGAGAAATCTCCTCGCTTAGAAAATGTGCCAAATTGCTCGGAGTAAGCCATATGACAGTGGCTAAGTGGGTCAAGGAGTTAGAATAAGCGTAGATTTCTGGTCAAGAGCGCAAATGGGACTAAAGTGATTATGGTTTTCTTCTATTGGAGGATCCAACTCAGTGATATCACCTTTTAAGGAACTGTCTTCTCTGACCGTGAAAGAATTACGGATGGCTCATAATTTGGAAAAGATGTATAAGGCAGGGTCTTTTGATGAGTAAGAACAGGATTGATTTTAGTAATGTAGCGGAATTCTTGCTAGATGATATGAAGGAAGAAGATTTCCCAGATCTAACAAACCTGCAGGATTGTGAAAGAGAGATCGTAGATAAATGGGATGATACAGAAGGAGTATAAAAACAGTAGATCGTAAGGTGTAAAAAACCTAACGGTCTACTGTTTTTTAGTTGACTGATAGTTTTAAAAAACATCAAAAAAATGGATATAAAGGGCAAAAAAACAAAATAAACATTTGATGTATTAAATGTTTATTTTGGGAAAACACGAACGTTTACTGTCTTGTATCATTTTTTTGTCTATTTTCTAGGGAATTTTGTAAAAAATTGTATAGTTTCATTTACATAATAGTTTGATTCATAAAAACCCTCTAACTAGTATTATATACCTTACGTAAAAAATTGTATACTTTAATTTACAATTGTGGGAAGTGAAGACCCTTAATAAATTTAAGGAGTATTCCATATGAAGAAGAAGTCAATGGATTGGTACAAGCAACAACAGCGTTTTTCTGTTCGCAAGTACCATTTCGGTGCAGTGAGTGTTCTTTTGGGGACCGCTTTGGTCTTTGGTGGAGCACAAGCATCTGCGGATGAGGTGACAGCACCAGCTACACCTAGCACTGAATCGACTACTGCCACTAGTGCAGAAACGACTACAGCCAGTGAGGGAGCACCAGCTGTTTTAACAGCAAGCGAAGCAACGCCAGCTAGTCTAACAGCCAGCGAAGCCTCATCGTCAACTGAAGCCACTAGTCTTGATAAAGGGGCTCTTCAAGTCGCTCTTAGCCAGGCTAAAGCCTTGGACTTAAGTAACAAAACGAGTGAAACAGTTGCGATTTTATTGGCCCAAATTGAACATGCTCAAACTGTTCTCAACACAGCGACTAGCCAAGAAGAGTTGAACCAAGCAGTGGCAGATCTCCAAGCTGCTCAAGCACAATTGGCAGATAAGCCAGCTCAACCTGTAGCTGTGTCTCCTGCAAGTGTTGCTACAACTCCAGCTCCAGCAACAAGCACAACTGGTTCTACACTTGAAACTACAACTCCAGCTTCAACTTCAACAAGTACAGCGAGCACAGAAGTAGCACAGCCAGCTACAACTCCAGTTGGCGTGACCCCTGCAACTCCAGCAGGCAGTGAAGCAACCAGCCAACCAAGTGAAAGGGCAGCTAGTGAAGAAGCAGTGCAACCAAGCCACGGCAGACGCTCACGGAGAGACTTGTCAGCAGTTGGTGTTCCTGCAGCGGGACAAAGTTCAACTGTTACAGTGACTCCAAGTAATGTTAACTCTTACTTTTCAACAGCAGGTACAGCTTCTTATGATCATTCAACGGATATTGTAACATTGACTCCCGGTTCTCATCAAAATGAAGGTGGAAATCTATATTTAAATACTAGAATAGATGGGGATGTCGATTTTGAATTTAAGGGGGAAGCGAATATCGGGCTTACTCATAGTGATGGTTCGGATGGGATAGGTTTTGCACTCTCAAAAAGTGAACCAGGACATCTAGGAGGAGTTGGGAATGGTTTAGGGATTGTTGACCAAAAAGATGCAATTGGCTTTAAGCTAGATAATTATAACAATTATGACGATGCTTTCCCAGATCCTTTATACCACGGTTTCCCTGTGCCAAAGGACCCTTATCCCGACCATGATCCAGCCCACCACAAGACTTGGCCTGGGTTGGGTGTGTTTGCTAAAACTGATGCAAACGGTAATGTGACTTGGTTGAATGATCCAGCTATTGCTACTCCTGCTCAAATCTTAGATATCCAGCCAAATACTTATTACCCATTTTCATTTAAATATTCTGCTGATTCTAAAGTTTTAACTGTGAATTTTAAAGACTATAATTGGCAGTATAATTTGGCAACCTACATGCAGGATATGAAAGCAAGGTATGGAGATACTTCTTTTTCTTTAATGGTTACAGCATCGTCTGGATCCAACCCAAATACACAAGCCATCAAGTTTAATTCTTTCACTTATACAGCTAAGGAAGGCTTTAGTCGGGTAGTGTATGCCAATCAAGCAACTGGCAACTCTCTTGCAGCTCCTAGTGATTTTACCGGTAGAAAGAACGAAGTAAAGGATGTTCGGACTACAGCTGATGCTGCCAGTGCGACCATTGTCGCAAATGGTTATACATTAGTTGCTACGGATACCTCAAAAGCACCGACATATAATGCAACAAATGGAACAGTTACTTTAACAAGTGACAACCAGTTTATCACTTATACTTATAAGGATACACAGGCACCAACGATTACGCATACTCCAGATGTAACGACAGGTGCGCGCAATCCAATGGCACCTGTTGTTGTGAGTTTTGCAGATAATAGTGACAATGAATTGGATGCAACAGGCAATAAAGTTGTGACAACAACTTCTTCTGTAAGTGGTCTTCCAACAGGTGTTTCTTATAACCCTGCAACGCGCACGATCTCTGGCACGCCAACAACTCCAGGTACTTATACTCCTACAGTTACAGTAACAGATGCTGCTGGAAATTCAACAACTGATACGTTCAATTTTGTTGTTACTCCTCAATCAGATGAGTTCACTCCGGTAGGTCAAGGTGTGACCGTAAAACACAATGAAGCACCAATAGCTGAAAATGGAATTGCTAATACCAGCACACTTCCTACAGGAACAGGTTATACTTGGAAAACTCCAGTTGATACATCAACACCAGGTAACAAACCAGGAACAGTAGTAGTGACTTATCCAGATGGTACAAAAGATGAAGTGCCTGTTACTGTAACGGTTACTCCTCAATCAGATGAATTTGCTCCAGTGGGTCAAGATGTTCCGACAAAACACGGTGAAACACCAAGTGCTTCTGACGGTATCTCAAACAAAGGAGACCTTCCAGCAGGTACCACTTATGACTGGAAGACACCAGTAGATACAACAACATCAGGTGACAAACCAGGAACAGTAGTCGTGACATACCCAGATGGAACCAAAGATGAAGTGCCAGTAACGGTGAAGGTGAAACCACAATCAGACGACTACACACCTGTTGGTAAAGATGTCCCAGCAAAACATGGAGATACTCCAAGTGCCGCTTCTGGTATCGCCAATAAGGGTGACCTTCCAACAGGTACAACATATGATTGGAAAACACCAGTAGATACAACAACTCCAGGCGATAAACCAGGAACAGTAGTGGTGACATACCCAGATGGTACCAAAGACGAAGTACCTGTGACTGTTAAGGTTCAACCACAAGCAGATGACTATGATCCACAAGCTCAACCAGTCTCTGTAGATCATGGCGCTACACCAAATGCTGAAGATGGTATTGCTAACAAGGGCACACTTCCTCCAGGAACTACCTATGACTGGAAGACACCAATCGATACAAGCACACCAGGTACAAAACCAGGAACAGTAGTCGTGACTTACCCAGATGGTACCAAAGATGAAGTCCCTGTCCCAGTAACGGTCGGAGAAGAAGCTGCCTTGTACACACCAGTCGGTCAAGATGTCCCAGCGAAACATGGTGAAACTCCTGCTGCCTCACAAGGTATCGCAAACCGTGGTACTCTTCCAGCAGGCACAACTTACGATTGGAAGACGCCAGTAGATACTTCAACCCCAGGTGATAAACCAGCTACAGTAGTGGTGACTTACCCAGATGGTTCGAAAGACGAAGTTCCAGTGACCGTGAAGGTGAAACCACAATCAGATGAGTTCACACCGAATGGTCAAGATGTTCCAACCAAACATGGTGAAACACCAAATGCGGCAGACGGTATCGCTAATAAAGGAGATCTTCCATCGGGCACAACCTATGATTGGAAGACACCAGTAGATACGACAACACCAGGTGATAAACCAGGAACAGTAGTGGTGACTTATCCAGATGGAACGAAAGATGAAGTTCCAGTAACGGTTAAAGTGAAACCACAATCTGATGAATTTACTCCTACAGGTCAAGATGTTCCAGCTAAACACGGTGAAACACCAAATGCGGCAGACGGTATCGCTAACAAAGGAGATCTTCCAGCGGGCACAACCTATGATTGGAAGACACCAGTAGATACGACAACACCAGGTGATAAACCAGCTACAGTAGTGGTGACTTATCCAGATGGTACGAAAGATGAAGTTCCAGTAACTGTGAAGGTGAAACCACAATCTGATGAATTCACTCCTACAGGTCAAGATGTCCCAGCTAAACACGGTGAAACACCGAATGCTGCAGATGGTATCGCTAATAAAGGCGACCTTCCAGCGGGTACAACATACGATTGGAAGACACCAGTAGATACGACAACACCAGGTGATAAACCAGGAACAGTAGTGGTGACATACCCAGATGGTACCAAAGATGAAGTTCCAGTAACTGTGAAGGTGAAACCACAATCAGATGAGTTCACACCAGTTGGTAAAGATGTCCCAGCTAAACACGGTGATACGCCAAATGCTGCAGACGGTATTTCTAATAAAGGCGACCTTCCAGCAGGTACAACGTATGACTGGAAGACACCTGTAGACACTTCAACACCAGGTGATAAACCAGGAACAGTAGTTGTGACTTACCCAGATGGTACCAAAGATGAAGTCCCAGTAACAGTTAAGGTTCAACCACAAACGGATGATTATGATCCACAAGCTAAACCAGTTGCTGTAGATCATGGAGCTACACCAAACGCGGAAGATGGAATTGCCAATAAAGGCGACCTTCCAGCGGGAACTACCTATGACTGGAAGACACCAGTGGACACAAGCACTCCAGGTACAAAACCAGGAACAGTAGTAGTGACATACCCAGATGGCACCAAAGATGAAGTTCCAGTCCCAGTAACAGTCGGAGAACAAGCTGACTTGTACACGCCAGTCGGTCAAGATGTCCCAGCGAAACATGGTGAAACTCCTGCTGCCTCACAAGGTATCGCAAACCGTGGTACTCTTCCAGCAGGCACAACTTACGATTGGAAGACGCCAGTAGATACTTCAACCCCAGGTGATAAACCAGCTACAGTAGTGGTGACTTACCCAGATGGTACGAAAGATGAAGTTCCAGTAACTGTGAAGGTGAAACCACAATCAGATGAGTTCACTCCAGCGGGTCAAGATGTTCCAACCAAACATGGTGAAACACCAAATGCTGCAGATGGTATCGCTAATAAAGGCGACCTTCCAGCAGATACTAAGTACGATTGGAAGACACCAGTAGACACTTCAACTCCAGGTGATAAACCAGGAACAGTAGTGGTGACATACCCAGATGGAACGAAAGATGAAGTTCCAGTAACTGTGAAGGTGAAACCACAATCTGATGAATTCACTCCAGCGGGTCAAGATGTTCCAGCTAAACACGGTGAAACACCGAAAGCAGAAGATGGTATCGCAAATAAAGGTGATTTACCAGACGGAACGAAGTACGACTGGAAGACACCAGTAGACACCACAACACCAGGTGATAAACCAGGAACAGTAGTGGTGACATACCCAGATGGCACTAAAGATGAAGTTCCAGTAACTGTGAAGGTGAAACCACAATCAGATGAGTTCACACCAAATGGACAAGATGTTCCAGCTAAACACGGTGAAACACCGAAAGCAGAAGATGGTATTGCCAATAAAGGTGATTTACCAGATGGCACTAAGTTCGATTGGAAGACACCAGTAGACACGACAACACCAGGTGATAAATCAGGAACAGTAGTCGTGACATACCCAGATGGCACTAAAGATGAAGTTCCAGTAACGGTTAAAGTGAAACCACAATCAGATGAGTTCACACCAAATGGACAAGACGTTCCAGCTAAACATGGTGAAACACCGAAAGCAGAAGATGGTATTGCCAATAAAGGTGATTTACCTGATGGAACGAAGTACGACTGGAAGACACCAGTAGACACGACAACTCCGGGCGATAAACCAGGAACAGTAGTGGTGACTTACCCAGATGGCACCAAGGATGAGGTTCCAGTAACTGTGAAGGTGAAACCACAATCTGACGAATTTACTCCTCAACCGAAGGATGTTTCAACAGATCATGGTAAAACACCGAAAGCAGAAGATGGTATCGCTAATAAAGGTGATTTACCAGATGGAACGAAGTATGATTGGAAGACACCAGTAGATACCACAACATCAGGTGATAAACCAGGAACCGTAGTGGTGACTTACCCAGATGGTACGAAAGACGAGATTCCAGTAACAGTTCATGTTGGCTCTCAATCTGATCTTTACAACCCAGATGGTCAAAACTTGAACGTCAAACAAGGGGATCAACCAGAAGCTTCTAAAGGTATTGCGAACCGCGGTAACTTACCTGATGGAACAACCTATGACTGGAAGACACCAGTAGATACTTCTACAGTTGGTGATAAACCAGCTACAGTGGTGGTGACTTATCCAGATGGATCAAAAGACGAAGTTCCAGTTACTGTAAAAGTCACTGAAAAACTTCATGTGAAGACACCAGCTGACAAAGTTCCTGTTAAGGACCCTTCAAATCTAACTCCTGATGATATCAATAAAGTCGTAGAAAACATCAAGAAAGAAAACCCTGGTCTTCCTGACGATGCGAAGATCACTGTCAATCCAAATGGTGGTGACACAACGATTGAAACCAAAGATGGTGATAAAGTAACCATCCCAGGAACCGATCTTGTCCGTCCAGAAACAGATGCAGATAAGAACAATGTCAAAGTGCCGGCTGATAAAGTCCCAGTTAAGGATCCAAGCAACTTGACAGATGCTGAAAAAGATAAAGTTAAAGACAATATCAAGAAGGCCAATCCAGATCTTCCAAATGGCACGAAGATCGACGTGGACAAAGATGGCACAGCGACGATTACCTTCCCAGATGGCTCAACTAAGGTTATCCCAGGAACCGATCTTGTCCGTCCAGAAACAGACGCAGATAAGAACAATGTCAAAGTGCCGGCTGATAAAGTCCCAGTTAAGGATCCAAGCAACTTGACAGATGCTGAAAAAGATAAAGTCAAAGACAATATCAAGAAAGCTAATCCAGATCTTCCAAATGGTACTAAGATCGATGTTGTTAAAGACGGAACAGCGACGATCACCTTCCCAGATGGCTCAACTAAAGTCATTCCAGGAAGCGATCTTGTCCGTCCAGAAACAGACGCAGACAAGAACAATGTCAAAGTTCCAGCTGATAAGGTTCCAGTTAAGGATCCAAGCAACTTGACAGATGCTGAAAAAGATAAAGTCAAAGACAATATCAAGAAAGCTAATCCAGATCTTCCAAATGGTACTAAGATCGATGTTGCTAAAGATGGAACAGCGACGATCACCTTCCCAGATGGCTCAACTAAGGTTATCCCAGGAAGCGATCTTGTCCGTCCGGAAACAGACGCAGATCGTCATACACCAAAAGGCCAAGATGTACCTGTGAAACAAGGTGAAACTCCTAAGGCAGAAGATGGTATTGCTAATAAGGGTGATTTACCTAACGGAACTAAGATCGAGTGGAAAGAAACACCAGATACTTCTAAAGTAGGTGATCACAATGCCACTATTGTCATCACTTACCCTGATGGATCCAAAGATGAAGTCACTGTGACAGTGAAAGTGTCTCCAAATGCCAATAACAATGGTCATAACGGAAACAAGGGCTCTCATGGTAATGGAAACAGTGGATCTCATAACAATGGAACAAATGGTGACCAAGGTCAAGGCAACAAAGACAAGAAAGATCAAGCTGGTAAAGATACCAACAATGGACTTGATAAGCTCTTTAGCAATAGTGGAAATGGCTCAGCTAGTGGCGATCAATCTGGCGCTTCTCGTAAACAAGCTCCAGCATTGCCAAACACTGGTGATGCCTCTAACCCAGCCATGGCTCTTGCCTTTGCAGCCCTTCTTGGTGGAACAGCCCTTGCCATGAAGAAACGCAAAAAAGAAGAAGAGGAGTAAAAGTTCCTTGAACGAAAGGTTTGAGAGGATAGGGACTAGTATCCCCAACCTCTCCCAACTTTTCTCTTCACTGTGTCTAGACTCTCCACCAAAATAAACTCCCAAGATCAGTTTATCAACCCTATTTATCTTAGGGTGAGGCAGATAGCTTTTCAATGCAGTCTTTTCACTTCAAAAGAATGATGACAGGTATTCTTTTTGTGGAGTGTAGACCTAGACCACCTATTGTTAGGAGTGGAGAAAGAGAACCCTGTGGTGGCAGGTCTCTTTCTTCGCCCCTATTTTGGCTTTTAAAAGGATAATAAGAAAGTTGAAGTCGTTTTAACTGTCAAAATATAGCGATGAAGAATAAATTTATAACAGATGAAAAAGAATAGGAACAGAGAAAGGAGGCGCCTGTGAATCATCTCACACAAGTGGTCACTCTTAGTGTGATCGATATTGAGACTCAAAAGGAAGTTGAACGCAGGATTATTGAAAGCCCCAGTGTCTTTAATCAAGAGTTAGAAACCAATCGTTGGCTCAATAAGGGTTACAGTGTTGAACGCATTGTTAAAGAAGAAAGTGGGACGAATCTATCGGTTACCATCTATCTACGAGTCAAAGAAGTGCTTGTTTTTCCAAATGAATTCAAACGAGCAGGTGATAAGGTAGATGCTAAGTTAGATCTAACCTGGCCTCAAGGCGTGGATCAAAAAGATCTCAATGCAACATATGAACGAATTGTTTCCTTTACCTATGAGGATGGACGCAAGGTATTCGAGCCAGTGTTGGATCAGATTAAACTGACACGAACAGCTTTGGTCAACTTTGTGACAGGAGAAATTAGTTATCTTCCTTGGAAATCTTCAACAGGCTACATGGCTTTCCCAGATGTGTCTGTACCGGCTCTTCCTGGTTATACAACAGATAAAGACCTGGTCAAGGGGGTAGAAGTCCTCAAACTGAAGACGGAAAAACTTGAAAGCAATGTCGTTTATAAACGTCAAAAGCAATTGATCACTATTCAAGTTGTCGAGGAAGAAACAGATACTATCCTACGAGAAGAAGAGTTCGAAGGAAAAACGGGTGATGCGATCCGTTATCCGAGTCAAGACTTGATCACTCGTTTTGTTGCAAAAGGCTATGAGTTAGTTCACAATGGTCTGGGTACCACACAGTTTATTCAAGTGGATGGTCCGAGAAACTTCCAAATGATCATGAAGCAACGAGTGGTAGATTTGGATCAGCAGGAGAATTTTCCCGAGGTTGGGAAAGCTGTTTATCCAGAGATAAAGGGGAGTCTCAAGTGGCCTAAGGGAACTGGTGAGGAGTACCTTCACAAAGTCGTCCGTAGAAGTATTCACTATACCTACGAAGATGGAAGCGTGGCGCTCCCATCGGTTGAGCAGGAGTCGCATTTCTACCGCAGTGCTCGGGTTAACCTAGTGACTGGTAAAATTATCTATGGACCTTGGCAAGGAGAAACTTTGGATTTTCCAGCCGTTGAAGCTCCTAAGATCTCTGGTTTCCTTGCTAAGCCTCGTATGGTTCCTCAACTGAGCCAACTCAGTCCATCTCGAGACAATCGAGTAGAAACGATCGTTTATACGAAGATCATTCAAAAGATTGTGATTGAGTTTGTAGAAGAAGACGATCAAGTACTTGAAAAAATTCAACTAGTCGGAAGATCAGGTGATCCTATCCATTTCCGTCCAGATGAAAAGATTGAGACCTTTGCTTCCAGAGGATATGAGTTGATCTCTAGCGACTTTCCAGAAAATGGGATCTTTGGATCGACAGATGGCGAAGTAGTGACTTATTCCATCCGCTTAAAAGCTCGTACTCTTTTAGTGACAGCGGAGCATCCGCAAGTTCCCGGAACTCCTGTGGAGAAATCAGGAGAAAATGGTCCTTTCTGGCCTAAAGGTGTAGAAGAGGATGATCTCCTTCGTAAAGTTGAGAGACAGGTTCACTTCCGTTATGAGGATGATAGTGAGGTAGCTCCTAGTAAGAGCGATTACCTGATCTTTAGACGTAGTGCCAAGGTGAATCTGGTTACAGGAAAGGTTAGCTACTTAGATTGGGATCCAGCACAACAGGTTTTTCCGGCTGTCGAGTTGCCTCAAATTGATGGTTGTAGCACTGATCGAGCGCAGATTGAAGAGACCACTGTTACTCCTGCCTCTGCTCAACAAGAAATCACCGTTTACTACAATAAAGATGAAAAACCTTTGAGACTGCGAATTTACCATGATACCAAGGGTACGGTTTTAAGGGAGAAAGTGACTTATAGTCGGGAAACGGAAGATCTGACAAAAGAGCTCGAGGAGTTGTTACTACCTCTATTCGAATCAGGTTATACCCTAACGAAACGGCAGAAGAAGCAACCTTATGATCGAAAAGGAATGGAAATATCACTTCGAGTGGTCCCTGTAGTTGAGACGGTCACAGCTGATGAACCACATCGTGCCTTCTCTCCTGTAACGGGTTATCCACGACTGATTTGGCCAAGTGGACTTGAGCGTGATCAGTTGACTAAGGTGCTGAAACGTACGATTCGGTATGTGTATCGGGGTGAGTCTGAACCATTCAAAGAAGAGGTTCAGGAATGTGTCTTGAAGCGTGTTGCTAAAGTAGTGTTAGCGACAGGTGCAGTGACTTATGGTAAATGGCAGACAACGACGGATGGCTTTTCTGAAGTAGTTTCCCCTAAAGTTGATGGCTACCAAGCAGATCTAGAGGTTGTACCAAAGCGTACTTTCAGTTTTGTCCGTTCTGATGAAGTGCTGGACGTTTATTATTGGCCTATTGCAGGAAAGGTTACAATCGAATACCGTACGGAGGACCATGTTCTTGAAACGGATTCCTTGGTTGGGGCCTTGGGTGAGACGATTAACTATCGTTTGCTTACCTTCCCTGGCTATGAAGTGGTAAATTCTACTGTTCCTAAATCCTTGAGATTTGGCACAGAAAGTCAAATGTACCAAGTTATCCTTGAGCCAAAAAAGTTACTAGTGGATTACAATCATCCGCTACCAGCCTATCAGTTCCAGATTATTGATGGAAAAAGTATTGGCTATCCACGAGGACTTGAACGTGAAGATTTAACCTACGTTAATCAACGAATCATCCAGTTTCTTTCTGATACGGGAGAAGTCCTAAAGGACGGTATCACACAAGAAAGTCGGGTTAGCCGAAAAGCCTCGCTTAATGTAGCAACCTTAGAGGTGGAATATGAATCCTGGCAGTCAGATGCAGGTTTTCCAGCTGTGATTTCTCCCTTGATTCAGGGTTATGAAACGACACAGCAGCTGATACCAGAATTGATCCCTGAGGTGGATGGTCAAAGACAAATTATTCGAGAAACGATCTACTATACTCCACGTCCTTTTCGTTTCTATGTACGTGTTGTTATGGGCGATCACTTGCTTGAAGAACTGACCTTGATCGTAAGAGCTGGGGAATTGCCAACTTATAGCTTGGACCAGCTAGTCGATGGTTATCAGAAACAGGGCTATGAACTCGTTGAGACTCAAGTGATCCGTGAGGAGGAATATGAACGGTTTGTAGACTTGATCCTAAAAGCGAAAGAAGTAGTGATTAGTCCAGATATGATTCGCAATCACTTTGCTGAATTTGATGAGGAATTAGCTCACTTCCTAGAGAAGATTCCAGCCCTTCGTCTTCATCAGGTTGAGCGTTCGATCAAGCGTACCATTCGCTATTTATCGACAGATCGGACAGAACTTGCGCCGGCCTTGATCAATCAAGTGATATTTGAACGTCAAGCTCGGGTAAATATGGTAACAAGCACTGTTCATTTTGAGGATTGGATGAGTAGTTATCCACTTTTTGATGCGACAGTCTCACCACTTGTACCAGGTTATCAAACAGATCAAGAGTTCATGACTAGTATTGAAGTCAAGAGCCCAGATGTGAGTGACATTGTAGAAGAAGTCATCTATAGCAAAGCTGATGCTTCTGTCGTGGTCGATAGTCCAGAATCTAGCAAAAAGATGGCAAGATCTAAGGTTGTTTCTCTACGAAAAGAAGAAAAAACGATAGAGAACAATCCACAGCCTGCGACGGTGGCACCAGAACAAGTGATTGATGAAACGAGTTCTACTCCTACTAAACAGCCTCAGGAAACTCCTAAACTGAGTTTCTGGCAACGATTTAGAAAACGCTTCTTCGGAGATGGAGAATAGAGTCGTAGTGCAGAGGAGCTGATTCAGGGATACTATCGTGTTCCTCCATCTAATGGGTGGATTGGTGATAAGATTTTAAGATTTCGAGTGAGAGTGGGACAGAAATCGGTAATTCGTTAGAATCCGATTTCGTCGTCCCACCTCCGCACAGTTGAGTAGGGCTGTAAAAGCTGATGAAA
>ERZ773267.1106-NODE-1106-length-15735-cov-5.180867_pt1 | contig 15735 bp, 16 predicted proteins | sample MGYA00511959_ERZ773267 | MGnify/ENA primary metagenome ERZ773267 (study PRJEB29015, sample SAMEA2738165) | human oral metagenome | biome: human oral; feature: human-associated habitat; material: saliva | place: China | collected 2240 ... | reverse complement strand
TTGCATCATATTATCAAATAACTCTGTATTATCAATTTTTACATTATGATTTTGTACATATTCTTGATAAGCTCAATCTAATATTTTTTTATTTTCTGCATATTCATCAAGTTTTCAGACATATAATCATTCTAAAACATTTTTTAACAAATAATAAAAAGCTGAAACTCTTTGTTCTTTTCAAGATGTTTTAAAATAAAAATAAATCAAAGATTGTTTATGATCTAATAATAATTTAAAATCTTGTATATCAGAATTTTCTGTTTCTTCTAATTTTTCTTTTAGAATTTTTACAATTTCATTATAAAAACTACCTCACTTAATGAGCATAATATAATCTTTCAATTCTGGAAATTTCTCAATAAGAAATTTTAAAAACTGTCTTTCTTTCATATAATTGAAAAATTAATACTAAATTTCATTTTTAATATAGATTATATTCATCATCATACTCAATAGAATTAATAAGAAAATCTAATGAATTAGCAAATTGATGAATATTATTAAATCTTATTCAATCTGCATTTCTTCTATTTTCATAAATATATGCATTAATATCTTTTCATTTAAACATTCAAAATGGAACATATTTGTGTATTCAATTATCATATCTATGTTTAATAATTTCTGGTTGATTTAAATGTTCAAACATTCTTTTTTGAAGTTCAACTTCATGTGTTTCAGTGTGTCATTCTGGTATTTCTTTAAAAAGTAGATAACAAGCTACTTCAAAAGAATTTCAATGCTTGATCATTTGCAGATCATATAATTCATTTACTTCTAATTCTTCTTTTAAATCAATATAATCAATTTGACTAAAATCAAGATCAAATAATTTTTGAAAACATTTTTTGAAATCAGTATAAATTCAATATCAGACAAATAGATATTTTTCAAGTACTTCTTCAATTGAATTGCACTTCATTTCTTTGAGAAACTCTTCTTTTGAAAAATATGGTTTTCAATCTTGATCTTCTCTTGTTATCTTATTAATCAGATATGATCAAATTGTATTTTCTTTTTGTGAATTATATATTTTAAATACTGGTTTTTCATCACCTATAATATAAGACATAGAAATAATTTCATTATCTTCATTTTCATAATAATCTAATCATGTGAATTCAAAATCTAAGAAAACAATAGTTTTTCATTTTGTATTCATTCTTAATTTTCATATTCAAATAAATTCTTTATTAAAATAAATCTTTGTTCATCTCTCTTTTTAATATCATCTAATATAACTTTAAATTTTTGATCAATAATTCCAAAATTTATTCATTCTAATACTGAATCTAATCTTTCAAAGATATCTACATTTTCTTTTCTAACTTCTTTTTTGAAAATAGTATATAATTTTTTTGGATTTTCAAGATAGAATTCTTTAATTAAATTAATTGATTCTGTTATTCAATAATTATATCTGTTTTCTTCATTTGTATCTTCAAATTCAAATGACATAATTCAATCAGATGATGAATTACTATTTATTTGTGATTCAATATCTGAAAATGAACAAAGATAATTAATATCTTCTTTCTCTTTCCAAGATTGTTTAATTTCTTGAAGTGAAATAATTTTATCATTATATTTATGTATAATTTTAGGGTGTATTGATTTTGTAATTGCAAATGCTATTGATCATAAATTAAATTTCTTTTCTTGATCATTATTTTTTCAATTATTACCTAATTTTTGTCCTCTTTTTTTACCTTGATGTTCTAATTGAATATCACCATAATCTGATATTCTTCTTAATAGCTGAAATTTAAATTCAGCATCTATTTCATCATTATATCATGGATAGAATTTCTCATATCATAATGATTTATAAAAATCAACTGATTTTTTTGTTCTTTGATAAATTAAATTAAAAAAATGATCTTCCATTAAGTGATCATTTTTTTCTCTTGCTTTTTGAAATTCTTGAATAAGTTCTTCATTTGATAGTTTTGCGATTTCAACATTGTTTACTTTTACAAAGTCTTTGAATAGTGAGAACATTGGTAATAAATTGTAATAAAATAAAAGATGTTGTTTTTATATTTTTTAATTTTTTTTTGTTTTTGTTCGTTTCTGAATATATAAATTTGCGACACAAAGTTAATCTAAAATCTTTTTAAATCAGTTGTTCTAGTTTACGAAACTAATTTTTGATATATACTATATTTATGAAACTAATTTTTAATATACACATATTATTTATGTTAAATGTTTTTAATATTTTTTCTAAATTATAAAATAAATTAATAATTTTTTAATATATAATTTAATATTAAAAATGAAAAATTTAATACCTATGACAAAGTTAACAACTTCAGTAAAACATAAAGTTTGAAGTGAAACAATCATTACAAATAGAATTAAAGTTCCAGAAAAAATTTTAATGATTTTAAAATGATTTATTAGAAAAACAGACAACAAGATAATTACAAATTGAATAAGAGTTGAGATCTTTAAAGATAAAAATTATTGATTTTGAGAACCTTTTGTTTATATGGTTTGTATTTATAAAACTTGATTTGGTAGAAACTATAATTATTGAGCTTGAACATATTTAACAACATTATATTTTTCAAAAGATTGGATTTGTTTAAATGATGTTGATTCTCAATGATTTAAAGAATATTCATATTATTTTGAACAATTTATTAAATTAAATCTTATGTATTTTCAAAATCAAAAGAAATAATTATATCTTTTCAAAAAATACATTAATTTAATTTAATGTATTTTTTTATTGTTTATTTTTTTAAATATTATACAACAGAATCTAATAATTTTTTGAAATGAATTAATTCATAAAGATCAGTAGATACAAAGAAAGATTTCATCTTAGATTTTTCATCTTCTTTTTCTCAAGATGAAATAGCTCAAGATTTTACAATAAAATATTTTTCTCAATTTCTTTCATCAATATCAAGATTAAATAAGATATTTAATACTTTTAATCATCATTTTGCTTTTGGTCTAAATAATGAAATTGTAATAACAATTTTATCTTTAGTAACATAAGATGATCAATCTTCTTCATTTTCAACAGTTCATCATTCTGATTTCATACTTTTAATTGATGTTTTAATTCATTTTAAATAATCAAATGTTTCTCTCAATTCATTAGCTGAAAAAATCTTTTTATCAATGAATTGATTCATAGCATATGAAATTTTAGAAGCTTCAACAGATAAAACTCAAAATGTTAATGTATTATTCTTATCTGTTTTTTCTGCATATTTTGCTTCTTCTTTTTTTCAACTTAATCTTTTAAAAAAAGTACAAAATACCATATTTTTATTGATATTATCTTGCTTATCTGTAATAGATAAAAGTTGATATGTTAATTTATCAACTGCTTTCTTTTCTTTTTTAATTGTAAAGATTTCATTAACCATGTCATTAAATTGTAATTAAATAAAATATATATTGAATTATGATTATAATAGTATATGTATTGAATCTGTATAGTATAGAGTGAAAACAAAATAAATGTGTGAGGTGATTTCATAATTAAAATTAGATTTGAAAATTCACCTAAATTATTAAGGAGTATGAAGGAAAAAGGTTGGGGAAGTGATGCTTTTTTCTTTTTTGATAATTCAAATGATGAAAAAACTGATGAGGAAATAATAAGACAATTTTTTTCTAGATATTGATTTATTGTAGAAATATTATATGACAAATAAACATTTGGAGGAAATTTAATGGGATATTTTATATCTATAAAAATGGCAGTATTGGTTTTTCCAATATTGGCATTTATTTTTACAGTACCATATATGATTTTTAATTATAGAAAATATGGTTCTGTTAATAAATTACGTACGTTGATTGTATATTCATTTATTTTATATTTATTGACTATATATTTTTTGGTAATTCTGCCATTACCTAAATTGGAAAGTGTTCATACAAAATATACTGATATGCTTAATTTAGTGCCTTTCTCATTTATTGCAGATTTTATAAAGAAAACACCATTTGTTATTACTAAACCTGCGACATGGATTTTAGCTTTAAAGGATTCGACTTTTTATGTGCCGGCTTTTAATGTGTTGATGCTAATTCCTTTTGGAGTATACTTACGTTATTACTTTAAATGCAGTTTTAAGAAAACAGTTTTGATTACTGTGCTTTTGAGTTTGTTTTTTGAATTAACACAATTGTCAGGACTTTATTTTATTTATCCTGGTCCATATAGATTATGTGATATTGATGATATTATTCAAAATACAACAGGTGGATGTATTGGTTATGCTCTTGCGTTCATTGTTATGAGATTATTACCATCTAGAGAAGAAATTGATGATAAATCTATTGAAGAAGGTGAAAAGGTTTCTGCAATACGTGTTTGTTTGGCAATATTTATTGATACATTTATTTTACATATTGTTTATGGACTAATAGGAAATAGATTTCCATTTGTAATTATGTCATTGATTTATTTTAGCTTAATTCCTTTAATAAATGGAAAGACTATAGGAAGTGCTTTATTAAAATTTAAATTGGATTTTAAAGATAAAAAATATATACGCGTTATTGCTAGAGGCGTTTTATTAGTTACTTATTTTTCATTGATTCCATATGCGTTAATGAATCTTATGAATCAATTTAATAAAGGTGCAGATTCATTATTATTTTTATGTTTATACGCTATTACATTTTTTGTTTATATTATATTTATTATAAATATGATTATTAGAGTTATAAGAAATAAATATTTTATATTTGATAATATTAGTGGTTCTATTTATGTGAGTGATATTAATAAGAAGATTTAGTGGAGGAAATTTATGTTTTTCTTTATTTGTGGATTAATATTCTTTATTGCAATGATTGCTGAATTAATATTTACAGTGTATGTTTATATTCAGATTTTATTAGCAGTAAAGGATAACAGAGATGTTCCTAATTGGGTTTATAAACTTGGACATGCGCTTAAAAGCAGGGGAACTGATTATTATAAGGATTTTACTGATAAATCGGTTTTAAATGATATTAATGCTTATATAGTTGGTATGATAATATCAAATATAATTTGTTATTTTGTTTTTTATGGAAAGTATTCTATGAATAATAAAATATTGTTTTGGCTAAATGTGAACTTTTTTTCATTGGCTGTTGTAGGGTTAGTTATTACTTTAGGTAAATGGCTTTTGGGAGCGATAATTCCAAAGTTTAAAGCTAAGAATTTAGATGGTGATTTATCAGCTGCTTCTAATGCTGTTAAAGGAATGTTGTTAATGTCTGTATTTACTTGTGTATCAGTAATGTTGGTTACTGGATTGCCAGAAAAAGTTCCTGTTGTTCAAATAGATAATTGTACTATATTTGTTGGTGATACATCTGCTAATGAATTGATTTCTAAAGGATTTACTTTTGTTGGAAAGAATGCGGATGATGTTATTGTAAATAAAAGAAAAAGTCTTTTTTCATATGGTGAGAAATGTGAAATTATTAAAAATGGAAAATCTTATGGATTTGTTGATTTAACTCCTAAATATCAAAATAAGGCAAAGTTGGAAGATTGTATTATTACATATATTTCTATTAAAACAGAAGCGGATATTTTAGAAAATGTGAAGATTTGTAATAGAGATATTTCTAAATTAGGATATAATGATTTTGAAAGAGATGGATTGCAAAAGATTTTTAATATTTCACCAATTACTTATAGAGAAAATCATGGAAATGGACATTTCTTTATTAAAATGCAAACAGCTCCATATATGCTATGGAAGAGTTATTCTATGAAGTTTGACTTTAGAGATAATAGTAAATTGAATTTGATTGAAGTTTATGCACAGCATACGGTTTGGGAATAGGAAAAATAGAGTAAATTTTATTTACTCTATTTTTTTATTATTTAAATTTGGCTATGTAAAAATATAACGAGTGGTGATATAATTAAAAAAATAATTTATAATGAGGTGGAATTATGTTTCTGAAATTGTTAAATGTCGATGCTAAAGAGAAATTTTTAAAGTTATGTGTGTTTGCTTCTAATTCAAATGGATTTTTAGAAAATGAAGAAAGATTACTTATATTTGAATATTGTAGAGAAATGAATTTAAAAGAAGAAATACCAGAATTGACTGAAAGTTTTGAAGATTTAATGTCTGAAATGAATGATGTTATGAGTTTAAAAGAAAAGAAAATTGTATTATTAGAGATATTGGCTTTAATTAAATGCGATGGTGTTTATGATAAAAAGGAAAAAGAATTTATGGAAAAAATAATTTCTAAATTTGGATTTGAAGATATAGCACTCGATGAATATAATGATTTGCTTGAAAAATATATGCAAATAGGAAAAGAATTATTTGAACTTATAAGTAAATAATTAAATATAGGGGTATGTTTATGGATAAATTAGCTACTTTTACTTTTGATTTGGAGGATAAGAAAATATTTTTGGATAACAAAAATAAATGTGATAATTATGATTATTTAATTTCAGTAGCTTGTGGTGCGATTGGTGGAATAATAGATATTTTTGCGGTGGGTAGCCCCGAAAATAGCTTTTTAGGTAAGTGGACTGATGAAATGATAGATAATTTAGTTAAAAAATTTGCGACTTTATCTGGTTGGAATCCAAGAGATGAAAAGAGAGAAAGTTTGGCAAGTGCAATTTCTTTTTTAGAAAATAAGTATAGAATTAATTATGATCAACGATATAATAGTGATGTAAAAAATTTGTTTAATATGTCTACAAGGAATCACCATATGTTGTCATTGTCACATTCTCCTGATGTTGTGGGATTGTTTTTTTCAATATTAAATCAATTTACTTCTACATCAACGTTTTTATCCAATGGAAGTTTAATTACAATTAGTACTGATAATTTTGAATTGAGAGGAAATAATATAATATCTAAGATTTTTTCTGGGATATCGAATTGGTTTGGACATTTGATGTCAGATATAGCTGGCAGTAGTGGAATTAAAGCTAATGGTGGACGTGGTTCGGGAATAGTAGCACCATTTTATGAATTATTTAGTCTATTTAAGCTTGGGAAATTTGATATTGGAAAAGATAAGCAGGATTTAGCAATATTAGCTACTAGAGCTTTTCAAAGTGGTTATGATGCTAGGTTTGCAATTACGCAATCAATTCCAGTGATTATTACGGAATTATTAATTCGATTAATATGGGGATTAAGGAGATATTTTCAGTATGGAAAAACTTTAAGAGGGTGTATTCCAAGTAAAAAACACAATGATTTAAGAATGATGTTGATTTTGGGAAATGCAACTTTATGCATAATAGATGGATCTGATGCGATAATAAAATCAAAAGGTAATGCTTTAACCTTTTTTATGTATTTTAATTTAATGGCTTGGTGTAGATTTATTATTTTAGTGATTAAAGAAGCTCTTATTCAATTACATATTGAACCTGATTTAGAAAATACAATATTAGGATATATGATGATTAATGAATATTTGAAATCTTACTTAAATGAAATTGAAAAAATTGATATAGATTTGTTTAAATATGAAAGTAGTCAGTATTATTCATTGGTAAATAAAATGAATAGTATAAATAGTGAAGTTGAATTAAATAAATATTTAAGCGATGTTTTTCAAAATATGAATTGGAATAAACCGTGGGAAGGTGAATTTGAAGAACATATGTTGGATAAAAATGCAAAATTTATATTTGAATAATATAAGGAGGAGTTTATGATACCATTCATAGTACCAATAATAGCTGGAATATCTGGAATTATTGGCGCAGGTAATGCGCTAGTTGGTGGAATGAAAATGAAAGAAGCTGATGATATTTTAAGAGAAATTAAAGCTAGGAATGAAGAAAATTTAAATCGATTTAACAATTTAAATCAAGAAACTAATACTGTTATGGATAAATTGGGAAATTTAGAGGTAGAGACGTTAAAACAATTTAATGAATTTTCTCAATTAATGGAAAAAATTCATAATAAGCCACTATTTAAGGAATATAAAAAAGAAGTAATAAATTTGCCGGATTTTCAGATAGATAAAATTAAAGAGGTATCTGTTGCGGCAAGTTCCGTTTTAGCTGGAATAAGTGGAGTTACTTTAGGAACAATTGGAGGAATTGCTGCAAGTGGTGCAGTTACATCAGTGGTAATGGCATTAGGAACAGCTTCTACTGGAACAGCAATTTCTTCATTGAGTGGCATAGCTGCTACAAATGCGACACTTGCAGCACTCGGCGGAGGAACTTTGGCAGCAGGTGGTGGTGGCGTTGCCTTAGGAAAAAAATTACTTAAAACTGTAAATCCTGCTGTTATAGTTTTGGTTGCTGGTGTTGTATTTAATATTGTGAGTCATAAAATATCGGATGATGCTAATAAAGCACAGCAAGAAGTTAATGAATCGGAAAGAATTATTAATATAAATTGTGAATATTTAAATGAGCTTAAAATAGTAGCTTTAGAATATATTAATTGTATGACGATTATTAGAGATAAATATATGGAAAAATTCGAGTATATTTATAATGTTGTAAATAATATTGGTAAAGTTAATTGGTATGATTTTACTGATACTGAAAAAATAGAAACTGAGAATTTAGTATTATTAGTTTCTTTATTATATAAAATGTGTCAGGTTAATTTAGTTAATAAAACTGTAAATGATGGAGAAGTTAATTCAGTGAATTATAAAGATATCAAGGATTCGATTAATTCCGCAAATGCTGTTTTGAATGAACTTTAATAGGAGTAAATTATGGGGATTATTTATTTGTTTGATAGGTATTTTAAAAAATATGTTATGAAAGGAACAAAGGCGGTTAATCCATCTAATACTGGTGTTTTTGATAATGGTGTTGCTTGCATTAGAGAAGATGATGTTAATATATGGTTTTATACAAAATCAGGTAATACAATTGCTTTTGATTCCGGTCATAGGAATTTTAAAAATGTTAATTTGGAATTTGAAAAAATTAGAATTAATTCAAATGATGTTAAAAATGTTTTTATGACACATGTTGATGTGGATCATGCTGGTGGAATGGATAAAAAAGGAAATCCTATATTTCCAAATGCTCAAGTTTATATTGGAAATGATGAAGAGCAATATATAACAGGCAAAATGTATAGAATGAAAAAACTTGGATTTTTAAAATTAAAAGTTGGTGTTAGCTTAAAGAATGATTATAAATTACTAAGTGATGGTGAAGTTGTAAATATTGGTGATATCAAAATTGAGGCTATTCATGTTCCTGGACACACACTTGGACATATGTGTTATGTAATTGATGATTCTATATTAATAACTGGTGATTGCTTGGCTATTAATAAAGATGGTGGTTACCCATTTTGGGATTTTTTTACACAGAATCCGGAGTTGAATAGAAAATCATTGCAAAAATTAAAGAAATTTGTACAGGATAAAAAGATTTTGGCAGTTTGCAGTGGACATAGTGGATATAGAAAATATAATGATAGTATTTTTGCACATATTGATGAAACTGCTGATTATGGTAAAAAGAAACATTTTGATGAAGATGCACCTGAGGATTATACAAAATATTAATGTTTGGAGAAAAAATGTTTAATAGTGATTTAATATGGAGTGAAGAAGAATATAAAGCGATTTGTGAATATAAAGGTAATAGTTTTGCAATTATGAATGTTTTGCTTAATAGAAATGTTAGTAAAAGAGAGCTTAGGGGGAAATATGTTCATAAACAGGTTGTTCGAGATTCTGAATCGTTGAGAGAAAATATAAATAAAATATTTAATATGTATTCTGCAATATTGAAAAATTATCTTTTAAATGGAAGTAAGCCTTTAGAAAGAAAAGTTTTTAGGGGAATGAGTGATGGTATTATGAATACATCATTTATATCAACGAGTGAAAGTGTTTGGACTGCACTTGGTTTTGTTAAAAGTATAGAAAAGATACGTGATGAAAAAGGCTTACTTTTAATGATTGATACTAAGAATGTACCTTGGGTTGAACTTACGAATATTTTGCCAACAGGTATTGGTGCTGATGAGGAACCGGAAATATTGTTTTTGCCATTTCAAGTTGATAATATTGAAGTAAGTGATTTGGAAGAGCTATTTGAAGTTGCAAGAAATCAAGGAGAAAGTATCGTAAATGAAGAAATAATTTTAAAGAGATTTAAATCTTTAAAATGTGAAGTTATACATGCTAAGGAGCTGAATTATTCAGAAATAGAGTCTGATTTAACATTAGATGATTTGTGTAATATGGTTGATGAATATGTTAAGAGTGTTAGTATAATTAGGTCTAAAGATAGTGATTCTCCTGAATTTATGGATGCATATTTTAATATTTTAAAGTTTAAGAAAAATTGTAATGATTATATTGGGAAAGAGTTTAAATGTATACATGAAGAGCTTTCTTTAAATGCTAATAAAGAAAATAATAAAATAGAGTTGTCTCCCCAATATACTATGGAAAGAGTTAATAATATTAATAAAGTATATTATATAGATAATCTAGAAAGTGGTGAGAGATATTATTTTAAGCCACTGGTTTCTGAAGAAATAGATAAAGTTTATATACAAGAAGTTGCTTATAATATTCAAAAAATTATAAATCCTGAAGCTTCAGTAAAATGTAATGTATGTAATATTAATGATAATCTCGGTGTAATTCAAGAAAAAATCGATGTTGATAATCTTGCTACTAATAAATTTATAGATTATTTTGAGAATTGTAATGGTGAATTGTCATCTGAAATGATTGAGCAAATTTTAAATGAATATTTAGTTGATTATGTTTTATGTAATTATGATTCTTATGCTTCAAATTTTGTTATTGATGAAAATGGTAATCTGAGGGGAATTAATAAAGAAAATTCTTTTGCACATATTGAAGAAGATTATGAAAATGATATGTTATTTAGTAGAGATTTCGATGAGCAAGATAAAAATATTTATTCAATTTTGTTTAGAAAGATGATGAATGGCGATATTCCTGTTGAGAAGCTTAAAGTTTTAGAATATAGGGCTAGCAGATTGGCTCAGTTTCCAGATGATCAGTATAGAAAATTGTTTGTAGAATATGCTTATGGTAAATTTAGTGATCCTAAAGAAGCAGAATTATTATTAAGTAGAATTGTTGAGAGAAAAGCAAATATTGTAGAAAGAATTGAGCTTTTAAGTGAGGATATAACTAGAAAAAATTTAAAGAGTAATGTAAAGAATTCTGTGATAGATTTTGCTGTAAGTGCAACTGAGGAGAGAACTACTATTAGTAAAATTAATGAGCAATCTAAAATAATGCAAGAAGGTATGTTGTCAAAATGCAACATTTCTAGTGAAAAGAAATTAGAAGATAAATAAGTTATTTGGAGAGGAATTTTATGAAAATTAATGATTTTAATATTAATAATGAAAAAGTTATGATTTTTTTACACCCGATGCTTGCGTCTTCAGAGGCAATGATTAAACATATTACTAGTAGGATCGGTGATGGATATCGTTATATAATTCCTGATTTATCAGCACATGGTGAAGAGAGTAAAAAAACATATATTAGTTCTAAGGATGAAGCGGAGAGTCTTTATAATTATTTAAAAAAAGAAAATATAAAAAAGGTTGAATTTGCTTATGGAGCTTCACTTGGTGGGGTAGTGCTATTTAATTTATTAAAATATAATGATATTGATTTTGGACATTTATTTTTTGAAGGGCCTAGTTTTTATGAGCATGCTAGAATAAGAGGTTGTCTTTTAAAATTAATAATGCTTAGAATTAGGAATGTTGCTATTTTTAATAAGGAAAAAGCAATTAGAAAAATGAGCGCAATTTATGGGCTTGAGGCAGCTACTGCAATGGTTGATCAATTTGCTTTAATAGATGCAGAGAGTGTAAAAAATATTGTTAATGATTGTTCTTTTGTGAATTTACCTAACATGTCGAAAGAATTGCAAGAAAAATGCGTTTTTTCTTATGGTGAAAAAGATGATGATTTGAAACAAGCTAAAAAGGTTATTCCTGTTAAATATCCAAATGCTAAATTAAAAATAGATAATGGATATGGTCATTGTGAGAGAATTTCTAAGGATTCGGAAAAATATGTTGATGAATTAATGGAAGAAATTGATAGATGATATGTTAAAATGTTTTGCAATATTTATTTTGTTATGCTATTATCATATAAAGTTATAAATTAGAGGTAATTTATGAAGAAAACAAATGATAAGATTAGTGATGTAAAAATTAAAAAGAAGTTTGAAAAAATAAGAGAAGATAAATATAATGAAATGAGAGATTTCTTTGAGAAGAAGTTGAATTATTATAATCAAAGTAATGACAAATATGGTAATGTAATTGATAATTCAATTGATTTATATATGGAAGAAATTAATAAATTGGTTATTTTATATAGTAAGTTGTTTGATAATATTTCAAAGTTTATTGAGGAAGAGAATTGTCAGAAATTCGAACTTAATGAAGATTTAAAAAAATTGAATGATAAACTAAAAAATAATGAAAATGGAGAGCTTGAAAGGCTTAGAATTTTAAATATGATTGATGCTTGTAAGCAAAAGGCTTTGAATCATGGAATTTTGATTGAAGAATTTAAGAAAAAACAAAATTATTATTTTGAGGAACTTGAGCCAATATTTAATGAAATTTTTAAAATTAATTTTTATCAAATTGTTATTTTCGACAATTCTTTTTTGGGTAAGTTTAAAAGGAACTTTATCGCAGTTTTTGCAGGAAAAAGAAAATTTGAAAGATTTTTGAAAGAATATAATGAATCGATTTTAAAGGATTTTGAAGATAAAAATAATAAACAGATTAAAAAAATGAAAAAAGAAATTAATAAGCTTACAGAATTAATGGAATTAAAAAAACATGAGCTTCAAAATGAGTATTATAGAATGATTGCTTGAAATTAAGGAATTTACTTGAAAAGTGAATTCCTTTTTTATTGAATAAATAGTATATATGTGCTACTATAGTTATAGTTGATTAGAGGAGGGAGAATATATGTCAGTATTAGTTACAGGTGGTGCTGGATTTATTGGTTCACATACTGTTGTAGAATTATTAAATGTTAAAGAAGATGTTATTATTATTGATAATTTAGTTAATAGTAAGAAAGATGCAATTGATAGAATTGAGAAAATAACAGGAAAAAAAGTTAAATTTTATAAAGAGGATTTAGTTAATAGAGATGCTATTAATAAAATTTTTGATGAAAATCCTGAGATAGATTCTGTTATTCATTTTGCAGGTTTGAAAGCAGTTGGTGAATCTGTTGAAAAACCAATTGAATATTATGAAAATAATTTACAGAGTACATTAGTTTTAGTTGATGTTATGAGGAAACATGGAGTTAAAAAAATTGTTTTTTCATCATCTGCTACAGTTTATGGAAATCCTAAAGTTGTTCCAATAACAGAGGATTCTGAAGTTACACATGCTACAAATCCTTATGGTGAAACAAAGGTTATAATTGAGAGAATTTTGACGGATATTGCTTTTGCTGATAAAGATTGGTCTGTTGTATTACTTAGATATTTTAACCCAATTGGTGCACATGAAAGTGGTCTTATTGGTGAGTCTCCAAATGGAATTCCTAATAATTTGATGCCTTATATTAACCAAGTTGCTGATGGTAGACTTAAAGAATTAAAAATTTTTGGTAATGATTATGATACACATGATGGAACAGGTGTTAGAGATTATATTCATGTTGTTGATTTGGCTAAAGGTCATATTAAAGCTATTGAATATGCTAATAAAAATAAAGGTGTAGAAATGTTTAATTTAGGTACTGGTAATGGTTATTCAGTACTTGATATTGTTAAAGCTTTTGAAAATGCTAATGGAATTAAGATACCATTTGTTATTACTGAAAGAAGAGCTGGAGATATTGCAGTTTGTTATGCTGATCCTAAAAAAGCTAGTGAGGTTTTAGGATGGAAAGCAGAAAAAAACTTGGAAGATATGTGTAAGGATTCTTGGAGATTTACTCAAAATGCTTCTAAAGGTCTTTAAATTAATAGTAAATATGTTACCATTTTGGTCAATGTAATATATATGATGTTATGACATTAAAAATGGTATAATATAAAAGCATTTAGTTTTAGAAAATGAACACTTTTAGTTTTGTTATATGTTGTTTTAGAATAATTTAGTCGTATACAAAACTATAAAAATTAATAAAATTGATGAAAATAGAGTAAAAAGACATCCAAAATAAATAAAAATTTGGGTGTTTTTTTATTTCTTATTTGTACAATATAAGCATATATAATTAGGAAGGAGGAATATAAATAATAAAAAATATGAGTAAAGTTGCAAATATGTTAAAAATGATAAAAATTTTAAAAGATGAAAAAATTCATAATATGAAGGACATAGCAGAAAAAATTGAAATTTCACCTAGAATGGTTAAACAGTACAAAAACGAGTTAGAACAAGCGGGAATATATATTGAATCTAAAAGGGGAATTAACGGCGGGTATTCTTTAAATAAAGAATTAAATAATATAGATATAGGATTAACATATCAAGAATTAATAAAATTAAAAGAAATAGAACAATATTTTAATGAGAATCAAGACTTCAAAAAAATAATTGGTAAAATAATTGAAAGTTATGAGAAAAATATAAATGAGGCCGATTTGAAGAAAATCAATAGAATTCAAGAACTTGGGAAAATCAATTTAAAAGATACATATTTAAGTCTTAGAAAAGCAATTAATAGAAAAAATAAAGTAAAAATAAAATACTATTCGAATGATTTTGGGTCGAATGATAGAGTTATTCATCCTGCTGAAATGTTTTACTATTTAGAAGAATGGTATGTTGCGGCATTTTGTGAAAAAAGAAATGCTATTAGGTTATTTAAACTTAATGACATACAAGAATATGAAATTCTAGATGATAAATATGAAAAATTTGAATTTAAAAAATAAAATAGACATGTATATTTCTTGTTTTTATGCTAAAATGATATTAAAAGATGATTTATAAAAGTGATGATATGATTATAATCGGAGATGAATTATAAAAAGACATTGCGGTGGAAATCGAAACTGAATAGAGTCATGTTTGGCTTAATATCAAAATTTATAGGAGGATATTAATAATGAAAGAAATATATTTTGTTACACATAATAAGGGAAAAATAGCATCAGCTAGTAGACAATTAGAAGGAGTAAATTTTAAAATATTTGAGTATGAATTAGATGAACCAAGAAGTGATGACATAAAATATATATCAAAATATAAGGTTATGGAATCATATAAATTAGTGAATAAACCTTGTATATCTTTAGATTGTGGATTTTGGATAGATGAATTAGGTGGATTTCCAAAAGCTTATGTTAATTTTGCATTAGATACAATTGGAATTGATGGTATATTAAAGTTAATGGAGAAAAAAGAAAATAGAAAATGTAGATTTACGGAATGTTTGTCGTATTATGATGGAAATGAATTATATCAGTTTATGGGAAAGCATGAAGGAACTTTGTCTGAAGAAATATTAGGAAATGATACAAAAAATAAATGGTCTGATTTATGGTATATTTTTAAGCCATTTGGATATGACATAACATTGGCACAAATGACTGATGAGCAGAGAACAAAAAGAATAAAATATGAAGATGTAGATGCTATGAGAGAGTTTGCAAAGTGGTATAAAAATGATATCATAGTTGATAATGATGTATAGCGTAAAAGAAATAGAAAAAATGGTATTAAGATAGATTTTGGACACGAAAGCGTAGAGATGTTAGAATAGTCT
>ERZ773267.1105-NODE-1105-length-15736-cov-16.897073_pt1 | contig 15736 bp, 9 predicted proteins | sample MGYA00511959_ERZ773267 | MGnify/ENA primary metagenome ERZ773267 (study PRJEB29015, sample SAMEA2738165) | human oral metagenome | biome: human oral; feature: human-associated habitat; material: saliva | place: China | collected 2240 ... | reverse complement strand
AATTTTCATAGGTTGAATTCTACCACAAAAGAATATGAAATTGGTGACTGTGAATAAAAATTTATAAAGAATATGAAATGGGTGACTGTGAATGAAAATCTAAAATGAGTCTAAGAATAGTGCATTTGACTCAAATAATAGTGCAAATCTAGAGATAAAATAATTCGACAATTTATGTAAAATAATTAAATAAAATAGAAAAAAGAACAGAAAACCTCATAATGACAAAGTCAATAAAAGTAAATAAGGACACCACATCTTCTATAGCAAGCGGTATTACAGGAGCGCCTAGTGGAGCAGAAGCGTTTAGCAGAGCAAAGTCAGTAGACAATTTTCAGAAAGCTCGTACTCGAGCTTTCTGTTATTCTTTAGTCGGCGCCAAATTCATTCAGTCTCCAGCATATTCTCAATCCTTCTGCCCAGTGACAGGAGCACATCCACATCAGATATACTGCCTGTTGCAAAAGGGTTCCAGTTAGGGGACAGTAAACTTTCTGATTCCTTGGCTCTGGCACGAAGTTTTATATCTTCGTAGTCAGTGAAGATATCTAATGAGGCAGCTTTAGCGAAAAATTTAGAACTTGAGCCCTTGAATTTGCAAGAAACTATAGTGCCCGAGAGGATCTCCTTATCATCACATAGAATTGTAACTTCGCTTCCGTCAAGTTCGACAGTATATTCTTTAACAAATTTAGATTGCATTTTGCTAGCTATATGAAAACTGAAATTTACGAAAACGAAAATCGTTAAGACGAAGAGGACTGGATGTGATCTAACGATATCCAAGAGATTAAGAAAGAACAAAATCAATTGTATAGCTAGAATAGGTAGTAATATCACCGCAGGAAAAAGCAACCCTACATAAACATCCGATTTAGCCGTCGTTGCAGAAAAAGTGTATCTATCCATGTTAATATCCTCGAACTTATATAAATAGCTGCTTTTATCTTATAACTAATCGAGAGAAGCTGCCAGACATATTGGTTTTGCTAAAAGTAGTGTAAGCCGTGAAACAACAAAAGAGAAGCAAGCGGGTAGCTGGCTTCTCTCTATTCATTTCATAACAAATATATATACATCCATATAAAATGGTGCGCTCTTTCTCGTCAATGTTACCTCAGCGTGGGGATTATAGGGATCCTTCTGCCTATCTGCATGACGATTTAAGAGTCTTAAAATCTTACCAATTTGTCGCGATGTCTATCTGCGTTGGATTACTTGTCGCAAAACCACCTGTATCGCATACGATACCAGTTCCAAGAGATGTGGAAACTAAAGAACCTTTTGGATGTGTATTATAGCTCGCTGCAACCATTACGTAGTTGCCTAACATCTTAACTCCGTCGGCTCTAACCCAGTAGTCAGACTGCGAATATCCATATCTACCCATAGCTGCTACAACTCTAGACATGTTGAGGTTGTAGTAGGTCTCCTTGCCGGAAGGACCATTGTTAGTTCCCTTAGACTTTGTGAGAATGCTTCCTGTATAAGTGTAGGTTATGGAAGTAGCTGTACGGCTTGACTCACTATTCTTTGCTTCTTCTTCTGCTTTCTTCTTAGCTTTTTCCTCTTCGACCTTCTTAACTGTATCCGTTCCAGTTGCAACTAGAGGAGCTGAATAAGTGTTGGTGGTCGCGTGAGTAGCAACGTTGTCAGCCACTGCATCTGTTATAGTTGGAACAGGCACACTAGCTGCGTCAACAGCAACTTCAATCTCAGTGCAGTCTGGAATGTCGGATTCCTGCTTGTGCTGAGCAGTTATCTTTGTGGGGATGCCGGTACGAGTCGAATCGGACTGAGTAGCTGCAGCAACGTATTTGCTCGTAGATACTACGAAGATGAGTAGTAGGCATACGAGAGACACGAGGTGTGCTATCGATCTAATCTTTGCGTAATTCATACTGTCTCCTTGCGTTCGGAATAACTTATGTTGACTATTGTACCAAATATGAATACGTTGAATCTAAAGGCTATGTGAAAATTCTACTATATAGCGATGAGCTTAATTTAATACAAAATGTATGATATGATTAGGATAATTTAGAGTATTTTGTAGGGAGAGCATGCTATGAATGATATGAACAACACTATTAATATCGAGGCTACAGCTAACCCATTTGGTGCTGACTCATTTATCGAGAAGAGAGGCTCTGACTGCGGTCGCTTCTGGTACAAAGACATAAGGGAGATTACGACGCTTAGAGAGCTCCTGGCTGGAAGCGTTGAAAAATACAGCGAAAGAGCTGCATTTTGGGTAAAGGCAAAGCGTGGAGGCGAGTATCTGTCGGTTCCTTACGAAGTCTTAGGACATGATGTAGAGGCGATTGGAACGATGCTTCTTGAACTAGCGGGTGATGAGCGCCGCGTTGCTATTATCGGTGAAGGCAGCTACGAATGGATTACCTCCTATCTTGCGACCATGAACGCAGGCCTCGTTGTTGTGCCAATCGATAAGGAACTCGGCGGGGACGAGATTAAGAATCTTCTCGACGCATCAAATTGCCATACCGTAATATGTTCAGCAGAATGTGCTCCTAAGCTGTCAAATATCATAACAATTACAGATCTTGTCATCACCGAATTTTACGGCGATAGGATATCTCTTGAAGATAAGCCGAAGTCACTACTTAAGGATACTGCAGAATTTGAAAGAGCAGGCAGAAGAGTACACCTGTGGAGAGAACTGCTTGTCAATGGCGAGGAGAAACTGGTGAACGGAGATACGGTTTTTTCCGAGATAGAAATAGACCCAGACGAACTTGCGGTTATCCTGTTCACTTCTGGAACAACGGGTACTCCAAAGGGTGTCATGCTCAATCACCGCAATATTACGGTTAATATCATGGACGTTTGCCGCATTGCAAATATACACCCCTGGGACAAGACGCTCTCGATTCTTCCGATACACCACACTTACGAATGCACGCTTGGGATGCTTCTCGTTTTGTATCGTGGGGCAAGTACGGCATTTTGCGAGGGCATGAAATACATAGTTAAGAATATGCATGAGGCTGAAAATACAGTAGTTATCGTAGTGCCAAGGGTACTCGAGATGATTCACGGACGTATCACGAAGACTATCAAGAAGTCGGGCAAGGAAAAGACGTTTAGGAAGGCTCTTAAGGCTAGTCGCGCTGCGCGTAAGTTTGGCGTAAATGTGAGCAGAACTCTCTTCAAGCAGATTATCAATGAACTCGGTGGCAAGCTCAGAGTTGTAATCACAGGCGCGGCTGCGCTTTCGCCAGAAATCTGCAAGGACTTTGAAGACTTTGGAATCACAGTTCTTCAGGGATATGGCATGACTGAGTGCACTCCACTTATCACTGGAACACCTCAGAGTGCTGCTAGAACGAGATATGACAAATCCGGCTCTGTCGGAGTGCCTGTGGAAAGTGGAACGGTACGTATAATCAATCCAGACGAAAATGGCATCGGAGAAATTCTGTTCAAAGGGCCAAATGTCATGCTCGGTTATTACAATCTACCCGAAGCAACCGCGGAAGTACTCGAGGGTGGATGGCTCAGAACTGGTGACATCGGATACTTCGATGCGGACGGCTGGCTATTCCTAACTGGACGTGCAAAAAACGTAATCGTAACGAATGCGGGAGAGAATATCTATCCTGAGGAAATCGAAGACTACATAAATAGACATGCATATATATCCGACTCGATGGTATTTGCGTCAGGAGAATCTGAAGATGTTGTTGCGGTGCAGATTCTTCCAGATAAGGATGAAATAAAGGATGAACTTGGTAACGTTCCGCCAGAGGATGAAATTGAAACACTGATAAAGGGAGTTATCACAGAGCTCAACATGGGACTAGCTCCGTTCAAGCGAATTCGCGAGGTCTATGTTCGCAAGGAGGATTTCGTGAGAACGACTACACGTAAAATTAAGCGTCAGGAAAATAAGCTGGAAGACCTAAAATAATTAATAGCAAAATATAATTAGCGAAATAAAGAAAAAAGGCGATATCACAAATAAATGTGGCATTGCCTTTTTATATGCCTTTGTTAGATACCTAATATATGGAGAATCCAAAGATATTAACCTATTAGGAAATGAATTTAGAGTTTATAAGCTATATAAAAATTAAATGTAGTGTAAAACAAAAGAAAAACGCAACTCGTATGAGTTGCGTTTTGATGGTGCGTGATCAGGGGTTCGAACCCTGGACACCCTGATTAAGAGTCAGGTGCTCTGCCAGCTGAGCTAATCACACATATTGAGTTGTTTGCTTAACAGCTTACATAGTTTAGCATTGATTTAAAAGACAGTCAAGCTAAAGTTTGCTTTTTTTTAATTAATTTGCTTTTTTATTAATTGTGCTACTGATTTGTTAAAAGTATAGTGTATATTTTGTCTTATTTAAGCATTGTCACAGGTTAATTGCAAAAATTAGAGCTTTCAAATACTCAAGATAATGAAGACTAGTTAATAATGTACTTATAAAATACGTTAAAACAGTTCAATTCATAAAAATAACTAAACCCTTGTGAAATCAATAGTGATACAATTAAAAAAAGAAGCAGCGCGACTAAAACAGGTGCAGGAAATGTTACATTTCTACAACAAATAGGAACACGGGTGGGACTGATTCCTATCTATATTACAATGCGCATGCCTCTTGACGGATAATGTTATCATAGAAAAGTTGGAAAAGAAAGCGCAAAATGACAATAATTTTGCATAAAATTATGTTTTTGCTACGCGAATTCCACTAATTGCAAGCGAAATCTTGCTATTAACTTATCCTTGTTGTATAATTTCCAATGAATCTTTATAGAAGATTGACAGCCGGCACAAAAGCGGGGGTTCCCGTTTGAGTGCTTTAAGTGGATTTGGGAGGTAACAATGTTCTGTAGCAATTGTGGCAACGAAGTAGCAGAAGGCGCTAAGTTTTGCAGTGGATGTGGTGCAAGATTAAGCCTTGATGCAGAACCGTCAGTACACGAACATACAGCGTTTAGTTCGTCGAATAGAGAAGGAAATATGATGGACAAGAGAGAATCTTCTACGAAGTTCGACTTTAATTTCGGGTCTGAGGATCTAGAGATTAAGGAGCCTAAGAAGAAAACAAGCTCGGTTTCTTTCGATTGGAGCTCAGTAATTGAGGAGAGCCATAAGAAACCTACTAAGAAAATCAGATCTCCTTGGGAGACAACTGGTATTGACGACGAAGAGGCTGAGGCAGTTACTCAGTCGTTCAGTTCAGTTAATAGTGATTGGGAGAACTCAAAGCCTGTTCAGTCAGAGCATAAGGCTGAAGAGTCCAGCTCGATTGAGGAAATGCTTAAGCGCGATTCCGCAGCTGCTCCGGCATCTGGTCGTGGACGTACTATGAATTTCATCGAGGTTATGAAGCAGGAGAAGGAAGAACGCGAGAGGGCTGCAAGGGAAGCTGAAGAAGCACCCGTTTCGACAGACTTCGATTTTAGCGAGTCTATTCTCCCTAAGGAAGAGAGAGAAAATACTCAGGGATATACTGAACTCAAGGACGATATCGTTGCTGAGCTTGAGAAGCAGGCAAGCGAGATGGATGAGAAGGAAGTGTCGCACAGATTGGATGCAGCTTCTGCTGATTTTGATGAGTATCTAAATGCTCGTCGCAAGTCGCACGAGGAAGTTTTCCAGGCAGAGCCTCCACACAACTTTGTTGATGATATGGTTCACGTATCTGCAGCAGATACTAGAGATGAGTTTAAGCTTCCTGAGGATGAGTTCGAGACAGAACTTTCTGCATTTATTCGTGATAACGAAGAGGATGAAAAGGAAGAAGCTGCTGTAGAAAGAGCAGATGACGATCTATTCAATTTTGATATTGAGATTGAAGATACAGACGAAGATGAAGAAACTGTAAGCCAGTACCTCGACTACGTGAAACCAAGCAGAGTTTCACGTGCTGAAGAACGTGCTGAAGCTGAAGCATTTGAGTTTGACGATGAAGATGATGACGATGATGAACCAGAAGCATTCTCATATGATGAACTTACAGATGATAACAAGGAGCCAGAGACGGATTATGAACTCGCACCTAAGGCAGAACCTAAGGAAGAGGAATTAGATGATTTCGCATTTGGCGACGAAGATATAGATGTTCCTTATGAAGAACCAGTTAACTACTCCGAGCTATATATGGATGATGAATCTGAAAAGGTAGAGCCGCCAGTGGCTCAAGTAGCTGAGGTTCGTGTAGATGAAGCGTCTAAGGAAGAGCCAGCCACAGTTGAGACTCAAGAGATTGTAGCTGAGTCAGTAGAGTCTGCAGCTCCGGTAGTTGAGCCTGTAGCTCCAGTGGCTGAACCAGTTGTAGAGCCAGTGACTACAGAGGCTGCTGCAGTAGCAGAGGTAGTTTCTGCACCTGCTGAGGATGCAGAGGTTGCTGCCGCTAAGGCAATTGAAAGTGAGATCGCTAATCTTCAGAAGAGACTAGCTGAACTTCTTGGCAAGGATCCGTCTGAAACAGTCGAGCTACCAACTAGAGATGTTATAACTGCTGAAGAGCTCGTACAGGAACCTGTACAGACAAAATCAGAGCCAGAGGCAGTTCCAACTCCAGCTAATTCAGAGCTGACAAGCCTAGAGTCAGAACTCGCTGCGTTAGGATTCGATACAATCGATGATGAGCCAGATGAAGAAGCAGACATGTTCTTCTCGGCAGATGATGTGGCAGATGCTAACACTGCAGTTGTAGAAGAAAGCAGCGACGTACTAAAGCAGGAAGAGGTTATGACGATTGATGATCTACAAAAAGACCTCTTTGGAACAGATGTTGAAGATGCTGGCATGGAAGCAACTCGTAAGATAGATAAGTTCTACACTCTCTATCGCAAGAACGAAGAGTTCCAGCAGCTGCTTGACGAAGAATACAAGAAACTTCAGGATGGAAGCGCAGACTACACACTTATGGAGGATGTGCTAGCTGAATATCAGGATGAGGAAGAAGATGAAACTCCAGTAGAGGCTCATCACGAAACAGTTGAAGCTGTAGTAAAGGCAGAGTCAGCAAAGCTTGAAGCGGCTAAGAAAGAAGCTGGATCAGAGCTAAGCAACAGCGCTAATGTTACTGAACCTATTACTGCTGCTACAACTCTAGTTAGCTCACCAGCACAGGCTGCGATTAATACAGCAAGCAATGCAGGTGCTATCGCACCATCTGTAATCGACGATGACGATGAAGAATCTCGCAAGGGTGGAGTTCTCACAGTAATTGCAGTTATCGTAGCAATCCTGCTAGTGATGCTTTTAGTTGTTATACTCATACTCAACTTTGCACCAGATAGCAGCATTGCTCAACGTATCAGCGTAATTATTGGAAAGTTTACAAACTTTGCATCGCTGAGTGATAATTCTGAATTGCTACTATAAGAGTAATTTAAACGTAAATGCAGCGGCAGGCTTGACGGCTACCGCTGCATTATGTGGTTTTTGGAGGAATTATGGCTAAGAATAATAAAAAAGGAAAAGTTACTTACACATTCAATGGTGAGCGTAAGAAAAGGAATATCTTTGGAAAGACACTTGCTATAGCAATCTTTGTAATAGTTATACTCGGTAGAAGTACCGGCTTTCTCACAGACTGGATGTGGTTCAAAGAGCTTGGGTTTACCAGAGTTTTCTGGACTCAGCTAACAACTGAGATTAAGCTGGGAATGGTTACATTTATCATTGCTGGATTGCTTGTGCGCATATACCTCAATAGCTTACGAAAAGGATACTTTAGCAAGATTGAGTCACATGACATCCCAGATATGCACAAACTTAACGTGCTCTCGTGGGTGATTTCAATTGTATTTGGAATCGCAGCAGCAGTTATAACGGCAACCAGTACGTGGCAATCGTTCCTCATGTTTGCAAATTCATCAAAGTTTGGACTTAAGGATCCGATTTTCGGGCTAGATATCTCGTTCTATGTATTTAAACTCGACTTTCTATCTAAGCTGAACTCAATTGCAATCTTCGTAATTATAGGCGTGGTGATTGTTACCCTTATCTACTACGCTGTTCTTCTATCTGTAAGGACACCTGATATATTTGATAAGGAAGATGTTTTCGAAAATCTTGAAGCAGAGGATGCAGAAAAAGAAGCGAAGGCAGAGATGGAAGAAGATGGAGTTAAGCAGGGCGGACCTGATAACAGCATTCCGTTTGGAAGAAAAGACCCTGTGGATGATATTACAAAGTTCGTCAAGGGCGTTGGAAACAAAGCTAAGCAGGAGGCTAAGAAACGTACAAGGAAGCGTGAAGTTAACCAGCTCAATGTTGACCATCTATTCAGCCTGGCATCGGGTAAGGCTATGATTTTAGGCGTTATTTTCTACTTTATGCTCGGCATCCATTTCGTGCTCAAGCAGTTTACATTGCTGCATGCGCATACAGGAACAGTGTATGGCGCAGGATTTACCGATATTGCAATTACGCAGAAAGTATACCTGCTGATCACTGTTCTTGCAGCAGTTGGAGCTATAAGTCTCGTAAAACATGTGCATAAGAAAGAATATCTAAAGCTCGCAAGAGTTCCGATGATCATAGTGGGTGTGCTTTTCCTCGGAACTATCCTTAGGGTTGGGGTACAGAACCTTATCGTTGCTCCAGATGAAATTAACAAAGAGAGCAAGTATATCAAGAATAATATCCAGTACACAAATCATGCGTATGGACTCGACAAGGTTAAAGTGGATTCTTTTGCAGCCCAGAACAACCTTACTGCTGCTGATATAGCGGATAACAAGCCAACTATCAGCAACATTAGAATCAACGATTACGAGCCAGTAAAGGACTACTATAACCAGACGCAGAGTATTCGTCAGTACTATGATTTCAATGATGTTGATGTAGATAGATACACTATCAATGGTGCGGAAACTCAGGCTTACCTGTCGGCTCGTGAGATTAACGAGAGCAAGATAAGTGATACATGGATCAATAAGCATCTTAAGTATACCCATGGATACGGGGTTGCACTGTCTAAGGTTAATTCGGTGACGGCGAGCGGTCAGCCAGATGTTCTCATTAAGAACATTCCGCCAGAGTCGAATATTCCAGAAATTAAGATTACTAGACCAGAGATTTATTTCGGTGAGCTCACCAACAATTACGTCATCGTAAACGGAGATGAACAGGAATTTGACTACCCAGATGGAAACAGCAATAAGTATACTAAGTACAAGGGTAAAGCAGGTATTAAGCTCGGTATTGTAAATAGGCTGCTGTTCTCTATCAGGGAGGGAAGCATGCAGATGCTCGTGTCGAGAAACATAAACTCCGACTCGAGGATTATCATCCATAGAAATATCCTTGAAAGAGTTAATAAGATTTTGCCGTATCTCGAATATGAGAAAGATCCGTACATGACTATCGTTGATGGTAAGCTGTACTGGATTATCGATGCGTACACAACTAGTAGCAACTACCCATATTCTGAGCCTTATTCTGGACAGATTGGATCGACAAATTACATAAGAAATTCGATAAAGGTCGTAGTGGACGCTTACAACGGAGATGTAAGTTACTACGTTGTGGATGATACTGATCCTATAGCGAAGACATATGCGAAGATATATCCGACGCTGTTTAAGAGCAAGGATAAGATTCCGTCTGAAATCAAGAAACATTTCAAGTATCCGTCGACGCTCCTCAACATTCAGGCAGGTGCATATACGAAGTACCACATGAACGAGGTTAAGGTTTTCTACCAGAAGGAAGACCTCTGGGATATCGCAAATCAGATATACGGAACTAAGGAAAAGCCGATGAGCTCGAGCTTCTTTATCTTTAATTTACCAGGTGAAAAGAATGCTGAGTTTATCAATATGATTCCATTTACACCTAAGTCGAAACAGAATATGACTGCGATTATGATGGCGAGAAACGATGGAGATGAATACGGCAAACTCGTGGTGTATAAGCTGCCTAAGAACAAGACTGTATACGGACCTATGCAGGTCGAAGCGCAGATAGACCAGAATTCTGAGATTGCCAAGGAGTTCTCGCTATGGAATTCGTCAGGAACCACATATAAGCGTGGAGACATGTTTATAATTCCTGTAAATAATTCTATAATGTACGTAGAGCCGGTATATCTCGAGGCTTCAAATCAGGCAATTCCTGAGGTTAAGCGAGTAATTGTCGCATACGGCGATAAGATAGCTTACGCATCTACCTTGGATGAGGCTCTTGAGATGCTGTTCGGGGATGGAGCAGGAAATTCTGGCAGTGTAAGCAGCTCATCAAGTGCTTCAAGTGGCTCAAGTAGTCAGAAAGAGCTGATTGGCAAGGCTAAGGAAGCCTATGATAATGCTGTAAAAGCTCAGAAGAACGGAGACTGGAAGGCTTACGGTGAATACTTAAGTGAGCTATCTGGATATCTTGACCAGTTAGCAGGGTAAACTGAACACAGAGCGTTTAGGGGACGTAGCTTCAGTGAAAATGATACAGGACTAGGATTAAATAGCTTTAAACTTTGCGAGATAAGGAGAGGTTATGATAAATTTCGATTTAGAAAAGATGCTCTTTACAATTCCGGCAGACGAACACGGAATTGAGTCAGTTACAGAGGTGCTACTTGCGCATCCTGAAGTTAAGTTCGTGTCATTCGCAGGAGTTGACCTAGGAGGTCATTTTACGGATGAAAAAATTCCGATTAAGACCTTCATAGATGATATGGAGAAGCTCCTGGAGAACGGTGTTCAGACAGATGGATCCAGCGTAGCACTGCCAGAGATTGCTAACCTTGCAAATGCCAGAGTGGACATACTTCCAGATAGGGATGTGAACTGGTATGTAGAGTACAATTTCAGCAACATCGACTATGCGACAGGGTTGCCAGTGGGTACGCTAAGAATCCCGTCTTTCCTGAGACATAATAATGATAGAATGGTCGGATCAAGAATTTTCTGCAAGGAGTCGATCAATAGATTTAAGACTAGACTCATGAATATGCTGAGAGAGTATCCTTATGTTGTGGAATACCTTGATGGAATCAATTCTATCGATGATATTGAAGAGATTAACCTCACCAGCGCGACAGAGCTCGAGTTCTGGGTAAAGACTCCAGATGACAAGGCGGATAGAGACCAGCTCTCTACTTCGCAGGAGCTTAAGGAGCAGTACTGGAAGAGGACTATAGGACCTGTAAATACAGCGCTCGAACAGACACTCGAGATACTCGACCATTATGGCTTTGGCGTAGAGATGGGCCACAAGGAAGTGGGAGGTGTTAGAGCCAAGATGGGTAACTCGGGAAGCTATGATCACATTATGGAGCAGCTCGAAATCGATTGGAAGTTCGCAGCACCTGTACAGGCTGGAGATAACGAAGGCCAGATTAAACACATCGTAAGAGATGTCTTTAGAGCTAACAATCTAGAAGTAACATTCCTCGCAAAGCCTATGCCGGGCGTTGCGGGAAGCGGTGAACATACTCACCTCGGTGTGTCTGCAAGGCTTAAGTCAGGTAAGACTGTGAATCTATTCGAGTCCAAAGACAGACTGAACGAGTACATGAGCCCTGTGGGCTTCGGAGCACTCATGGGAATTCTTAACAACTACGAGCTACTAAATCCTTTCGTGGCACAGACACACGATGCGTTTAGAAGACTCAAGCCAGGATATGAGGCGCCAGTCTGCATAGTAACTTCGCTCGGTAAAGACTGCGTGACACCATCGAGAAATAGAACCGTTCTAATCGGACTTGTTAGGGACCAGAACAACCCGATGGCTACAAGATTTGAGCTAAGATCGCCAAACCCACATAGCAACACTTATCTAGTTGTGGGAGCGTCATTCATGCTCATGCTCGACGGAATTGAAGCGGTACTATCTAATGGCAAGACTCCTGCGGAGCTTGCAGAATCTATATCTAAGAAGTCTGGAGAAGAGGACTTCTATCTAGCTACAGATAGGGAGTATAGAAGTGAGCTCAATGTATTTGAATGCTTCACGAAGGAAGAGAGAGAACAACTCTTCGGAAAAGCACCGGCTACAGTGTGGGAGAATTTGAAGGCATTTGACAGACATGAGGATGAGATTGCGAAGATCACGGGCGGAGACGAGACTGCAAAGGACGTTGTAATGTCATACCGTGCGCAGATGTCGATGAAGTGGGTCATGGAATTCCGCGATAGAATTCTCCCTAATGCCATGGATTTTGTCAGAAACTGCAAAAAGAGACACAATGAACTCGAAGCAACTGATTATGATATAATGAACTGGAGAAGAGTCAACAGCCTGCGTATTGCACTCGGTAAGGACTCCATCGATAGCAAATCAATCTTAACGCTTGCGAGAGAAGCGATAGACGAATCTGATTTCGATGCAGCTTCTAAGTATGAGCTGCTGATTCAGGATAAGGTTGAGGAGCTTAGAAGTGCGTATAGCACATATATCAAGAACTTATTTTAACAATATATAGGAAGATACGAAATATGGGGGTTAAGAAATGCTTGACGTCAAAAGAGTGAGAGAGAACTTCGATAGCGTTAAAGCGGATGTTGAAAGACGTGGCAAAGGCGATTTCGGCATCGACAACGTGCTAAAGTATGATACCAAGAGAAGAGAGCTTCTTGCGGAGGTTGAGCAGCTTAAGAATAAGCAGAATACAGCTTCGCGCGAGGTACCAAAGCTCAAGAAGGAAGGCAAGGACACTTCTGCGCTGTTTGCAGAAATGAAAGAATTAAGTGCCGAGATAAAGGTCTTGGATGCACAGGTTAGCGAAGTGGAAGAGGAGCTCCGTCAGGCGCTACTCTACGTTCCTAATACGCCACACCCAGATGTACCGCTCGGAGAGGATGATACAGAGAATCTCGAACTTCGCAAGTTCGGAGAACCAACTGAATTCACTTTTGAACCAAAGGCGCACTGGGATATTGGAGAAGAGCTCGGAATCTTGGATTTTGAGCGAGCTTCCAAGATTTCTGGATCCCGTTTTACAGTATACAAAGGTATCGGTGCAAGGCTTGAGAGAGCGGTAATCAACTTTATGCTCGATCTACACACAGAGGAGCAGGGATATATCGAGATTCTGCCACCTTTCATGGCTAACCGTGATGCTATGACTGGAACTGGACAGCTTCCTAAGTTTGAGGAGGACATGTTCCACGTGCCTGCAAAGGATTTCTTCTTGATTCCAACTGCAGAGGTTCCAGTTACCAACCTTCGTTCAAATGAAATTATCGAGCCAGAAGAGATGCCTGTGTACTATACGGCTTATACGCCATGCTTTCGTAAAGAGGCAGGCTCTGCAGGTCGCGACACTAGAGGCCTCATCAGACAGCATCAGTTCAACAAGGTTGAGATGGTTAAGCTAGCAAATCCTGACAACTCTTACGAAGAGCTGGAGAAGCTTACACATGACGCAGAGGAAGTATTGCAGAAACTAGACATTCCTTACAGAGTGGTTAGACTATGCTCTGGAGACCTTGGGTTCTCAGCAGCGATGACTTACGATATCGAGGTGTGGATGCCTAGTTATGGACGATACGTTGAGATTTCCAGCTGTTCGAATTTTGAAGACTACCAGGCTAGAAGGGCCAACATCCGTTTCAGAAGAGAGAAGAAAGCAAAACCTGAATTCGTACACACTCTAAATGGATCTGGTCTTGCAGTCGGCAGAACTGTGGCAGCGATACTCGAGAACTTCCAGCAGGAAGATGGCAGCGTAGTGGTACCTGAGGCCCTAAGGCCGTACGTTGGAAGAGATGTAATTAAGTAAGGAATCTCTCAATCAGCGAATTGAATAAAGCTTCAAATATTGTTTCAAACAGCATTTTGAATATAGCGTTGAACTGTAATTAGAGCAGCGCTTTGAACAGCGATTCGAACAGCGGATTGAGTATAGATTCCAAACTTAATAAATGTATATGCGACATAAGCACAAGGAACTAGATGGCCTGGGAAGGTCGCAATCTGTTCTTTGTGCTTTTTTACTAATAAAGGTATCTGTGCTTCAGATGCCGCATGAAAGGGGGATACCGACATATGAAAGATAGAGTCAGCTTGACCGATTTCCTTATGTATCACAAGGAGACTCACCCGATTTCATTCCATATGCCAGGTCACAAGGGGCGTAGCACGCTATATGGAATATACGGCTTCGGCGATTTCATCAAGAATGTGATAGGAAATGATATAACTGAAATCCCTGGGGCCGATGCGCTTCAGCAGCCACGTGAGCGAATCAAAGAAATGATGGATAGCTACGCCGGCTTATACGGTGCGAGACACACTGAGCTTCTTGTAAATGGTAGTAGCGCGGGTCTAATGGCAGCTATTCTCGGGACTGTTTCGAGAGGCAATAAGCTACTCATGGGCAGAAATTCACACAGATCCGTATATGGGGCGTTGAGGCTCGGAGGCATAAATCCAGCCTATATAATGCCAGAGATAGATGATGAAACTGGGCTTCAGCTCGGGCTAGACCCAAATAAGATTGAGGAAGCTCTGATTGAAGACCCTGATATCAAAGCTGTGCTGGTGACTAGTCCGAACTACTACGGTGTGCTATCGGATATCGAGAGGATTGCGAATATCGTTCACCTGCACGGTCGGACTTTGATTGTCGATCAGGCGCACGGTGCGCACCTTAAGTTTTTTGATTACCTGCGAAGTGAAGATGGGCTCCCGCACCGAGCGGCAGAGAATTGCGGAGCCGACATTGTGGTTGACAGCACGCACAAGACCCTGCTGTCATTTACGGGCTCCGCAATTCTCAACATCTGCACCGAGAGGCCAGATGTTCCTAGGATAAGTGAGCTCCTTCGCATGCTGCAGACTACGAGTCCGAGCTATCTGCTGATGGGCAGCCTAGATATCAATCAGCAAATACTCAGGATGGACGGCTACAATCTCATCAAGAACTGGGATGCAGATATCAAATACTTCTATGAGGAGGCTGCCCAGATCGACGGCCTCGGGCTCATCGATCGCATCGACCTTGATGAAACCAAGGTCAGTATCACAATGTCAGCCCTCGGCCTCGGCGGCCCAGAACTGGCTGCGGAGCTCGAGAAGCGAAACATCTGGGTGGAACTCACGCATGGCGACTATGTGATGCTGATGACGGGAATAGGAAATGAAAGAGGCGACTACGAAGACATCCTGACCGCCCTGCGTGACCTCTCGGCGAAATATCGCGGCAGAATTACTGCCGCAGAAAAGGCTGCTCGCGAAGAGCGAAGTCAAAATCTCGAATCTACTACTGAACTAAAATCTTCATCGAGCAGCCCCGAAAACGGCTCGAACCGCATGGAAACCGCACAGAGCGAATCGGTAAGCGATTCGAACCGTACGGAAACAGCACAAGGCGAACTAAAAGAAGTCTCGAACCGAACGGAAACTGTCGCGGATATCACTGATTCGGCCCACGAGGCCACGGCGCATGTGACTCCGACCTCAAATTCTATGCTGATAGAAAGACTAGAGCAGCGCAGAATCCCTGACACCTATGAAGAAGTTCCTCTCTACAGTGCCGAGGGTAGAGTTCTCTATGAATCTATCATCCCATATCCGCCAGGAAGTCCGATTGCATGCCCTGGTGAAGTGCTAAGCAAATCGGTTATCTTGTACATCAGAGACCAATTAGTAGCACAACATGTGGTTCTGGGGGTTGATGAAGAGGGAAGAGTTAAAGTTGAACCCGATTGTGTACTTTTCAAGGAAGTTTCAGGTGACTTATAGGAAATTTTGATGTATAATTTTTCTCATGCAATGGATATTATTTGTACGAATCTAAGA
>ERZ773267.1088-NODE-1088-length-15967-cov-15.735860_pt1 | contig 15967 bp, 17 predicted proteins | sample MGYA00511959_ERZ773267 | MGnify/ENA primary metagenome ERZ773267 (study PRJEB29015, sample SAMEA2738165) | human oral metagenome | biome: human oral; feature: human-associated habitat; material: saliva | place: China | collected 2240 ... | reverse complement strand
CCTAATTGTTAAGAATCTCCTGTAGAACCTTGAGATTGCTCTCCATAGTCTTGAGGTAAGTCTTATTCTTGAGATCGCCTTTCTGCATAGACTGAAGCGAATCCAGAGTCTTGATATCTCTCTTAGTTCCATCAGCGTTCTTGATTATCGACTTAGCAATCTTCTGGTCAGAGTTCTCAATAGTTACGACATGCTTTATCTTCAGCTGGTTGAGCTTGTTAGATAGGAAGCTTACAGTCTCGAAGCTAGCTTCCGACTCAGCGGAGCATCCTACAAATGCAGCATAGTAGTCAAGTCCATAATCATCTACCATGTAACGGAATGGGAAACGATCTCCGAAGATGAGAGTCTTAACCTTAGCGTTCTTAACAGCTTCAGCATACTTGCTATCCAACGCTTCAAGCTTCTTAGTATAAGCATCTAGATTCTTCTTATAAGTATCTGCGTGCTTCTTATCCTTCTCAGCAATGGCCTGCTCAATAGGCTGGCAGAGCTTGATCGCATTCTTAAGAGATAGCCACACATGCTCATCATACTCTACTTCCTCAGCGTTCTCATGATGATGTCCGTCGCCTTCCTCTTCTTCTTCCTCAGCCTGCATGCCTTCCTTAACTTCCTCTGCCTTTTTGCTATCCTTCATCTCGTCCATGAGATTGATTGCAACGAGATCTTTGTTCTTTTTCTTCTTGAGAACATCCTCGACCCATTCATCGGATTCACCGCCAACATAGATGAAAATATCAGCATTTGAAATATCCTTGATATCTTTAGCTGAAGGCTGGAAGCTGTGCAAATCAGTACCATTCTTCTGAAGCAGTTTCAGGTCAACGTCTTTGACTCTATCACCAAGAATCTCTCTAACCCAGTCATATTCAGCGAATGTGGTAACGACAATCTTAAGCTTCTTGGAGTCTGCTTCCTTCTTACCGCAGCTCGCAAGTGTACCAAGAGAAAGAATCGCAATCATCATAATTGCAAATACCTTAATAAGTTTATTACGTTTCATATAGACCTCCGTGCTATGTAACGTGAAAAATACAGATTTTGTAAAAAATAATATCGGTTACCGCACTTGTTCGAGTAACGCCATTCTCCCATATGCCTGGGTATGGCGATACAGATGTTGGGGAATAACCGAAATTAAAAATCATTTTCAGTTTATCACTAGCGATTTATCATGTCAATGTAGAAAGCAAGTTTCACAAAACTATTAAAAATTTTTTATGCCTTGCACTTATTGGAGTTAAGCAAAAATCGTGAAGATTTAGCGGGAAAATAAAAGAACATATGTTTGATTTTTGCTTGTGCCTCCACTATAATTGGGACAAGCAAAACAGTCAAGCGAAATATTTGTCACCGGTAGGAAGTGGAGATGGATGAGAGGGTATCGATCAACGTATTTAATAATGATGAGGAACTTGAGGGAAGTAGAACCTATCTATGCATAGACTTGAAGTCCTACTACGCATCTGTTGAATGCGTTGCCAGAGGTCTTAATCCGCTTGAGGCTAGACTTCTAGTTGCAGATTCTAGCAGATCGGATAACACGATTTGCCTGGCGGTATCACCAGCATTGAAGTCGCTTGGAGTTTCGAGTAGACCGAGGCTGTTTGAAGCTAAACAGGCTATAAGGCGGGCTGAGATAGAGTGTGGTCATGAGATTGACTATATCTTAGCACCACCGCGAATGGCCGAGTACGTGCGCATATCATCTAATATTTATTCCATATATATGAAGTATATTTCGCCGGAGGATATTCATGTATACAGCATAGATGAGTGCTTTATGGATATCACACATTACCTTCATATGTATAGGGAGGCAGCCATGCGCCACAAGGTTTCAGCTGCCCGAGAGATGGCGATGACTATAATCAAAGCTGTGCTAGCAGAGACAGGAATAGTATCAACTGCGGGAATTGGAACTAATATGTATCTGGCTAAGGTTGGTATGGACATAGTCGCCAAGAAGAGCAAAGCTGATGAGGATGGTGTAAGAGTTGCTGAGCTCAATGAGACTTCGTACAAATATCTTCTTTGGAACCACAGACCAATTACTGACTTCTGGCAAATCGGGCGCGGGAAAGCGAAGAGACTCGCCAAGGTTGGGGCATATACGATGGGCGATATCGCGCGTATATCGCTTCATGAAGAGGAATTCCTTTATAGGACGTTTGGCGTAGATGCTGAGATACTGATAGATCATGCATGGGGGAAGGAACCATGTACTATGGTGGATATCAAGTCGTATAGACCAGAGGCACACTCTCTTTCTACAGGTCAGGTGTTACCACGTGCATATGGATATGAAGAAGGACTCAATATATTTATCGAGATGGCGGATAAGCTGTCTATGGATATGGTGAAGAAGAGACTCAAGGCATCACACTTTTCATTTGCAATCAACTTCGATGGACTAAGTCTCGATAGCGGTGAATATACTGGCCCTGTTGTTATTGATTTTTATGGTAGACCAATGCCGAAGGGCGTCTCTGGAAATGTCAGACTTCGTGTGGCAACGAACAGCACTGCCGAAATTATAAGTGGTCTAAAGGGGGCTTTTAATCGCTTGATAGATCCAAAGCTATACATAAGGCGAATCACTATAGCTGCTAATGATATTAAGGGTATGGATGATGAAGCGCAAATCGATATTTTTTCACTATCTGCCTATGATGCAGAAACCTCAATGGAAGGCGAACTTCAGGATGTGATGATAGCAATAAGAGAAAAATACGGTAACAATGCTCTGATAAAGGGTATGAACCTCGAAGAGGGTAGTACATATATAGAAAGAAACAACCAGATAGGAGGTCATAGGGCGTAGATGGGTGCATATGATGAAAGAGTTATAAGGGCAACTAAATTCGAGTATGCCGATATTATTAATAGAGTGCGGCCAGTTCACAAGGCTGATAAATTTTCATATAAGCATCCACGCATGAGTAGTGAGAAGCGCGCCAAGATATTTGCGCCTTTTGCAGCACTGTCTGGTTACGAAGATTCTTTAGCGGATAAGGAAGTAATATACGATATTAGAAGGGTGCTTACTGATGATGAATGCTTTGATTTAGACTGTAAGATTGCAGCTATATACGAAAAGTGCAGAAATAGCATCTTAGCTCGGGAGAATAGTGTCAAAGTCAGAATTCTTTATTTTGAACCACTTGCGGGGGAGGAACTACGTGGCAGGTATAAGGAAGTCAGCGGAATGGTTACGAAGGCTAGTCCAGACACTGAAATCATCTCCGTGCTGGATCAGGAAATTGCTCTTAAATCGATATATAAACTGGATATTATAAGTGCTAGAAGCTCTGGGCTGTAAAGCAAATAAAAATTCCCTGCTGGCTATAGCAGGGAGTGTGTATTCGATTATGTCTATTTATAAAGCCTATAAAACATATAGAACATATAGGGCAAGATGTGCGAAATATCTAAATCCTAAACTCGCGCAATCTGCTCGATTCCTTCAACTGTTCCGAGAAGCTCCATGCCTACAGGTCTCCAGTAATCATAGATGAGGATAGGACCGCTGTATTCATACAGAAGTCTTATGACGGTGTTGAAGAATATTGGGTTGTTGATGAACATCTTGACGTTGAAGTTACAATCATACTGCTTGCACTCGGTATACGGATATTTGAAGTTGATAATCTGTGATTCAGGCTCACAGTCGTAGTAGCGCAGCTCAAGCAGCTTGTAGCCAGTGAACTTGGACTGATTATCATCAGCATTATCGCGGCAAGCGATTATCTGATTAATATTCGCATCGGTCATAATCTGTACATCGCCAGGGTTGTTCTTACATAGTTCATATAGCTCTCTAACAGTATTGAGCTCATGCGGCCTCTTAGCTTCGCTCTCATCTACAGGGACGATTCCTTTGCCGATTAGGTGCTGCAGGAATTCCTCACATGAGAAAGTTTCAAGAGTATAGTCCTCGAGCTTGCTGCTGGAAGTACATTCGATGTGCACATTCGAATTGTCGATTTCTTTAAAGTTGATATATGCCATTTTGGTCACCTCTAATCTATATTAGCATTGGTATTATATCACTAGAGCTTGGCGAGGTCATTAACAAATAAATAGAGAAGCAGCACCCCGTTAGAAATGCCGCCTCTTATGTGTGCTTGTATGAACGTATATGCTGTATGGCTTGCTATGTAATATCAGCATTGAACATTAAGAGTACTAAGACTACTTATACTTGTAGAAGCCCTCTCCAGCATTAACTCCGGTCTTACCTTCATCGATGTACTTCTTGAGCATGGCTGCAATCTTGCCAGCGTTTGATTCAGGGTTCTGTGCCTCTGGGTTGCTGGAGACGATGTTGTAAGCTGTTGTGAGTCCGACGATATCGAGGATTTGGAAAGGTCCTAGTGGAGATCCAGTTCCAAGCTTCCAAGCACGATCAATATTCTCGTGATCACCGATTTCGTTAGCGAGCAGATACTGCGCGGAGTTTAGGAACGGTACGAGCATCGAGTTAAGTAAATATCCTGGCTGCTCCTTCAGAACTTTAATAGGAACCATGTTTATTGCCTTTGCAAACTCAACGGTCTCGTCGTATACAGCCTGTGAAGTCTCGTTGTGCCCCATGACCTCGCCTATATTGCTTCTCCATATGTTGTTGGCAAAGTGTAGTGCAAGATACCTTTCAGGTCTAGATAAGTCTACCTTGAAAGTACTAGGCAAGAAAGTCGAGGAGTTGGTCAGTACAATCGTATTGTCATCGAGCACCTTGTCGAGCTTCTTGTAGAATTCATGCTTTTCATCTGGAATCTCTGCCATGCTCTCGATATAGTAGTCGCAACCCTTTGCGGAATCTTCGAGAGAGAGTGAAAGCTTAAGATTCTTGTAAGCTGATTCAACTCTTGCTGTCAGTTCATCGAGTTTTTCACTCGTGAGTTCCTCAGCCTTTACACCGAAGCCACCAGGTACTGGAACACCAGGTTTTCCTAGATTCTGTCTTAGTGTATCAATTTCAGATAGATAAATCTTATAAAGTCTATCTATCTTGGGCTGAGCTCTACCAATAGAACCTTCGCTCCTTAGCCATATCGTTGTATCGAATCCGGAGAAAGCGCTCTGAAAAGCAATCTGGCTGCCGAGTACGCCACCGCCTGCTACTGTAACTTTTTTATTAATCATGGAATTACCTCCTGTATATAAATAACAATTCGTGTTAGTTTCGTATAACTCGATTATACACCTAAAATTAAATAAAGCCACACAATATTTAATAGTACACAATTATTTCGCCAAAACAACACAATTAGGAATGATTGCTGCTATTGACAGAGCTTAAGATTAGTTCTATTATACTTATTAGTTCTTGGTTTATTACATTTAACTATTAGAGCCAAGAACTGGTAAATATGGTAATTGACTTCAGGGCAGGGTGTAATTCCCTACCGGCGGTATAGCCCGCGAGCCGAGAGGCATGATTCGGTTAGATTCCGAAGCCGACAGTTAAAGTCTGGATGGGAGAAGCTTTTATTCTGAAGGGTACATTAGGTTGTACAGGGATGAATTGCAGGAGCTCTGAGGGGGCTTCTTTTTTAGTGCATATCCATTCTAATTGAACGGGTCAATTGTATATTTATTCGAATGAGGAGAGAGAAATGTCGTTAGAGAGAGCTGATGAACTGATGCTACAAGACAAGGAGTATATGAGCCGAGCTATTGAGCTTGCAAAAAAAGGCGAGGGATGGGTTAATCCTAACCCGAAGGTCGGAGCAGTAATTGTCAAAGATGGACAGATCATAGGCGAAGGATACCATGTGGAGTGCGGCCAGATGCATGCAGAAAGATGTGCTATATCGTCACTTCGTGATTCTGCAGAGGGTGCCACTATGTATGTAACTATGGAACCTTGCTGCCACTATGGCAAGACGCCACCTTGTACAGAGGCCATAATTGAAAATGAGATATCCAGAGTCATTATAGGATCTAGGGATCCTAATCCAAAGGTGTCTGGAAAGGGTGCGCAGACCCTTAGAGATGCAGGGATTGAGGTTGTAGAAGATTTCATGAAGGATGAGTGCGATGCTCTAAATTCTATATTCTTCCACTATATAACCACCAATATTCCTTACATAAGACTTAAGTATGCGATGACGGCTGATGGCAAGATTGCGACGAAGACTGGTGCGTCCAGATGGGTGACTGGTCCAGAAGCTATTCATAAGGTACATGAAATGCGCCACGAGTGTATGAGCATCATGGTAGGAGTTGATACGGTTATCGCTGATGATCCGATGCTAAACTGTAGAATTGAAAATGGCAGAAATCCCATAAGAATTATATGTGATAGCAAGTTAAGGATTCCAGGTGAGTGTCAGCTAGTTAGAACGGCAGATGAGTACGATAGTGAAACTATTGTGGTTTGTGCAGTTTCTGGTATGCCTTTAGGTGAAGTGAGGTTTAGCGAGAAAGCTCCATTCTACATGGATGATTATAATGAAAATCCGCTAGCAAAAGCTTTAGGCAAAAAGTTCGGAGGTGGAGACTTCACCAAGAAGGCGATTAAGCTAAATGAAAGAGGTGTTAGGATATTTAACTTCCCTGGTCACGATGGAAGGGTAGATCTCTCTCTTTTGATGGAATACCTAGGAAAGCTAGATATTGACAGCTTACTACTCGAAGGAGGAGGTAATCTCAACGAAAGTGCGCTGAGAGCGGGCATTATCAACGAGATAAGGATATTTATCGCACCTAAGGTATTTGGCGGAAAAGCTAAGAGTCCTATCGAGGGAATCGGAGTAGACCATCCGAATATGGCATATAAATTCTCGTTCGACGATGTTGAGAGAATCGGTTCAGACCTCATGATCACATGCAAGAGAATCGATAATCTCGGAACATATATCCCAGAAGATGGAGAAAACTAATGTTTACAGGAATCATTGAAGAGGTAGGAAAGCTAAAATCACTTGATATATCTGGGGCGACAGGACGCATAGAGCTTGAGGCCTCCAAGGTGCTTGAGGGCACCCACATTGGAGACAGTATCGCTGTAAATGGAGTTTGCCTCACGGTGGTCGAGCTTCATGCTGACGGCTTCACCGCAGATGTCATGCCAGAGACTATATCGAGAACGGGATTCTCACAGCTTAGAGTGGGCGACAAGGTTAATTTGGAGCGCGCGATGGCTGCAAATGGTAGATTTGGCGGGCACATAGTTTCCGGTCATATCGACGGTGTTGGAACTATTGAATCGCTTGAAAATGACGGAATTGCTGTATGGGTAAGCATAAAGGCACCTCTGGAAATCCTGAAGCTCATAGTCGAGAAGGGCTCCATAGCAATCGATGGAATCAGTTTGACTGTTGCATACGTTGATAGTGAACGTTTTAAGGTTTCAATTATACCTCACACTGGTGAGGAAACCACACTGCTGAAGAGACATGCAGGAGATAGGGTTAACCTTGAAAATGATGTAGTGGGCAAATACGTTGAGAAACTACTGGGGCTTGGTAAGCAAACTCTATACGGTAGCGCTAGACAAGATAGCGAGACAGGAAGTGGGCTTACACTTGAGTTTCTGGCGGAAAATGGGTTCTGAAAGGAGATACGATGAGTAATAGAAAACGCGAATATGATTCAATCGAAAGAGCGATTGAGGATCTAAGAGCAGGGAAAATAATTCTTTGCACGGATGATCCAGATAGAGAAAATGAAGGTGATATGATCTGTGCTGCGGAGTTCGCAACACAGGAGAATATCAATATGATGGCAAGCATTGCCAAGGGTCTTATCTGTACTCCGATGAGTATAGAGCTTGCGAGGAAGCTCAACTTCCCAGCGATGGTGTCTGAGAATACTGATAATCACGAAACTGCTTTTACAGTTTCAATTGACCATATCGATACAACTACAGGCATTTCTGCGGCAGAACGTGGATTCACGATGAGAAAGTGCGTGGATCCGGATTCGAAGCCTGGTGATTTTAGAAGACCAGGGCACGTATTCCCTCTTGTTGCTAAGAGGGGTGGAGTGCTAGTCAGAAACGGACACACTGAAGCGACGGTGGATCTGCTTAGACTTGCAGGACTCAAGGAGTGTGGTGTATGCTGCGAAATCATGGATGATGATGGCACTATGATGAGGACGCCTAAGCTGTGGGAAATTGCAGAAAAATACGATCTAGCATTTATAACTATTAAACAGCTACAGGATTACCTACGCATCAACGAGTGTCACGTAATCCGTGAGGCGGTAGCGAAGATGCCTACCATGTATGGTGAATTTACCATGTATGGCTATATCAACGATATCACTGGCGAGCATCACGTAGCTCTTGTAAAGGGCGAGATTGGGGATGGAAATGATGTTCTGTGCAGAGTTCATTCTGAGTGCCTTACAGGAGATACGTTCGGTTCTCTGAGATGCGACTGCGGGCTACAGCTAGAGAAGTCACTCGAGATGATAGAGAAGGAAGGGCGCGGAATCCTGCTTTATATGAGGCAGGAAGGGCGTGGAATCGGGCTAATCAACAAGATTAAAGCATATGCTCTTCAGGAAGAGGGTTACGATACAGTAGAAGCTAATGTAAAGCTTGGATTTGCACCAGATCTCAGAGAGTACTGGGTTGGTGCTCAAATTCTAAGAGACCTCGGATGCAAGTCGCTTAGACTTATGACTAACAATCCAGATAAGGTATATGGACTCAGTGATTTTGCTCTCGACATAACGGAGAGAGTTCCGATTGAAATTAAGCCGCAGAAGTTCGACTATATGTATCTCAAGACTAAGAAGAGCAAGATGGGACACATTTTCAACGAAATTGATTTAGATAAGTAGAAAGGAAAAGTCATGAACAACATCAATCTAGTAGAAGGCAAAGTCGTTGCCAAAGAAGGCATGAAGGTAGGAATCGTTGCTGCTCGTTTCAATGAAATCGTTGTAAGCAAGCTGCTCGGTGGTGCAATCGATGGACTTGTGCGTCATAATGTTAAGGAAGAAAATATCACAGCTGCTTGGGTTCCTGGCGCATTTGAGCTACCGACAGTTGCGAAGAAGATGGCTGAGTCCGGAAAGTATGATGCAGTTATCGTACTCGGAGCGGTAATCAGAGGGCAGACATCTCATTATGAACTAGTGTGTAATGAGGCTGCAAAGGGCGTGGCTCAGATTTCTATGCAGACAGGTGTACCAACTATGTTTGGAGTAATCACTACTGAGAATATTGAGCAGGCAATCGCTCGTGCGGGAAGCAAGGTTGGAAATAAGGGTTATGACTGCGCACTATCTGCAATCGAGATGGTTAACCTAGTAGACCAGCTATAATCACAGGCCTGTCGCTGAGTTACCGAATTGCGCAAGCAGATAATGAGCAAAGGGAAATCTTGGCTTAAATATATAAGTCGTTCTGATACCTCGCTCAGCTAGTGGGTATTTATAGCAGGACTGCAGAATTTCTAAACTAAATAATCGTAAGGCAGGCTGATTCAGTCTGCCTTGTTTTCAAACGACGAAAAGGAATTGGTCACATAAATGGACAAGAGTATAGAGAATAAGAGTGGTGAAGTTATAAAATCAGAGGAATTAGATAAGAGTAAGGTGATGCTCGTATTTGACTATGATGGAACTATTCAGGAAACTATGAAAATCTATGCGCCAGCGATTTTAGATATCGCAAAAAGGCTTAGAACAATATACGGGGTTCAGGTCGAAAATCCTAGCTATGAGCGCATGGAGAGCTGGCTGGGGCTTCGTAACGATGAGATGTGGTCAGCCTTCGCCCCAGAGCTCCCTGCGGACGCCAGGGCGGCCGCAGCGGCGCGCGTCGGCGCCTACATGCGCATGCTCGTACGTGATGGTGCTGATCCCTGGTATGCTGGAGCCAGAGAAACACTTGATAAATTAAAAGAGCAGGGATATAGAATGCTTATTCTAAGCAACTCGGATCGTGAGTATGCAGAATTTAATAGAAGGAGATTTAACACAGACAAGTGGTTTGAGAAATACATAGATTGTGGTTCCTGGGATTGGCAGCCAAAGGCTGATGTGTTAAGCTCTATAATAAGTGATGAACCTGAAATGACATACGTGATGATTGGTGATAGGTTCAACGACCAAGAGGCGGCAGTCAAGAATGATATATTATTTATCGCATGTGACTATGGTTACGCTAAGTCTGGCGAGCTCGATGAGGCAGATGCTAGAGCCAACTCGTTTGTAGAGCTGTCGGATATTATTGCTAGATTAACAGATTATTAGGGGGTTAAGATGAACATTGTATGCTTAGATATGGAAGGCGTATTAGTACCTGAGATTTGGATTGCTTTTGCAGAAGAGACAGGAATCGAAGAACTCAAGAGGACGACAAGAGAAGAGCCAGACTACGACAAACTCATGAATTATAGACTCGATATCTTGAGAGAGCACGGACTCGGACTTAAGGAAATTCAGGATGTAATAGCTAGAATCGATCCACTGCCAGGAGCAAAGGGATTTCTGGATGAACTTCGAGCTACAACTCAGGCTATAATTCTCAGCGATACATTCTCTCAGTTTGCCCAGCCGCTTATGGCTAAGCTAGGATGGCCTGCGCTATTTTGCAACGAGCTAATCATTGGCGAAGATGGAATGATAGAGGGCTTCAAGATGCGCTGTGAGAAATCAAAGCTCACAACCGTAAGAGCCCTACAGTCATGCGGCTTTGAGACAATTGCAGCAGGAGACAGCTTTAACGACCTAGCTATGATTGAGGCTAGCAAGGCTGGATTCTTATTCAGAAGCACAGAATCAATTAAGGCCGATTATCCGCAGTTCCCAGCTTTTGATGAGTTCGATGATCTGCTAGATGCGATTAAGAAAGCGCTATAAGGCTATAGAGTTAAAGACTGGATAACTTAAGTTAGCTAGTCAATTACATATTGGATATAAGAAAGTATCGCTATAAATGGCGATGCTTTTTTCATGTCATAAAACTAGTTTTAAAGCAATAGCAAAACTCCGCAATAAAAACAGGTGTGGTTATAGGAATGATTACTCAAACATTCTTACCCAAAAGCCTTGACTTGCCCTTAGGGCAAAAAAGTATCCTACAGATTATAGAAGGGAGTTTTGCATGACTTTGATTAAGATAAAAAATGCAATGATAGAAACAGGTCTAACAAGAAAAGCTCTTCGGTATTACGATGAGAAGAACTTGGTAGTTGCTACGAAAATTACTGTTGGTAAAAATAATGCGTGGTACTACACAGAAAATGACGTGAAGGTGTTAAAAAAGATTAAACTCTATCGAGATTTGGATATTCCAATTGAACAAATAAAGGAAATTCTTACTAGTGAAAATGGGGAGGCTATTTTTAAAGAAAACATTGCTAATCTACTTGCTAGAAGAAAGGATAATCTAAAAAAGCAGACAGAAATTGCAAGAAATATTAGCAATAATAATATTAGCGATATTACGTAAAAAGCTTACAAATTGGGTACTGAATGACTGGTTGATTATTTCAGAGGTATTTCTCATAGGTGCTCTACAAAGGGCGTAGAGCGTCATTATCAGTGATTGGAGGTCACAAATGGAGAACACAAACAAAAACTCGAATGAGAATTGTACGGGTAATGAAGTTAATGCTGTAAACAATCAAGCGTCTGATATGACACTCGATATAAAAAATTCAACTAAAAAAGCAGCTAAAAAGGGTATAGCCGCTTTTTGGGAAAGAAGCATAGCAAACAAAATATTTTTGATATGCGTGAGCATTATGATATTCGTTATTCTATTCTCAGCGATATTGGCGATTTCTTTAGCAAATGAAGAGGAAGAAGCTGAGGTATGGCCAGATACAGAGATGTCAAGATTGATTCCAGAGCCAAATGGGAAAATAACTTATGTAACCGCAGATGACGATAGGCTGAATGCAACAGTAAAGATGAGCGCTAAAAAAGCCTATACATATCGAACAAAGTGTAAGGAAATGGGGTTTACCAACATCTCCGAAGATGAAAAAGATGAAAGCGATTATACCTTTAAGGCAAAAGATGTAAATAATAATGAACTAAGTCTTACATACTATGAAGACGATAGAGAGCTTGAAATAGAACTGGAAAAAACTGATGCCACTGGAACTAGTGACAGCACTAGCGCTGCCAGTTCAAATACATCAACTACAAGTTCAGATTTTAAATCTATGATGGATAGCTATGAAGCATTTATGAATGAGTACATTTCATTTATGAAGAAATATCAAAATAGTTCTGATACATCAGCTATGCTCAATGACTACTCGAAATATATGCAGAAGTTCGCAGACTTTACAAGCAAGATTGATGCGGTAGATGAAAACAACCTATCGGCTGCAGATTATAACTATTATATTGAAGTAACTACAAGAGTAAATAAAAAGCTTGCGACAATAGACGAGTAGTAACAAAAAAACAATATTGCATAAATTTTAATACAATGGTAAATTAAAAACATAGTTTACCATTGTTTTTTGACTAGTGAAAGGTTATGTGTATGAATGATTTTAAAAGAGGTGCTGTAAGAGTTTTAATAAAATTAGGTATTGTTATCTTTATTATTTTAGTGATTAGAGGTATTGGCTCAACCATTTAATGAAAATGAGGTGTTTTATATGATAAATGACAAAACTATTTCGATAAGCAGGAATAAAATTATAGCGGTTGCGATATTAATTATAGTCGGATTTATTGGCGGGTTCCTTGCCTCTAGGGTGCTATTCGGTTCAAAGATAAGTGTTGGAGAGGTAAAAAGAATAATTAGAGAATCAGATGAACTTACAACTATAATAATCGAAGCAAGAGGTAAATCTCCTTATGATGACAAAGGATTACCTATTTTAAATAGAGGAAACTTTACGGCTACTTACGTTGCAGAAATTAGGATAGGAATAAATCTATCAAAGGTAAGGGTTAAGCGTGTAGACAATGTGGAAAAGAGAATATATGTTTCTATTCCAAAATCAAAAATTCAATCAGTTAAAATAGACCCCAAAACAATAAAGTTTTCAAAAAAGAAATTTGCACTATTCAATTTTGATCAGAGAGAAGACGTTATACGATTTGAAAAGAATCTAGAAAAACAACTCATGAATAATACAAAAAATAAGGAATATAAAAAAGCTGATAAGCAGGCAAAAGTTTTGATAAGGGGAATAATTACAGCAGGTGCACCTAGATATGAGGTAGTGTTCATATAAAGCCCCTTCAGAGGTAATATAAGTTTTTATTTCATTAATAATTATCAATGGTCAAGTAGTCTGTTATGATTTTAAATTGGATATACTAAAGCTAACAACAAAAGACGAGAGCCTTAGCTCTCGTCTTTTAAATTATCAATACATATCACAATATCAGTCGTCTACACTTCTAATAGGTTTAATTTGTTTCTTCTAGTAGCAGAATATATAAATCCGATTAGAGCACCAACTATAGCAGGTACAACCCAACCAAGTTCTAGCTTAGTGAATGGTAGAAGCTTGATGAAATCGAATGGAAGACCAAACCCGTGTAAAACTGAAAGTAAGCTTGTGAAGAACACAGTGTAAGCAGCTATACCACCAACATATTTACTTGTGATCCACTTATCGAGCAGTGCAAATATTACTAGAACGATCAGTGGTGGATAAAATGCACTGAGGATAGGTGCTGCAAGTGCGATAATTTTATCGAGACCGAGGTTGCTCATGAAGAAACTAAATCCGATAGTAACGAGCACTACTGTGCGGTAGCTAACTTTTCCGTTTGATAAACCGGCAAAGTAGTCGCCGATTACAGATGAAAGTCCAATCGAAGTTGTTAGACATGCTAACAGAATTATAATCGCTAGAGCGATAACCCCCCATCCACCAAGTAGCTTGTTAGTAATAGCAATTAGTAGTGGTGCCTGTGCAAGGCCGTCAAAATGACTATCGCTCGCAGTCGATGCCCCGAGGTAAGATAGTCCTCCGTATACTAGTCCAAGTAGCGTTGCTGAAATAATATCTGCACCAGCTACTAGCTTCTTTACCTCGTTTCTTTCGGTATAGCCATATTTCTTTGCAGCAACTATTAGAATTATGGTTACAGTTACTCCACCAATACCGTCAAGTGTCTGATAACCATTAGTAATTCCTGTCTGGAATGGAACAAGATCTTTTGTTGCAATAGGTGCACCAATTGGATTTACAATTCCAAGTATGATCAGGATAACCATTACTAATAGTAGTACTGGTGTAAGAAACTTTCCTATAACGTCCACTACTCCTGAAGGATTTAGTGCAAGTACAGCTGTCACTATAAAGAACACGAGGCTGAATGCCCATAGCGGAACGCCTGGAAGAAGTCCTTTGATACCCATTTCATAAGAAGTAGCAGATGTTCTTGGAATACAGATGATTGGACCTAGCAGTAATAGAATAATAGATACAAATACCTTACCAGGTATAGCACCGAGCTTATTCGTTACACCGTCTACAGTTCCTTCTCTGTTAGCAACAACAGAGTAAATAGCTAAGGCAGCCAAGCCTACATCCATGATGAAAAATCCCGCAAATCCTATTAGCCAATTGCTCCCTGTTTCACGGCCAAGGAATGGCGGAAATATAAGGTTACCCGCTCCGAACTGAGTTGCGAAAAGAGCGAGTCCCATAGTTATGATAATCGGCCCCTTTGCCTTTGGTTTTGAATTATCTTTCATAGTCCCCTCCTAATAATCAAAACAACTATAAAATGTTCATTTGTAACTGAAAATCTAGGCTTAATATATATTAACTATTAAGAAATCAGTATTGAAATATAATCATATATCTAGTACTTTTTGGAATAACAAGGTTTAATCTACCGAAACGGTGTGTTATAATCGTTGTAATTTCAAGCATATTATAAATTGTGATTAATTTTAGGAAATAGACAAATGGATTTAATTAAACTAAAATATTTTATTTCTGCTGCAGAAGTGTTGAATTTTTCTAAAGCGGCTGAGAATTGCAATATTACACAGACTGCAATAGGTAAGTATATCAATAAACTGGAAAATGAAATTGGATGCACTTTATTTTACCGAACCAATAAAGGCGTCAGTTTGACGGAAGCTGGAGAAAAATTTTATGTTGGTGTGAAAGAGATAAGTGAGCAATATGAAAACCTATTAAAACAAATTGTATCGGGGAAAAATGAGTTTCTTAGAATTGGTATTGCAGGCGATTATTTGCCAGTCAATTTTTTAAGTAAATACATCTCGATGAATCAAGATACCTCGTTAGAAGTAGAGTTTGAAGACAAAGATCAATTAATCGGAATGCTGGATAGGGGAGTAATAGATGCGATGGTTATTCCTGATATTGTCTTGCGTAATGAAGACATAATGGGGATAGAGACGCTCGAAGTCGGAGTTGCGCATGATATATTATGCTGCTCTCAAGAAGTATTGAATAAATATGGAAGTGTGGGAAAAGTCGTTGAAAATTTGCCGCTGATTACTAAATCAGGTGAAGACGAATATCACGAATACTGCAGAGAAAATCTTAAGAGCATATATAATAGTACCTTTTCTGATGTAAGGGTAGTTGATACAATAGCAAACCAATCTACTTTAATCGCGTTGGGGCAAGGATTTTCGATTGTTCCAAAGGAGGAGTTGACGGTTAGCAATGGTATATATGTTGAGAATTTAGGTGAGAGGTTTACAGAAACTTTACTCCTAGTCTACATGTCTAAAAACAAAAACCGATTGCTCCATAATTTGCTGCAATTTGTAGATATGAGTAATCGTGATGGTGAATCATTATTTGGATAACTTGGAGTTAATTGAATTACAAAGGGAATAGGGGTACTTTCAATATATTAGAAAAATAAGGTGACCTTGGTGGTGCACGATGCATAACCAAGGTCCCTTTATGCTTGCATTAAAAACTCCGAACCCAATCGGATTCGGAGTTTCATAAGCCTTATGAAATTAACGCTTCGAGAACTGGCTAGCTCTTCTAGCTTTCTTGAGACCGTACTTCTT
>ERZ773267.1077-NODE-1077-length-16039-cov-2.620933_pt1 | contig 16039 bp, 17 predicted proteins | sample MGYA00511959_ERZ773267 | MGnify/ENA primary metagenome ERZ773267 (study PRJEB29015, sample SAMEA2738165) | human oral metagenome | biome: human oral; feature: human-associated habitat; material: saliva | place: China | collected 2240 ... | reverse complement strand
CGCCACCTCCGCCGCGGTGGCCGCCACCTCCGCCGCCCCCGCGCGAGGACGTCTCCTTGGGGGTGAACTGGTAGCGCTGCTTGTTCCCCTGGAACGTGGTGCCCGCCAGGCCGCGGATCGAGCCGCCGCCGGAGCGTCCGGTGAACCCCATCATCCCGATGGAGGGCCCCGCGATGATCTGCTTGGTGGTCAGGCCGCCCTTCGACCCGAGGACGTTCTTGTTGAGCCGCTTCCCGCCGGTGTTAAGGCCGCCCCCGGGCCGCGAGGAGGTGCGGATGCCGACACCGGCGAGAATCTGCTGGATGAGGGCGGCGGCGTTGTTGGCGTTGGTGACCGCGTCCTGGAGGCCCGCGTTCAGTGCGGTCATGTCGACGGTGGGCCCGGAGATGGTCTGGTCGAGGGAGGAGACGACGTTCGACATCTGGGCCTCGATCCACGTGGTGTCGATGCCCTGGGCCTTGAGGTCGTCGATAGCGGCCTGCACGTAGGAGGCGATGTACTCCTGCGCCTCGACGCCGCTCATGCCCATCTCCTCGGCCATGCGCCCGGCGTACTGGGCGGTGGCCTTCAGGTAGTTCTGGAGGGCCTCCAGGTTGGATCGCCCGGCCTCGGTGAACGTCTCGAAGGAGTTGCCGTTGTCGTACAGGCTCTGGTTGAGGTCGTCGAGGGCGGAGTACATGTTCGCCTCGGCGTTGGTGAACTGGAAGGCGGCGTCGACGATGGCGTCGAGGGACTGGAGGTACTCGTCCCACGCCTGCCCGGCGGTCTTGGCGTCCTCGGCGGCGTCGGCGGTGGCGTCTGCGAGGCTCCCCGTGGCGTCGGCGGCGTCCTGGGTGTCGCCGGTGAGCCCCTGGACGATCTGGCTGAGGGCGGACTGGGACGACACGGCGTCGGAAGCCGCACCGGATACGTCGCCGAGCTTCGTGCGCAGGTTCTCCAGAGCTTCAATCTGATTCTTGAGGTTCTGGACGTCCTGTTCGGCCTGCTTCCCGGCCTGGGTGTCGTAGTACTTGCGGGTGGGTGTACCGACGTTGTCATAGGGGCCGGAGTAGACGCGCGACTCGTACGTGTTCGCCTTGAAGATCTCATCCTTCCTGTTCTTGAGCTGCTGAATGAACCCGTCGATGTACGAGTTGGCGGCGTCCTGCCCGCCGGTGGCGTACTGGCGCGACCACTCCTTCCAGTCGAACCCCTGGTCGGTGAGCGTCTTGAAGTCGTTGGCCGACAGGGACTTGAAGGCGTCGGAGGAGGCGATGGCGTCCTTGATGAGGGCGGCGGTGTGGTCGCCGATCGCCAGGGTGGAGTAGCCCATGGCGGCGGCCTGGTCCTTGGTGGCCTGGACGAGGTTGCCGGAGGCGTCGATCCAGTAGTAAAGGGCGTCGGCGCTGTCCTTGGTGCTGTCGGCGGACCCGTCGACGGCCAGTTCGAGGGCGCCGAAAGTCTGCTGGGTTCCGTCGGCGGCCTCCTTGGCGTCCTGGATGAGCGCCTTGGTGAGGGCCTCCCCTCCGCCCAGGGCCTGGAGGTTCTCGACACGGGCCTGCTGGGCGGCTTCGGCGGCGCGCTTGGCGGAGTTGGCCCACTCGTCGTAGAGCTGGATGACGACGGGGATGGCGGTGGCGGCGATGCCGATCCACCCCATGGGGCCGATGGAGGCGATGCCGCTCATGACGCCCTTGAGCCCGCCCATGGCCTTGGCGAGCAGGCCGGTCTGCGCGGCGCTGGAGGCGGCGGCCGTCCCGACTTCCGCGATGCCCTTGGCGGCATCCTTGGCGGCGTCGGCGTTCTTCTTCGCGGCCGCGCCCGCGGCGGCCAGGCCCCCGAGTGAGGTGGCGGCCCGGTCGGAGCGCTCCAGGGCGGTGCGCGTCTTCATCAGGCCGATGTTCTCGTACAGGGCCATGTTGGCCTGCTTGATGAGCTTGTAGATGTTCGACCAGGTCATCTGCCCCGACAGGCCCGCCTGCACCATGTTCGTCCTCATCGACACGTAGGAGGCGGCGACGTTGAGGACGAGGGCCTGGAGGACCTTGGAGATGGCGACGAGCGAGCCGAAAATGACCAGGCCGGAGGAGGCGGCCAGGAAGACGCGGCCGAAGGCGTTGTCGCCTATGTGCGCCAGGGCGCCCTGGATGACGATGAGGCCGTCGAGGATCTTCTTGACGACGCCGAGGAACGGGCCGCCGAGCGAGGCGCCCAGGTTGGCCAGCGAGTTCTTCCACCGGGCGATGGTTTCGGTGAGGGTGGCGTTGAGGGTCTCCAGGCTCTTGTCGAGGAACTCGGTGTTGCGGGCGGCGTCGGCGGAGTTGCGGAAGGACTCGTTGACGAGGTCGATGTTGAGGCTGAGCCGCTGGAGCAGCTGGATGTCGCGGGTGTTCTTGAAGCCCAGGTTCTTGATGATCGTCCAGCGCTCGACGGAGTCGGTGACGTTGTTGAGGGAGGTGAGCAGGTTGTTGAAGAACGTGGACGGGTCGGTGCGCCACAGGTTCTCCGCCTCCGCCGTGGTCATGCCGAGCACCGTGGCGAACTTGTCGAGGCCCTCCCCGGCTTCGGCGACGGCGTCGTTGATGGACCCGAAGATGCGCTGGAGGGAGCCGCGCGCCCACTCCTGCTTGATGCCCAGCGACGCCATGGCGGTGGCGTAGGCGAGGATGGCGTCCTGGCCGATTCCGGCGGAGGCGGCGGAGGCGGCGATCGAGTTGGCCATGGTGAGGATCTCGGACTCGGTGGCCACGGACTTGGCTCCGAGCTCGGCGACCTGCGAGGCGAAGTTCATGTACCTCTGGCCACTGTGGTCGGCTTCGACACCGGCGTTGTCCACCATCTCGAAGAAGCGGCCGAAGGCCTCGGTGGCGCTGTCGATGTTGGTGCCGGTGATGGTGGTGAAACCGGCGACGGCGTGGGTGAAGTCGCCGAGCTTGTCGGCGCTGATGCCCATCTGGGCGCCGAGCGAGCCGATCTGCGACAGGTCCTCGTAGGTGGAGGAGATCTGCGTGGACAGGTCCCTGTAGGTGTTCGACAGGGTCCGCATCTCGGCGGATTGTGCGGACATCTGGGTGGTGCGGGCGACGTCGGCGAACGCGCGCTCCTGGCTGGCGGCGGCGGCGACGGAGGCGACGGACAGGGAGGTGAACCCGGCGGCGAGCAGCGTCAGGTAGTTGCGCAGGTCCTGGGCGGCGAAGCGCGTGGATTCCAGGGCCCCGATGTAGCGGTTGTTGGCGTCGATGGCGGAGTTGATGTCGGCGATCTGGGTGGCCCGGAAGGCCTGCGACCGTCCGGAGATCTCGGCGGCGTCCCGTTCGGCTTCGGCCAGGCGCCGGGTCTCGTCGGCCTCGCGCTTCTTGATGTCGGCGATGTCCCGGCTGATCCCGGCGCTGATGGCCCGCTTCTCCTCGGCGGCGGCCGCCTTGCCGATGGCGTCGACGAGCTCCTTGTAGGCCTCGCTCTCCTCGCGCACGGCCCGGGTGACGTCCGACCCGGTGGCGGAGGGGGAGAGCTGGTCGAACTTGGCGACGCGCGCCCTGTACTGGTACCTGTCGATGGCGGCCTGGCGCTCGCGGTCCGTGGTGGCGGTCCCCTGGGGCGCCTTGGCGGCGGCCACCGCCTGGTTGGTCTTGGCCAGGGAGGACTGGAGCTCCCTGTTGGCGCGGGCGAAGTCGCGGGTCACGTTGGCCAGACGCGCGTACATGTCGATCTGCGACTTGACCTTGTCGAGCTGAGGGCTGCCCAGGTAGTCGGTGGTCCTGGTGGCCTTGGCCATGGCCTTGACGGCCTCGGAGATGTTCTGGGCGGTCTTGGAGAAGTCGACGCCGTCGAGCTCCTTGCGGGCGGCGGCCAGTTCGCGGGTAACCTTGATGAGGCCCTTGTAGGCCTCGATCTGCTTCATCATGGTGCGGTACTCCGCACCACCGCGCCCGGAGACGGCGTTCTGGAGGACGGCGGCCTTGGCGCCCTGGGTGGCCCTGGCCATGGCGCGGGTGGCTTCGGCGATGCGCCCGGCGGCGGCCGTGAACTCGTTGGCGCCCTTGGTGGCGCCGGAGGCGTCGACGCTGATCTTGAAGCCGAGGTCGTCGACACCAGCCATGGTTGCTCCTCCGATCAGTTCGTCCGCCCGTGAAACATTCTATAGCGACCTCATCGCCTCCCACGGCGGGGGCAGGGGGTCCTGGCGTCCGATCGCCTCGTACTTCACCCCGACGGGCCTCACGACCTTGGTGACGCCGGGCCTGCGCTCGCCCTTACGGCCCTCGGAGTTCTCCGCCTGCTCCAAGTGCTGGCAGGCGTAGCACACCGTGTCCTCGGTCTCGAAGTCGATGCGCGAGTCCGTCGAGCGCCCGTACCAGGCGGGCGTGCCGCACTTCTGACATATCGACTGCTTGTAGAAGGCGTAGCCGAGCTCAAGGGCGATATCGAGCGGAGTGCGATAGTCCTGAGGCAGGTACTCGGGCACGAAGCCACCGGCTATGTCGTCCCACCGGGGTACAGTGCGCCCGTAGGCGCCCCACCCGCCCAGGTAGAGAGTGGGGGGCAGGTGGTTGTCGACGGCGGTGGAGATCGCCAGCAGGAAGCGCTGGTTACTCGGCGTCGTCAGACAGGGCCCAACGAAACGTGGGGTCGGCCATCACCTGCCGCATGGCGTCGAGGGCGGCCTGGGCCTCCAGGAAGGTTTCGGTGAGGCGGTCCCACTCGGTGGCGGGCAGGGTCTCGTGCAGCCTGCGGGCGTCGTCGAGGCTGAGCCCCTTGCGCTGCCTGCCGCGGTACTCGACGACGGTGACGGAGTGCGACAGGAAGTACTCGTTGAGCACGCCCTGCCTCTCCCGGCGGAACTCGTTGGCGGCCTCCTCGTTCTGGTTCCGGGGAGCCTTGACCTTGTTGACGACGACATTGCGGATGACGTCCATCTCCTTGGACGCGAGCGCCCGCAGGTGGAAGGTCATGGCCTTGTCGTCGAGGGCGGCGATGGCCTCCTTGAGCTCGCGCTCCAGGCGGACGGTGGGGGCCTCCTCGGCGATCGACAGGACCTGCTCGACACCGCCCTTGGCGTCGGCACGGGCCTCCAGGAGGGCGCCGTTGAGCCGGAAGGCCTCGTCGGCGGCGGTGGCGTCGAGGTAGATCTTGACGGTCTTGGTGGCCTGGCGCACCCCGTCGAGGGCGGCTTCGAGGTCGAAGCCCTCGTCCTCGTTCTTCTTCTTCTCTTCGGCCATGGCAGTGGACCCTTCTCCTTCTCGAATGAACACGAAACCCGGGCTCTTATGAACCCGGGTCAAGTGTATCCGTCAGCGAATCACTCGGTGAGCTTCTCGTTGAGGATCATGGTGCCCTGCGGCAGGAAGGGCACGGTGAACTGGATGGGGGTGGTGGCGTCCGAGGACACGTCCTGCGGGTTGTCGGGCATGACCAGGAAGATCGACACCTCCTGGTCCTTGGCGGCCTCCGTGTCGACCGGGTAGCCGACGCGCTTGACGAGCCAGCCGCGCTTGTTGGCCTTGGCGCCGCCCTTCTTGAACGCCTCGTAGGCCTTGGTGAACACCGAGGTGGCGGCGTCGGCGGCGGCAAGGTCCTGGCGGAAGAACGTCAGGTTGGCCTCGTAGGCGTCACGGGTCGGGGTCGACACGCCCGCGGTGTCGCAGATCGACGCCGTGGAGTCCGTCTCGGAGTCGGTGGCGTTGAGGGTGAAGCCGGTGACGATGGCGCACGAGAGGTTGATGACGGCGGGGTCCTTCAGGGTGGCGGCCTTGAGGACCTCGGTCGGGCTGGAGGCCTTCTCGATCGGCACCCACCAGACGGTGATGTTGCCGGGCATCATCTTGGTTCCGGCGCTAGCTGCCATGGTTGTTCTCCTCCTTGGAGTTGACAGGGTCGCCGGGATGGACCACCCGGCCGTTCACGATCCACCCGGTCCCCCCGCAGCACTCTCGTGGCGACAGGGGGGTGTCGGGGGATACGGGCTCGAACAGAGAGGGCAGCGTCTGCGCGTAGCCTTCGTCCAGTTCCACGACGATCCCCTCGGGGGTCTTGTAGCGGGGCATCAGACGGCCTCGCTGATCATGGTCTGGAACGTCATGTAGCAAGCATATTTGAGCGGTTGGATGGTGGCGTCGGTGTCGCCGTAGGAGTTGAGCTGCCCGGTCTCACGGACCTGCCCGACACCGGGGGCGCTCCAGCCAACGAGCCTGTTGCGCACCTCCTCGCGCACGGAGTTGCGGACGGAGGCGGTGCGGGCGGCGACGAGGACGGCGAAGGTGTGCATCATGGCGGAATACCTCGGCGAGGCCATCGACACGGCCTTGGCGCGGGGAGTGAGGTCGCCGCCGAAGAAGACGGCGTAGACGTCGCGGCTCTTCGCCCCGCCGGGCACGGCGTCCTCGACGACCTCCAGGCCCTCGATCCCCCGCAGGCGCGCCATGAGCGCCTGGTCGACTTCGTAGACGTTCACTTCAGGACCCCGTGGGTGAGTGCGATGCTGTCGAGGCTGTCCTCAGCCATGGCACGGGCCTTGGCGAGGGCCTGCATGGCGCGGAGCTTGCGAGTGCCCTCCTCCTGGAAGACTGTGTAGTCGGGGGTGTTGATGAAGCCGATGAACACGGTGATGCCACTGTTGTCGTCGCGCTCCCAGCGCACCCCGACGGATTCGCGCATGGCGCCGGTGTGCACGCGGGCGTCCGTGTTCTTGTCGTGCTTGTAGGGCATCCCGGCGCCGGAGGTGTCGATGACGTACTGGATGGTCTTGACGCCCTGGACGGCGGCCTGGTCGACGGCCCGGCGGACCTCGGCGAGAGCCCGCTCCAGGGCCCGCTCCTCCAGGCCGCGCAGGGCCCGGCGGATGTCCTTGACGCCGGTCTGCCTGATGGTGACGAGGTTGCCCTCGTTGGTGCTGCTCACCAGCCCTCACCTCGCAGGTCGTTGACGGACACGTCGCACAGGAGGGTGGGCTGCCACCAGTCGGAGTCGGTGACGGGGTTGCGGATGACCATGGCCATCCCCTCCAGCTGGGGGTCGGTGTCGTGCCTCTCGACACGGAGGCGCTGGTTGAAGTCGAGTCGGATCCTCTTCGTCCGGTCGCCCCACTGCCCGGCGGGGACGAGGAGGTTCTTGTCGATGTGCCACAGCTGGACGCGGTAGGCGTGGGTGGCGGTGTCCTCGTAGGACTGCCGCCTGTTACGGGCGCGCCAGTCCTTGTTGGGGGTGATGGCGGCCCAGCCGCGCCAGATGGGGTCGACCCTCTTCTTGACGACGCCGGTCCCGGGCACCCAGGTGTCCTCCTCGCCCTCGCCGTTGCCGACGGCCGGGGGGTAGATGGCGACGAGGCTGTTGCACAGCAGCGACAGGAAGTCGTAGGCGGCGGAGTCGAAGTGGGGGTCCTTGAAGGCGAGTGAGCTCAGTGCCATGCGTAGTCCCGGGGCTGAGGGGTCCATTCGGCGATGTCGAAGCCGATGCCGCGCTTGTCGTCGGAGTCGGCCTCGTCCATGAGGCGCTTGGACTGGGCCCGCAGTTCGGCGCCGAGCTTGGCCCCGTCGGTGGACTTGTCGTCGGTGGACAGGACCTTGAGCAGGAGGGACTGCGTGGTGGCGATGACCCGCAGGGCGTCGGCGGCGGCGCGCTTGACGTTACCGCTGTTGATGTCGAGGAAGGCCTGGATCTGCTCGTCGGTGAACAGGTAGGAGGGGGGCAGTCGCAGGTCGCGGGGGTCGGAGCGCTCCTCGATGTCGGGGATAAGAAGCCTTACCCTACCCACATTTGTGTTGAACGCCACAGGCATTGTTTTACCTCCTCAGCCCGCTTCTTCTCTTCCTATGGAAAACCCCGCCCCCGGGCCTCTGCCTGCAACCCGGGGGCGGGGCGTCTATCAGTGGCCCTGGCCGGTCGAGGCGACGATGCCGTCCGTGTGCAGGACGGCGCCGCCGGTGACCATGCGGGCGCGGAACTGGATGTCGTCGTTGTCGAACGAACCCGATGTGACGTTCAGAGCCCCGCCGCCGATCGACGTGCCCTGGTTGGCGGCGGCCCGCAGCTCGACGCCCTCCATGCCCATCAGCGTGGTGCGCAGGATGGTGCGCCGCGAGGCGGTGCGGCCACCGGCCGGGGCCAGGATCCAGTTGGTGTCGCCCTGGGTGGGGCCGCCGAGCAGGCCGACCATGTCGGACTCGACGACCTCCACACCGGCGGTGGGCGTGGTCGACAGGATCGTCTTGTTCGACGTCGACCCGGCCGCGTCCTTCTCCTTGTGCTCGATGGACGTCATGGCGGTGACCATGTCGGCCATCGGCTTGAGGGTCGGGGGCACGAGCAGGACGAACTTCGGCACCTGGATGTACCGACCGTTGACCTTCGTGTGGCGCACCTGCCAGATGGCGGCGCACAGGGCCTCGAAGGTCAGCGGGCTGTTCTTCGGCACGTCGCGCAGCACGTAGGCGCCGTCGGCGGTGCGGGCCTGGAGGACCGTGGCGTTGGCGTCGGCGATGATGTTCGTGTTGAAGCCGGGCGCGGCGGCGTCCAGGGAGAACAGGGCGCCGTAGACAGCGGCGTCGACAGTGCGCGAGGCCAGGAACGCGGCGTCCTTGGGGAACTGGGCGATGATGTTCCAGTTGTCGTTGATGAACGCCTCCCAGGACATCTGGAGGCGCACACCCTCCTTGTGCACCTCCACCCAGCGTCCGGAGGCCCGGTACCCGAACGTCGGGTAGGGGGTGAGCTCGGGGATGCGCGGCATCGTCTGGGGCACGACGACCTCGCCGCCGTTGTCGCGCAGGAGCGTGGCGTCGATGTCGTGGTCGAGCTCGTAGAGCTGCGTGGGGCGGAAGGAGGGCAGCGCCTCGGTGGAGGCGAACTTCTCCCACGTGGTGGTCTGCTCGGCGTACTGGCTCTCGAAGGCGCCCTGGGCGACGGAGGTGAACCAGCCCGCGACCATGTCGGAGGTGACCGCCTCGGTGACCCTGGGCGCCAGGCCGAGGGTCATCATGACGGTCTCCTTGACGACGCCCTGCGAGGAGGGCACGCCCTTGAGGGCGAGGTCGAGGTGGTGGGCGAACTCGTTGCGGTTCTCGCAGATCCTGCCCTGAATCATGGGTTACTCCTTTCCCGGTCCGCGATCAGCGGGCGGTCGGGTCGAAGATGACGGGCACGACGTGCTCCGTCCCCTGCGCGGGCAGGGCGTTGTACAGATAGCCGACGAGGAAGCCGTCGGCCCCCTTGGTCGTGGAGATGGCATGGCGTCCGTCGGTGAGCTTCTCGGCGTAGACGGGGGAGCCGACCTTGACGGCGCCGGAGTGCTTGACGCTCATCTTGAACACGCCGCCCCTGATGCGCACGGAGGCGTAGCCGGGAGCGTTGAAGCCGCCGGTGGGCTTGGTGGCGGGGATGTAGGTGCCGCCCGCGTCCTCGACGGCCTTGACGGCCTTCTTGATCTCCTCGGGGGTAGCGGCGATCTCGGTGACGAGGAGGCCGACGATGCTACCGACCTTGACGATGTCGCCGATGTGGCTGTGGCTGTAGTCGGTCTTGCTGACGGGCAGGGAGAGGGTGTCGGTGTACTCGAAGACCTGGATGTCGGAGATCTTCTTGGCGCCGAACTCGTTGATGTTGATCATGGTTCGTCTCCTCCTTGTCTCACTTGGCCCAGGAGGTGACCTGGACGTCGTCGCCACCGGTCTTGGCCGCGGCGTCCTCGCGGACGACGGGCGCGGGGGCGATGGCCTTGATGTAGGCGCGCTCGGCCTCGATGGCGTCGTCGACACCGGCGCCCCTCTTGACTGCCTCCATGACGCGGGCCCGGGCCTCCTTGGGGAGGTCCTCGGCTTCGGCGATCTTGGCGGCGGCCTCATAGGGGTCGACGGCGGGCGCCTCGACCTTCTTGGCCTCGGCGACCTTCTTCTCCTGGTCCGCAGCGAGCAGGGCCGCGGCCTCCTTGATGGCGGCGGGCATGGCGGCCGCCATAGCCTCCGACACCGCCTTGCAGATATCCTCCGGCTTCACGGCCTGTTCCTCCTGAACATTGGTGTTGGTGGGGTTGGACGAGGTAGGGGGGTTCTTGACGCGCCAGCGGCCGTCGGACTCCAGGACCTCCAGGACGGCGCCCTTGGCCCCGGCCCTGGTGACGAAGTCGACGGACTGGATTCCGGCCAGTGGCGGTACGACGCCGTCGGGCCCTATTTCGTCGACGGACCAGCCGTTGATCGACACGCCGATGTCGGCCCACCGTTCGCGGATGATCCCGTTGACGGAGGGGTAGACCTTGATGTCGGCCTCCAGTGACCCGTCGGGCATGATCTCGGCCCCGGATTCGAAGACCCCGGCGAGGTCGCGCACTGAGCGTTCGGGGCGCTCCCAGTCCTCGGTCATCGTCTGGTGGTCGAAGAACATGTGGGTGCCGGGCGCGAACAGGTGCGCGGATTCGGCGAGGTTGGGGGCGGTGTACATGCCGGTGGACCCGCGCCCGGGCGCGATGATGCGGATGCGGTACCGTCCGGCGCCGTCGTCCTTCTCGCCCGGCTTCTTGGCCTCCAGCAGGGCGCTGCCCTGGTTGAGGCGGAAGTAGGTTCGCGTCATGTTTGTCCTCCCGGTGAACTAATATACAGCGCGGTGCATCAGGCGTTGGTCGTCTTGCCCTCGCCGTCGCGCGAGGAGTTCGTCCCGTCGGACAGGGGCCCGACCCCCGTGTTGCCGTCGTCCTTGCCCTGGTCCTCCTCTTCGCTGTCGCCGTTGTTGAACTGCGGCTGCGGGGCGGACAGGTCCTCCCAGTCGGGCAGGCTCGACACCGGCTTGGCGTTCACAGGGGCGAAGCGGCGCAGGAACAGCTCGCGGGCCTCGACGCGGTGCAGGATGCCGTTCTGGAGGCCGAGGGTGACGACCTGGCCCCAGCGCTGGATGAGGTCGTTGGACAGGGGCGCCAGGTCCACCTCGGTCTTGAAGCCGGCGGCCCGCAGGACTCGTCGCACGAGGTCCTTGTGGACCTGCCTCCTGAGTTCCAGGGCCTTGAACGTGGGCTCCTCCAGGGCGGTCTCGGCTCCCTGGCGCCCCCCGGCGGAGCCGTCGGTGAGCAGCACGGACAGGGGCACGTCGAGAGCGGCGGCGACCATGGCGGCCAGGGGCGTCCCGGCGGAGAACTCGATCCCGGCCCCGGCCTTCGACACGGCCAGGAGGTCCTGGTCGGCGCCGAGCGAGGCGGTGGCCCCCGTGCCCTGGAGGGTGGACATCTTGTCGATGACGGCCTGCTGCTGGGCGGTGGTGGTGGACTTGACCTTGAAGGCGACACGGGCGAGAGCCTTGGCCAGAACGTGCCCCGCCTCCAGGTACTCCTTGTAGGCCTGGGCCCAGTACACGGCGCCCATGAGGTCGGGCTTGCCCCACTGCTCCCCGGCGAGGCGGTTGACGGTGGCGATGACGAGCGCGTCGGTCTTGTTGGTCTTGTAGCCTCCCTGGTCGACGACGTCGACGCGGGGCTTGCCGTCGAGGATGACCCACTCGGGGTCGGGGAGGGTGGCCCGCGAGGGGTCCTCCAGGGGAACCGGAGTGATGAGCAGGGCGTGGATGTCGGCCTCTTCGAGGGCGTCCTCGGCCCGGGCGATGCCCTGCACGCGGGTGATGGGCACGGGCGCCACGTTCCCGCCGGGCGACACCCGGTAGATGACCATGCCGTCGGTGTTGAAGGCGGCCTCATCGCGCACCCTGGCCTCCCGGCCGAGCAGTACGGCGTCGAGGCGCTCGGCGGCCCGCTTGGGGATCTTGCGGGGTTCGGGCACGTCCGTCCACATGTAGGCGTTTCTAATGTTGATGCCGCGCTTGACGATCGTGTTGTAGGTGGCCAGGCGCCGTGAGCGGATGGAGTGCTCCTTGATGACGCTCAGGGGCACGAGGTCGGAGGCGCGTCCGGAGGGGTCGTACCAGCCGACGTCCTCCTTCATGAAGGACGCCCGGGTCAGGGCGTCGGCGGTGTCGGAGAATGCTCGGGCGGCGGACTCCATGGCCGCTTCGATGCGCCCGTCGGTCCCGAACCGCTCCAGCCACCGGATGACGCCCACGGCCCCTCCTTCTTCCCTTCCGCCTGTTTTGTTCCGCGGCTATACTATCTCGTCACGCCGGGGCGAAGGACCAGGCCTCGTTACCCCACTGGTCGACGAACACGCCTTCGCCCGCCCGAGGTCCCCCGGTGGTGTCCAGCACGAGTTCGAGGATCGGATCCTTGCCGCCCCCGTCGATGACCTCGTCGGGCACGGAGGCGTAGCAGATGGCGTCGATGGTGTCGGGCGAGGATTCGCCGCGCCTCTTGAGCGAGTCCTTGGATTCGATCAGCAGGGCGGTTCCGCGGTACTCGTACTTGATGGTGCGGAACTCGTCGTACAGGCCTCGCGTGCGCTCGTCGGAGGTGTCCTCCGGGGGGATGGCCAGGGCGCCCTCGTTGATGAGCTCGGAGACGGAGTCATACATGGCGGCCCGGAAGTTGTACCACTTGAGCTTGTTGGGCGACGCGGCGTTGCCAACGATCCAGCGCACGAGGGTGCCTTCGGGCAGGTGGTTGTCGAGGACGGCCTGAACTCCCCGGCCCACGCCGACGGCGTCGATGCGGATCTCGTCGACACCGCCCAGCTCCTTGACCCGCTGCCCGATGAGCCGGGCGAGCTTGTTGCCGTCGTAGCCTTTGACCTTGTCGAGGATCGACACGCGCCCGCCCCGGTTGAGGGCGATGACGGAGTAGTCGCCGGTGATGGACAGACCGACGTCGACGCCGAGCACCTTCCGGTCGTCGTGCTCTTCGAAGTCCGCGTACCCGTTCATCGACACGAGTACTCGTCCGAGGTTGAACAGGCCGTCCTCGCCGACGTCGGGGAACTGGGCGAGGACCTTGGCCTGCCAGCGTGGGTCGGTTTCGCCCCAGCGCACGCGGGCGTCGTCGACCCATTCCTTCTGGAGGAGGTTGGTGCGGGCCCTCTCGGGCACGTCCTCGCCGGTGAAGTTGGGGGTGTCGAAGGCGGACACCGTGATCAGGTTCCAGCGACGGTCCTCGGGGGCCTTCTTGGACTCCTCGCGCCAGACCTTGGCCATGTAGGAGCCGGGGTCGTCGGGGTTGGCGATGGCGAGGATGCGGGCGTTGGCGTTGGTGGTGATGGCTTCGACGGAGGTGAAGATGGTTTCTGGCACACCCCCGGCCTCGTCGACGACGACGAGCACGTTGGTGGCGTGGATGCCCTGGAATGTGGATTCGTCGTAGTCGGAGGGCTTGCGCCCGAAGGCGGTGGGGGTCTTGTGGCCGGGGAAGGTCCATGACGCCTTGGCCGTGATGTTTCCGGGCATGTGGAGTTTGTCCTGGACTTCCTTGACGTAGGCCCACATGACGTTGGCGACCTGGTTCCAGGAGGGGGCGGTGGTGATGATGCGGGTTTCGGTAGGTGAGGTGTCCTTGGTGTCAAGCCACCAACTTATTACTCGCGAGGCGAGATGAGAGTTGTGGGTGGGCACCAGGTCGCGTCCGGTGAGGTACAGGTGCGAAGGACCCTCGACCTCAATGCACACGGTATCGCCGACACCGACGTACTCGCACTTCTCGATCGTCCGCTGCGTCGGTCTGCTGGTCCGCGCGCCCCTGAAAGCATCCCTCTTACGGGCGAGCCGGAACGGCTCCCAGCCGACCGGGGTGAAGTTCATGCGCCACCGAGTACTGGTCTGACGCCCGTAGAGCCTGGCCGGACCGGGGCGCCCCTGCACGCTGGTCCCCAAGCCGCGGATGAGCTCAATCAGTCCGACGGCCAGCCGCTCGTTGCACAGGTCCAGCCCGACGGAGACCCCGTTATTGGCCGCGAAGCCGTCGGAGTCGAGCAGGCCCTGCACCACAGCGAGCCGGTACTCCAGGGGCGCCCGCTGGACCGATTCGGGTACGTGCTTGTCCTCCAGGACGCCGACATCCCGAAGCTTGGGCCTCAGCAGCCGCGGGGTTGCCGCTCGCCCATGCTCGCTATCCTGCATGCGCGTCGGCAGGAGGGGGTGGCCCGCCCGTTCGCACTCGGCGGCCAGATGGCTCTCATCCCGCTCGTCGAACGTGATCGCCCCGGCCCCCCGGGTTCCGTCGCCGAGCCAGTAGCCCAGCAGGTAGGGGTCGATATCCGGCGCCGTACCGGTTGTGCGCAGTGCCCGCGCCAGGGGGACCCGGTAGGCGAGCTGCCCGGCGTCGGTGCGCAGATGCGCAGCGATGTACTGGGTCTCAATCCGCTCGGTGGCACTCCAGTGGTCGCGCCAGTCCCGAACCTTCCGAGGACGGCGGTTCAGATAGATGGCCTCCCACTCATGGGCGCCGTCGAACACACCCGCGGCCCCGTCGCCGAACTCTACACGGTAGTGGGGTCTGCCCGGCCAGACCTTCTTGGCCGTAACAGCGACGGGCTTCCCGTCCTCGTTGAAGACCCGGTCCCCGACACGGACGGTGCTGTAGGTCTTCCATCCGTCCGTAGTGAGCAGGGGGGTGTCGGCGCTCGCCCCCTTGCCCGCGGAGTGACAAGAAGCCACCATCGTCCGCTTGTTCTCCACGACAGAGCGGACGATCTCCCGCTGCTTGGACCACAGGAACTCCCCCAGGCGCTCCTCCACCCAGGCCACCGGGTCCCTCGACAGGCGCTCCGCCCGGGCCCCTTCACCGAACGAGGCGGCCACGGCCTTGAAATCCAGAACGGGCGCCACGTCACAGCTCCATGGGGGCGGTGGCCTCAAGGATCTCCGCGCTGGCCTGGGTGGCCTGGGCGAGCCACTCCTCGCGCTTGGCCTCCAGCTCCTCGCGCCCTGCGATCGTGAGCATGGGCCTAAGTCTCGCCTCCATGGCCTCGACGACGGAGCGGGTGAAGGAGACGATGACTTCCACCTGCTTGGTCTCGATGACCCGCACCTCGGTCTGGATCCTGGTCTTCTTCAAGCCCATGAGCTCGCTGACCTGGTCGATGGCCTTGAGGATCGAGTCGAAGTACTTGGGGTCACCCTCCGGGTTGGCCAGGAGCGCGGACTGCACGCGGGCGTCGAGCATGCCCAGAATCCGGTCGAGCCGGGCCAGCTGCTTCATGAGGCGGGCGTGCTCGGAGAGCATGGCCTGCCCCGTGTAGTACTCCTCCTCGATGCGGAAGACCTGGGCCTCGCTCAGCCCCGCCTGGTGGGCGACGTCGCCGCGGGTGCCACCCTTGAGGAGGGCGTTGACGACCAGGTTCCGCTTGGCCTCGTCGACCTGCCCGTCGGTCACCTTGGTTCTTGCCACCACGCCCTCGGTGGGGGGTGGTGCGTCGACGACGCGCTTAATAGCGCCCCGCCCGCTCGATGGCGTCTTCGCGGGTCTGGACTGCGACCCGGTCCGCCGTGGCTTCGAGCTCGGTGAGGAATCCACTAAGCCTTTCATCGTCCACCTTCCCCTTCCAATGGACCCCGGCGATGAGGCCGAGTGAGAATCCTATGAGTAGCGCCAGCAGTGCGACGGCGGCGAGCATCAGGAGGAGCCCTTCATGACGGTGCGGCGAAGGAGCGCGAGCTGCTCCTCGGTGAGTGCTGCACCCAGGTTCAGGCTTCCCGCGCTGACCTTGTCGGACGTGATGGTGCCGATGTGGAGCCGGGGGTCGTCCGGAAGCAGCGTGTCGGCCTGAATCTTGCTGGGGTCCCATTCCATGGTCCGAGTATAGGACAACCCCCGGCACCGTCCGCTGGTGCCGGGGGTCCGAAGGGATGCCGTCCTTGCAGGACGAACCTACCGCTCTCAGAGGCCGACGTCAAGCCCCGGTGCTGAAGCCGAACCGGTTGGCCCAGGCCCGTAGGCCCTCGTCGGTGTCGAGCGAGGGCTCGTCCTCCTCCTGCGGCGGGGCGACGGCGTCGGGCTGGATGACCACAACCTCCTCGACACCCCCCACCTCCTGCGGCGAGGGGGCGGACGGCGCGCTGGGCGCGGGGGCCTCGATCGCAATCCTCTCGCCGTCGGGGGTGATCGTCCCCGGATCATCCCCGCTCGCGCGGGGTTTACCACGTGGGTACATGAATCAGATGATGGATACTAGGATCATCCCCGCTCGCGCGGGGTTTACAAAGCGTC
>ERZ773267.1073-NODE-1073-length-16069-cov-4.778319_pt1 | contig 16069 bp, 10 predicted proteins | sample MGYA00511959_ERZ773267 | MGnify/ENA primary metagenome ERZ773267 (study PRJEB29015, sample SAMEA2738165) | human oral metagenome | biome: human oral; feature: human-associated habitat; material: saliva | place: China | collected 2240 ... | reverse complement strand
GGAGTTTTTTCGTATTGAGAGTTGTTGAAAAAATAATTGAGAGTATGATATAATATAAATATATGGAATTGGAGGAGAAAATAAAAACAACAAAAACTTTTGAAGAACTTGCTCCGAGTGATTTTGTGCATTTACATACGCATACTTATCACTCACTGCTTGATGGTTTAACTAAAATTGACGATTTGGTTGACAATGTTAAAGCGAGTGGAATGGAAGCTGTGGCTATAACTGACCATGGGACAATGTCTGGTGCTATCGAATTCTTTAAAGAGGCAACTTCAAAAGGTATTAAGCCTATTTTAGGAATTGAGGCTTATGTTGCAGCACGAACTCGCTTTGACCGAGATCCATCCTACGATAAACCACGTTATCACTTAGTCTTATTGGCAAAAAACCAAATTGGTTGGCAGAATTTATGCTCACTTACAACCAAGGCTTGGGTTGAGGGGCAATATTATAAACCGCGAATAGATCATGATATTATGGCTGAGCATTCAGAAGGCATTATTTGCTTGAGTGGCTGTGCCGGTTCTGAAATTTCAGAATCAATTCGGGCTGGAGATTTCGAAAAAGCAAAAGAACTTGCTAGCTGGTATAAATCAGTTTATGGTGAAGATTTTTATCTTGAGTTACAAGACCATGGTCACCCAGAATGCCCTAACCACTGGGAGGTTCAAAAAGAAATCAATGATGGTCTATTTAGGCTTAATGAAGAACTTGATATTCCAATGGTTGTAACTTGCGACTCACACTATTTAACCCACGAAAATCAAGATGCGCATGAAATCCTTCTTTGTGTCGGAACGGGCTCATACTTAAATGACGAAAAGCGAATGAGCCTAAAAGAATTTGATCTTTTTGTTACTGACCCGAGAGATATTATCGAGCGATGGGGGAAAGTTGACCCTGAAATCATTTTGAATACCAAAAGAATTGCAGAAAAAGTTAATTTTGAGTTTGAATTTGGTAAGATTTTAATTCCAAAATTTCCACTTCCAGAAGGTGAAGAAACTGAAAAAGGCTTTTTAGATAAGCTAGTTTTTCAAGGTTTAGGTGAAAGATATGCTGGAATTCCTGTTGATGAAGTGAAGAAGATGACGATTCCTGAAATTCGTAAGAAACTTTCGAAAGAAGTTATTGAGCGAGTTGATATGGAGCTTGGTGTCCTGGATGGAATGGGCTATAATGGTTATTTCTTGATTGTGCAAGATTTTATTAACTGGGGAAAGTCTCAAGGAATTGTTTTTGGGCCAGGGCGAGGTTCGGCTGCTGGTTCGATTATTGCTTATGCTCTACATATTACTGACCTTGATCCACTTGAATATGACTTGCTTTTTGAAAGGTTTTTAAATCCTGATCGAATTTCGATGCCCGACATCGATGTTGACATTCAAGATACGCGTCGAAATGAGGTTATTCAATACTGTACTGATAAATATGGTATTGATCGTGTGGCGAATATTGCGACTTTTGGTAAAATGATGGCGAAAAACGCCGTGCGAGATGTAGCGCGAGTTTTGGAGGTTCCTTATTCTGAAGCCGACCGTATGGCTAAATTAGTTCCAGATCCAAACCAAGGTAGACATATACCACTTCGAGTCTCGCTCAAAAATGACCAAGATTTAAAGCATGAATATGAAACTAATCCAACTGCTAAAACTGTTTATGATTTTGCAATGCAGCTTGAAGGTACGATTCGAAACCACGGTGTTCATGCTTGTGGTGTTGTGATTGCGCCAGACGATTTGGTGAAATATCTGCCTCTTGAAATGGCACAAAAAGGTGTTGTAGCAACTCAAGTTCCGATGGGCCAGGTTGAAGATTTAGGTCTTTTAAAAATGGACTTTTTGGGTCTTAAAAACCTTTCAATTATTTCAACTGCACAAAAAATTGTCAAAAAAACATATGGTATTGATCTTGACCTTTCGAAACTTAGCCTTGATGATAAAAAGGCTTATGAATTATTAGCTCGTGGTGATTCAACCGGTGTTTTTCAGCTTGAATCCGCTGGAATGAAGCGATATCTGCGGGAGCTTAAACCTTCAAAGTTTGAAGATATTATTGCGATGGTTGCACTTTATCGACCTGGTCCAATGAGTGAAATTCCGAAATTTATTGCTCGAAAACATGGTGAAGAGCCAGTTACTTACTATGAAGATCATATGGAGAATGCTCTTAAAAATACTTATGGAATTTTGGTTTATCAGGAGCAGTTTATGCAGATCTCGAAGGAAGTTTGTGGATTTACTGGTGGTCAGGCGGATACACTTCGAAAGGCCGTGGGTAAAAAGAAAATTGACTTGATGAAGAAAATGAAGGGTGAGTTTATTGAAGGAGCGGTAAAACATTCTAATGCTGACCGAGGAAAAGTTGAGGCTTTCTGGGAGCATTTGGAAGAATTTGCGAATTATTGTTTCAATAAGTCGCATGCGGCGTGTTATGCTTTAATTGCCTATTGGACAGCCTATATTAAGGCACATTACCCAGATGCTTTTATGGCGGCATTAATGACGGCTGACTCTGATGATACTGACCGTTTGGCAATTGAGATTGCTGAATGCCGTTCTATGGGGATTGAGGTTCTTGGTCCAGATGTAAATGAATCATTTAAGGATTTTGCGATTGTGCCACACGAGAATAAAATTCGCTTTGGCCTTTTAGCAGTGAAGGCTGTTGGTAGTGGTGCAGTTGATGCAGTTTTGAATGCTCGAAAAGCTGATGGTAAATTTACTTCAATTTTAGATTTTGCAAAACGTGTTAACGCCCGCCAATTTAATAAAAAGGCCTGGGATTCATTAATTATGACTGGGGCTTTTGACCAATTTGGAACTCGCTCAGATTTGCTTTTTAATCTTGAAAGAATCCAGGAATATGGTTCGAAATCTCAAAAAGAGGCACTTTCAGGCCAGACTGATTTATTCGGCTTTGCGGGTGCTGAAGATATGCGAGTTGAATCATCAATTGAATTAATTAACGCGCCGAAACAACACACCGACAAGGAGCGTCTAACTTGGGAGCGTGAGCTTTTAGGGCTTTATGTTTCAGCACATCCACTCGACAGATATGTTAAATATTTCGAAGAACAAACTCAGCCACTTTCACAGGTTCAACCGAATACTGACGGCCAAAAAGCAACTATTGGTGGAATTGTGATTGATGTCCGAACGATTATAACGAAATCTGGAACAAAAATGGCGTTTGTGAAGATGGAAGACAAAACTTCTGAGGGAGAGGTGATTATCTTCCCGAATCTTTATTCTGAAATTAGCGAAAAGCTTAAAATTGATACGGTTTTAAAAATTGAAGGAAAAATTTCCGCCCGCGATAGGGAAGGTAATTTGAAATCTGATGCTCAGATTATAGCGGAAACAGTTTCGATAATAACAGATGAAGAGTTGGAAAATTATGAATCTACTGGCCGTAGAGCAGATGGCTTAAAGGCGAGAAAAGTTCCTCAAACGAAAACAGTTTCGCAAAAAGTTTCAAACACACAGAAAAAAGCATTTACTCCTAAAAATAATAGTAGTGCAGTTTTAAATAAACCTTCAGAAAAGTCAACACCAAATCCGTCAAGATCAGCAGAAAACTATCAAGCTGAAAAAATACAAAGAGTCTTCGTACATATTAAAAATCCAAGTGATCATGAATCATTGCTTTCAGTAAAGAAGATCTGTGGAAAATTTCCAGGTATGAGTGAGATAATTTTGGTTCTCGGCGAGGTTGAGAAATCTGCAATTAGAATGCCATTTAAAGTTGACTCAAATTCAGATTTACCAAAAGAGCTAGTGAGATTGCTAGGCGAAGACTGCGTTGTTCTTAAGGATTAAAAGTAAAATAAAATCTCCAGTTAGATTCTGGAGATTTTTAATTATTCTAAATTATTATTTTTTGAAAGGTTTTGCAAGTTCAAGTTCTGGGTGAGCTTCTGCAATTCGCATTAATTCATTATATTTTGCAACTCGATCAGTTCGTGAGAGTGAACCAGTCTTGATCTGCCCACAGCCCAATCCTACAGCTAAATGCGCAATTGTTACATCTTCGGTTTCACCTGAGCGGTGGCTCATAACAGTATTGTAGCCATTATTTTGTGCTAATTTTACAGCTTCGATTGTTTCCGTCAAAGAACCGATCTGGTTTGGCTTGATAAGGATTGCATTAGCAACACCCAAGTCAATTGATTTCTGGAGAAGTTTTGAGTTTGTTACCATTAAGTCGTCACCAACAAGCTGAATTTTTGAACCAAGTTTTTCGGTAAGAATCTTCCATCCATCCCAGTCATTTTCAGCTAAGCCATCTTCGATTGAAACAAAAGGATATTTCGAAGTTAGATTTTCATAAAATTCAATCATCTCTTCACTCGAAAGGATTGCATCGTTAGCTTTTAGATCGTATTTTTCTTCTTTATAGAATTCACTTGAAGCTGGGTCTGAAGCAAAAGCAATATCTTTACCAAGTTCATATCCAGCATCTTTAATAGCTTCTGAAATCAATTGAAGTGGTTCTTCATTGCCATTTTGAACTTTTGGAGCATAACCACCTTCGTCACCAACAGTTGTTGGGTAATTTTTAGCTTTCAAAACTTTTGCTAAAGCATGGAAAGTTTCTGCACCCATTTGAACTGCTTCGAAAATAGTTTTTGCACCAACTGGCATAATCATGTATTCTTGAATATCGGTTGCCCAGCCGGCATGCGCACCACCATTCATCACATTCATCATAGGAAGCGGAAGGTTTGGTGTTGAATTTGTTTTTTCGGCGATATATTGCCAAAGTTCTACACCCTTTGCATTTGCAACAGCTTTTGCAGTAGCAAGTGAAACTGCTAGAATCGCGTTTGCTCCGAGGGAAGATTTATTTTCTGTGCCGTCAAGTTCAATCATGATTTTATCGATTGTCTCTTGATCTTCAGCATTCTTGCCGATTAGGGCTCCACGAATTTGATTATTTACAGCTGAAACGGCTTTTGTCACAGCTTTTCCGCCAAAAGCTGAACCACCGTCACGAAGTTCAAGAGCTTCACCTGAACCTGTTGATGCTCCACTTGGAACCGCTGCTCGGCTAAAAGCTCCGTTTTCTAAAATTACATCCGCCTCAACTGTTGGGTTGCCACGGGAGTCTAAAATTTGTCGTCCTTTAATGTCTTTAATTGTATATTCCATATTTCCATTTTAGCACCAAAAAAAGCCTTTCGCAAGAGTTTTATTTCAAAAATATTATTTGCTAAAAATGACCAAACTATGGTATAATTATTTTAATATGAAGATTTCTCGAAAGAAGGAAAATGCACTCGTCTTCTTCAAAAACCTTGCGATGACGACAACTGTTTTTGGTATTGTTTTAATTTTAGTTTTTTTAACACAAGGCTGGCGGCTTGATGAAAAATTTGAAGTTCAGCAAACTGGTTTAGTTCAATTTAATTCTTCAGTTTTAAATTCGATTGCCGAAATTGACAAAAAAAAATTGCCAGAAGGAACACCTACGAAAATACTCGCAAAACCAGGAAATCACGAATTTTCAATTTGGAAAGAAGGCTATAAAACTTGGTGGCGGCGTGCTGAAGTTAAAGTTGGTGAAATCTTGTGGCTAAATTATGCAAGATTGATTCCAAAACAACTTAATGAAAAGAGTTTTTTGAATATTTTAAATTTAAAATCTGCTCAAGTTTCACCAGATAAAAAGAAGATCTTTGCAATTTCTGAAGATAGCAATGGCGAAGCTGCTTTTTGGTTAATTGATATTTCTTTAAGTGAGCCAAAAATCTCGAGAATTAATTTTAACTCGAATATTTTTGAGCGCGATTCGCAAAATAATAAAAGTATAAACCAAACCAATTTTTATAAAATTGCAGAGAATTTGCAATTTTCGAAAGCTTCAAACGATAATAAAAAAGCGCTCTTAAGTTTTAAAAATGGCAATAAACTTGAATGGCTTATTTTGAATTTTGAAAATCCAGACGAATCTATTAATTTAACTCAAAAATTCCATATTGATTTTTCGAAAATTATACCTTCAAATGATGAATTAACTAAACTCATTGGAATTTCTGGATCGGATTTGCGAGAAATCAATCTTTCGAATAATACAATTTCTGCAGCAATTTTAAGTGATGTTATTGATTTTGAGCTTTATGATAAAGAGAATATTGTTTATGTTGAGAAAAAAACAACGAGTAATGATTTTTCGGTCGGTCTTCGAAAAAATGATAAAAATATTGAAATTGCAAAAAATATAAAAAATCAACCAAAGGTTGCGATTGGGCGATATTATCGAGAGAGTTACGTTTATATTGGGCAAGACTCGAAAATTGATATTTATAAATCTGCTAGCTGGACAGAAAAAATGCATCTAATTAAAACTCTTAATTTGAAGTTCTCACCAGATTATTTAAAGCTAAATGGCGAGTCTCGGATTCTAGTTGCGAAAAAGGGCAAAGATGTTTATTCTTTTGATATTGAAACGCGGAATGAGTATCAGTTCTCGGTATCAAATGATAGTAAGATAAAATGGCTTGATGATTTTATCTTAGGTGATTTTGAGGGTGAAAGAATGGTAATTCATGATTTTGATGGGATGAATAAACAACTCCTTTCACGAGCAATTTCAAATCTTCCATTTACGCTTTCTAATGATAATAAATATATTTATAGTTTTATTCAGAATAATTCTGGCGGATATTCTTTGAACCGTTTAAAAATGACAATTGAAGAATAAAAATATTCTTTTTAGAAATTTATCTAAAAGCTGACTATAGTGATCTTTTTTGGTGTTTTTTATTGATTTTTTGCCGATTCTAAGGTAAAATTTTAAATATTATGAATAAAAAATCATCTAGACTTTATTGTTTCTCGCCAACCGTAATGCTAATTACTTTTATTTTCGAAAGTTTTTCAGCAGCATTTGCAATTTTTAAATATAAGCCAAGTAAAATTCGCACACTAATTATTTTACTTTTAATGAGTTTAGCAGGCTTTCAAGTGGCTGAATTCATGGTTTGTGGAACGGAACATTTTTCTGGAATGGATTGGGCTAAGTTTGGTTATCTTGCAATAACGCTTTTACCACCACTTGGTTTACATTTAGCACACGAAATCTCTGGTAAAAAAGCAGGTATTTTGGTAAAAACTTCTTATTTAACTTGTGTACTTTTTTCGATTTATTTTGTATTTGTAAGTAGAAGCGTTTTTACTGGAGAAAATACTTGTCGAGCGAATTATTCAGTTTTTAACACGCCAAATGGAGTTGCAACATTACTTTATACGCTTTATTATTATGGGTGGCTTTTTGTAGCGGTATTTTTCTGTTGGAGTCAGATTTCAAAAATGTCAAGAGAAAATAATCGTGGAATTTTGCGAATATTTATTTCACGTTCTAAAAAACTTAATGAAATTATAAATAGTGAAAACCTTCGAAAAATATCAGCTTTAAAATGGCTAATCAGCGGGTATATTGCGTTTATTTTACCAACAACAATTGTGAATATTGCAAACCCATCTACGATTGAAGGAATTCCATCAATTATGTGCGGCTTTGCAGTTTTGATGGCGATTGTTTTGATTGGATTTGTTGCTCCGAGAACGCTTGAACTAAAAAAGAAATAATCTTATATTTGTTGAAAAAACAAAAATATGGTAAAATAATACCAATATGAAGAAAAATCTTACACTTGTTGTAAATCCTCGCTCAAGCGGTTTTGAACTGATTCAAAAAAAGATTTTACCTTTTTTAGATGAAACTCATTTCGAAAAAAGCAGTTTTAAAACTTTTGAAATTCAACCAACTTCACCTATGGAAAACGCTCATGAAATGGCGAAAGGTTTGGAGGACGATGATACTATTCTAGTTGCTGGCGGCGATGGAACGGCGCATATTGCAGCAAATGCTGTGGCTATTTCTGGAAAAAAGAACATAAAAATTAAATTTACAGGATTTGGGAACTTCAACGATTATGCTCACAGCTTTTCAAAAAATAGTGGAAAAGCAGCAATTAAGTCTTTCGAAACACTAAAGGTTCAAGCTAAAATTAGACCAATTGAATTGAGAATTAATGGTGAATTTTTTAGATATGCGCCACTTTATGCAACGGTTGGCTTGACTGCTGAAATGGCTGAAATTTTCGAAGGGGGAAGAATTCGAAAGGTTTTGAAAAAGGTTTATAATCGAAATATACGTTTAATTCTTTCGCTTTCTGCTGCAACGCGATTTTATTTTAAACATTGTCGTAATCATATTTTAAATCTTTCAAAAATTAAAATTAATGATGAAGATTTTTTAAATATTCCACAAAATCCAACTGATATTGTTTTTATGAATGGACCAAGGATGGCGAGGATTATGCGAAGCTCAATTAATAAAAAAGATAGCGATAATTTTGGGTTTGAAGTCTTAAATTCAGCAGGACTTATACGGAATTCTCCATTTTTAATGAAAGGTTTTTTTGGTAAAATTCCGCTTAAAAGGGTTGATCGTGTAGAGATAGCTTTTCGAAAACCGCAAAATATTGTAATTCAAATTGAAGGCGAGGTTTGCAAAATTAAAAAAGTGCAAACTATTGAAGCGAAGATAGGCGATAAAATAATTGAGATTTTATAGAGGTTGAAATGAACGAGATTGAGCTAACGAAAAAACTTGTTGAAATCGAGAGTGTTTCTGGAAATGAGATGGAGATTTTAGAATTTTTGGCAGATTTTTTGCGAGAGAATTCGGCCGAAGTTTGGCAAAATAAAGATTTTGCGGCTGGTGTTTTAAGAATTAGAACAAATGGAAATGAATTTTCGAAAAGTAGTCGATCAATTATTTTGACGGGACACATTGATACCGTTTCGGCTGGTGATTTGCGAGCTTGGAAGAAATCACCTTGGGAAGCGACTGAAATGAACGGAAAAATTATTGGCTTGGGCGCGAGTGATATGAAAGGTGGGTTAGCGGCTCAATTTATTGCTGGTCTTGAATTTGTCAAAGAAAATAATTTCAAAAGTAATTTTGACCTTTGGCTGGTTGCAGTTTCTAATGAAGAAATTGATGGCCGTGGAAGTCGAAATTTTGTGAAATGGTTGAATGAACAAAAAGAATTTGATTATAGCGATTTTTTTGGAGTAATTGCCGAGCCAACAAATTGTGAGAATATTGAAATTGGTCATCGTGGAAATCGTTTTGTTCGATTAAAATTTAAAGGCGAAAGTGGCCATGCTTCGCAACAGATGAATTTTCAGAAATCTGCACTTTCGAAAGCTTCATTCTTTCTGTCACGAATTGATGATATTTTTGAAAATTGGCAAGAAAGTTTTTCGAACGATTTTTTAGGTTCGCCAAGTTTGGTCCCAACTTCATTGAAATCTGGTGAAGATAAAAGTCCAAATAAAACTGCACCTTCTGCCGAATTGATTCTGGATATTCGGACCACGCCTGAACTTGACTCTGATTTTAAAAATGCCTTCAATTCATTAGCTGAAAAATATGATTTTAAGTGGGAATATCATAGTGAGCCGGTTCCTTCAAGCCTTGTTTCAAAAAAATCAAGGGTTATTGAAAATATTTTGAAAGTTTCAAAATTAAATGAAAAATCGATTATGGTTAGTCCAGGAGCAACCGATCAAGGCGAATTTGTGAATGGGTTGAAAAATGCTCAAATAGTTGTTTTTGGGCCGGGTGAATGGGATGAAGCTCATCACCAGAATGAATTTATATATATAGATAAGCTTTCGAAATATAAAACTTGGATTATTGATTTTTTGAAAGAATTTTAATGGAAAGTATTGACTTGAACGATGCTTTTTGGTAAAATTAAAACATACGCGGGTTTAGCTCAGTTGTTAGAGCGCTTCCTTGCCATGGAAGAGGCCAGGAGTTAGAGTCTCCTAACCCGCACCAATATAGATATGAAAATGACTGCTTAGGCAGTCTTTATTTTATAATAGTATAGACTACTAAAGTTTTTAATATCCTTCGATTAGTTTATCTATATTTTAAAGTTTCTCAATCTAATTGCTTAGGCTCTAAATTATTACTAATTAGCTCACTTTCAAAAGGGAAGACTTCTGTTAAATAATTGCCGTATTGTTAAGTTTTGCATTTGAAGGTTTTGCTAGTCTTCAGAGGTGATTTACATGGAATCGCCTCAATCAGAGCAACAAAATAGACCTACGGACATCTGATCTCGTAGGTTTAATCCTTCTATAAACTAAAAGAAGCAGCTACTAATCAGTTAGCTGTTCCTTTTTTGGTACCGCGAGCCGGACTTGAACCGGCACGAGCGTAATGCTCACCAGATTTTGAGTCTAGCGTGTCTACCAATTCCACCATCGCGGCTTATTATGGTTTTGACTATTTACATAGCTCATTATCTATTGTATACTAAGAGTAGGGAAAAATCAAGAGAAATGAATGATAATAATACAAAAAATCAAAACAATGGATTGAATATACCTGAGAGGCAATTGCAGAGTACTTTTTCAAATGATAGAAATCTTGCTGCGATTGAATTTCGAAGGCAAAAAGTTCAACAGCTTTATCAAAAAGCTAATACTGAACAAATTTTAGAAATTCAGCAAAGCAAAAAAGAAAATCAGCCAGAGAAAATTAACTTGGCAGAATATTTAAAAAATCAAAATAACTCTAGAAAAGTTGATGGGCAGCGAGAAGAATTAATTAAAAACTCAATTGAGGAAGTTTCGAAACCATTTCAACCGCAACCAAAAGCTAGTTTTAATTCTGGTGTTGGTCAAGAGACTGACGACTTTAAGACTCGTCAAAAAGTTATTCAACCGCTCCAGAATAAGCAAGATATTGCAAAAGTTGATGAAAACTCACATAATTTAGGAGCGATAAAATATAAGCCTCAGCAAGCTGTTCGAAATTTGTATAATATCCAGCAAGAAAATCAGCCAAGTGAGCAATGGAAACGATACCACGCGGCTTGGCAGAATTATTATCAAAAGTATTACGAAACCTATTATTCGGCGGCCTTGAGGCAGCAAAAAAAGCAAACGGCAAATATTCAACCAGAAGTTGCTGAAGACTTAACGGAAAGTCAGAAAAAAGAGCGAGCTTTGGCGAAGCTTCGAAAAGATATTTCAGAAAAAGCGCGTCAGAAAACTGAGAAAATTCGAAAATCCCGTCATTTTGTACCAATTTTTTCGGCAATTATTGTGGTAGCTTTGTTTCTATTTTTGCAATATAATAGATTAATTTTTGCTTCAGTTGAAGCTTATGTTGCGCCGGGAAATTCGAATGCCACTCAAACAATTTATAGCCCGAATTCTTCTAACTCGGTTGGGCAAGAGCCAAAATTGATTATTCCGAAAATTAATGTTGATGTTCCAGTTGTTTATGGTGTTGGGAATGATAGCGCATCTCAATTGAAAGCAATGGAAAAGGGTGTTGCACATTTTTCAATTCCAGGCGCAAATGCGGTTCCGGGGCAAAATGGAAATACTGTTTTGAGCGGGCATTCAAGCAATGATCTGTTTGACACAGGCGATTATAAATTTATTTTTGCTCAGCTTGATAAACTTAAACAAGGTGATGTAATTTATGCTAATTATAATGGTAAACGATATACGTATAATGTAACAAAAACAGAAGTTGTAATGCCAAATCAAGTAAATAGAGTTCAAATTGGGACAGATAAACCAATGCTAACTTTGATTACTTGCGTGCCTCTTGGAACTGCTGAAAAGCGTTTGCTCGTTTTTGCCGAACAGGTTTCTCCAGATCCAACCAAAGCTGAAAAACCAGCCAGCCAGGAGAATTCTGAGAATAAAGAAGTAACGCTTCCTAGGAATTCTCTAACATTTTTTGAAAGATTATTTAGTTGGAAATGGGATTAAGATAATAAATCGCTCAAATTTAAACTTGAGCGATTTATTTTTTGAAAACCCTTGAAAATTTAGTAAAAATAAAGTAAAATATACATAAGCTAAATAGGGAATAAAATGAGAGACGAAATTATCATAAATGGAAAAAAATATGATGCAATTACGGGTGAACTTTTAAGTACTCCAAAAAATGATTATGATATTAAAAACAAAGATATTTCGAAAATTCATAACAATTTGCAGCGTTCAAGCACTTTAAATCGTAAATATGTTACAATTCCAAAGAGACAAGGAGTTTCTCTTCACCAAGATGAAATGATTAGTCAGTTCAAACGTCGCCACGATTATCAAGAGGCGATTTTGCGCGCGCGTGAAGCAAAAGAGACTCAACAAGACCGAATCTTAATTTCACGTTTTTCGAAAAATTCTAAAATAATCTCACCAATTTCAAAAGAGCAAATTAAAGAAGCTGAGAAGATTGCGCCTTTCGAAGAGCATCCACTTGCTAAAAAAGCTAATGAAGAACTCCGAGCAAAAAAAGCTCAAAAACAAGAAATTTTAAATAAAGAAGTTAAAGAATTTGCAATTAGTCAAGCAATTGAAAAGTCTCGTGAAGAAAGCAAAAAAAGCCGTGGAATTCATCGAAAGAGTTTTTTTACACGCAAGAAGTTTATTAGTTTCTCGATGGGCTTTGCTGTTACAATTTTTGGCGTTGGGTATCTGACTTATGTTAACCTACCAGATATTGCAAGCAGGATTACGGCTTTTCAATCTGGGATGGCGGTTGAAACTCCTGCTTATATTGCAAGTGGATACTCTCCTAAAGGCCTAGCTTATTTTGATGGAAAAAACGTTAATTTCGAATATAAAAAAGGTGATTCAAATTATAAGGTTCAACAATCGCAAAGTGGCTGGGATAGTTCAGCATTATTACAGAATTATGTTACAAAAAAATGGAGTGAAGACTATTCAACGACTTATAGTAATGGGCTAACGATTTATTCGAATCGTCGTGGGGAATCTGTTTGGGTGAATAATGGAAAACTTTATAAAGTTGAGGTTTCTGGCAATAAAATTTCAGATGAAGAAATTCGAAAAATCGCAACCAGTCTTAGTGCATAAAAAGTAGCTTTAGCTACTTTTTGTTTTGGGTTGAGAAAAAATAAAAATTAAAGTATAATAGGTAATTATGAAAGCAAGAACTCGTTTTGCGCCAAGTCCAACTGGTTATATTCATGTTGGAAATGTTCGAAGCGCACTTTACCCCTATTTGATCGCCAGGCAAACCGGCGGAGATTTTATTCTGCGAATTGAAGATACCGACCAAGCTCGATTTGTTGATGGTGCGGAGGATTTAATTCTTGATACTTTAAAATGGCTCGGTCTAGATTGGGATGAAGGTCCAATTTATAGCAAAAAAAATGAAGAAAAAGGTGATTTTGGGCCATATCATCAAACTCAGCGCCGTGAAAAATATCTTGAATGGGCGCAAAAAATGATCGAAAAAGGCCTAGCTTATGCCGACCCATATTCACCAGAGGAAGTTGAGGAATTTCGAAAAAAAGCTAAAACTGAAAAACGTGCATTTTTATATCGCAACCATCGCCCAGAAAATCCACCAGAATGGAAGCTTGGAATGCCACTCCGTTTTAAGACGCCAGAAATTAAACGTTATATTTGGCATGATGCTGTGATGGGTGAGCTCTCAGCTGGCCCTGAGGCTTTAGATGATTTTATTTTAATTAAAGCAGATGGCCTTCCAACTTATAATTTTGCACACATTGTTGATGATTTCGAAATGAAAGTTACGCATGTAATTCGTGGCTCAGAATATGTTGCTAGTACTCCAAAATACCTTTCGCTATATGAGGCGCTTGAAATTCAACCACCAATTTTAGCTCATTTACCACATATCTTGGCGCCGGAAGGCAATAAGAAGCTTGGTAAACGCGACGGTGCAAAAAGTGTTAGCGAATATCGAGTAGATGGAATTTTGCCAGAGGCTATGCTGAACTTTTTGGCTCAACTTGGCTGGAACGATGGCACTGAACAAGAAATCTTTACTAAAGAAGAGTTAATCGAAAAATTCTCTCTTGATCGTGTGCAAAAATCTGGTGCAAGGTTTGACGAACAGCGACTTTTGTGGCTTAATGGGCAGTGGATCCGCAAAATTTCTCTTGAAGATCTATTTGAGCGTGTGCAAGATTTTTGGGGAGAAAATGCTAAGAATGCTAGTGAAGAATACAAAAGAGAAGTTCTTGGTCTAGTTTTTGATCGCTTAAAAACACTTAAAGATCTCCCGCTTGCTAGCGAATACTTTTTTGCTGAACAACAAGCTGATTTAGAGATGATTTCGAAAAATAAGCAGCTTAAAAAACTTGAAAAATCGCAAATTGTGGAGCTTTTGAGTTTAGTAATTTTTGAGTTGGAGCAGCTTGAGGAGTGGAATGATGATAAAATCCAAGAATTGTTGAATAGGTTGCTTGAAAAGACGGGCCAGAAACCGGGGATTCTATTCCAGATTATTCGGATTTCATTAACTTGGGCGCCATTTTCACCAGCTTTGAATCAAACTCTACGAGTAATTGGTAAGGACGAAAGTGTAAAACGCCTTAAAAATTCACTACGAGAAATTGAGAAAATGTAAAAATAAGCTCCGCAACAAACGGAGTTTATTTAATATTTTCGAAAATAATTTTAGCAATTTCTCGTGGTTTTTCCATCGGTGACAAATGACCAGAATTCTCAAGAATATAAAAATCTGATTTAGGGAAGTTTTTGCGAAATTTCTCTTCATTAAAAGGCTGAACCGTTCCATCTTTATCGCCAATAATAGCAATTTTGATATAATTCTCGGTTTTGAACACTTTTTTATCAAGTGCTATTGGGATTGTTGATTTTTGTGCGAGTAAATTCCTTGCTGAGTTTTGGCATAAAAACATATTTTGATAAATATTTTTATGCGCTTCAAGCGACCAAGTTTTTTGGAGAGTAGCTGCTTTAAAAGGTGAGAAAACTGGTAGATTTGAAAAAATCATTAAAAATCTAGATTTATTTAATAATTTCATTCCAGCTAAAAATGAATCGCTAGGCTCAAAAACGGGATTTATAATAATGGTTGGAATTTTTTTCGAAATCTCATCATCGCTGACAAAATAAGAACTAAAAGAGTGGCCAATAATAAGATGGATTTCACCAAAATTGCTAAGTTTTGAAATCATTTTTTGGTAGAAAATTCGAAAAATATCGATATTTTGAAAGGTATTAAGTGAACTTTTACCGTGAGCTGGTAATTCACAAATAATAATTGAATATTTTTTTGAAAGCTCAAATCCAAGTGGAGTTAGTCCAAAATAGTTTCCACCAAAACCATGAAAAAGAACGGCAATTGGTTTACTTTCTTCTAAATTTTTATATATTGAAATTTTATTACCGTCAATATTGATAAATTCATTTTTTAGCTCTCTTCGCCAAGATTTTAGATTCATTATATAATTATACCATTTTTGAGGCTTAATTACAAAATGCGCTTTTGAAAAAGTATAAGCTGTGATATAATATATCTAAAGCTTAAGAATTTTTAAATAAAAAGAAAGGAAAAAATGGCAAATCCACTGCGACTAGTGATGATTCGTCACGGGCAAAGTGAGGCTAATATTGTTCAGCATGCGCAAAAGCTCGGGCAAAAAATTGATCTAGAAAAAAAGGTTGAGGCGCGTGCAGATTGGCGACAGCGGCTCTCGCCGAAAGGTAAAGAGCAAGCTGAGAAGGCAAGGAGAGAACTTTCGAAAATTTATGGAAGTTTGGATTTTTTTGATTCGAAATATACTTCACCTTTTATTCGAGCAAGAGAAACTGCTGCAATTTTAAGTGGAGAAAATTGTCATTTTTGGAAGATTGATGATTTACTCTCAGAGCGAAACTGGGGGATTTTTGGTCGTGTAGATATGAATGAGCGAGTTGATAATTTTCCAATTACAATGAGATACCTCTATAATGATCCATTTTTTATGCGGCTTGATGGCGGTGAGAGCATTTTTGATGTTTATTTGCGTTTTCGAAGTTTTTGTGAGCGTCTAAAGAGAGATGAGTCAAACCAGAATGTTTTGATTGTTTCTCATAAACAGTTGATTCAGTCTGCTTGTTATTTAATTGAGGGGTTTTTGCCTGAACATTGGAATGATAATCGAATACGAGATATTTACGATGTACCAAATTTAGGAGCAATTGAGTATTCAAGAATCAATCCAATG
>ERZ773267.1067-NODE-1067-length-16161-cov-4.550913_pt1 | contig 16161 bp, 12 predicted proteins | sample MGYA00511959_ERZ773267 | MGnify/ENA primary metagenome ERZ773267 (study PRJEB29015, sample SAMEA2738165) | human oral metagenome | biome: human oral; feature: human-associated habitat; material: saliva | place: China | collected 2240 ... | reverse complement strand
TATCGCAGAGTTCTACGTCCTTCATCGGTATTGATTGTCAAGGCATCCACTATTAAGACGCTTATGTACCTTTTTATGCATTGACTTAACTAGCAATCGAAGTTCGATTGCTAGAAAAATGCAAGTCTATTTCTTTCGTTGTCTAAATTGTTAAATGAATTAGCTTGAGACCTCAAAACAAGTGAAATCTACCTCGCATAATTTCTGCTTTTTCAGAGGTCTCTAAAGAGACATGTTTGAAACTTTTTCTATTGTAGCGCAGTTTTTAGAATAATGCAAGGGTTTTTAAAAAGATTCTTGATTTTTGGACAGAAATTCTCATTATTTTTTATGAAAGTCGAGCTAAAACTGCGGCTTGATCACTCTTAATTAGAGCTAGACGGGCAGAAATATCGGCTTCCGCGGTCTCAATGGCCCGCTTTAAAGCAGGATTTAAGCAATGTGGTGCGAAAAATTGCTGAAAAGCTTGATAGTCGGTCTGACTGTTGAGTTGGCTAGCAAGCACCCGGATATAATCGCCCAGCGTTTTTTCACCGCTTAGCTCCTCAACGTAAGACCAGTTCTGGTAAAGCCAGTTGATCGCCTGAGGCTTAGTCTTATAATTGCGGAGTAGATAGCTCAAGCAGCTCAGATGGTCCTGAGGACGAACAATTGTCGGCTCTTTTAACAATTTCAGGAGTCGGTTAGTATGAGCCGGTTGCTTGGCGAGACAAAGAATTGATAAAAGATCACTTTTTAGTTCGGGATCGGAAATTTTTTGATAATTAGAGAGAAGTTGGTCGAAGTTTGCTTCGGATTGAAGTTTAAAATGAGCAGCAATAACTGCGTAGCGAATTTCGGCCGGAATTTTAGAATAATCGTCACAATAAATTGCGGCAATTTTTTCTAAATTCTGAGGTTGTTCAATATATAATGCAAGTGCCAAGATGATAGGGCGGAGTTTGGTGTCGCTGGACGACTCGCTGCGAGGTGCCAAGACACCAAGACGCTGGAACTGTCGAGCGATCAATTTACTAAGTTTAAGCTTGAACTTATCAGCAGGAGCACTCTCTGGTTTGAAGAAAATTTTCAAATCGCCGATAATAGCAGCTAGAATTGTCCAGATGGCTTCGCTGGTTTCGGTCGGGAATTTTTCTAATAGATCAATCAGTGAAGCTGCTGAAACCATATTAGTTTTAGCTAGTAGTTGGCGATCAAGCAAGAGCCGAATGCGTTGTTCCAGAGACAGATCGTCAAATCGTGCGAGTGTTTCCTGAAATTCGGTATCAGAAAGGTTAATAATATAATGTCCAGACATGTCATTGGTGATTTTTGGGAGCGACCATTGAGATTGGTCGGTACTGCTATCAAGCAAGAAACGTTGCTGGTTTTTTCCAGTCAAAACTGGGTAGCCTGGCTGCGAAAGCCAAGAATCCATAAACTCTTTCACGTCAAAGTCAGCGTGAGGCTGAAGAGCTTGCCAGAGGTCATCGCCGACCGTATTTTGATAACTGTGCTCTGTGAAATAGTCGTGGATACCAGCAAAGAACTGGTCCTGCCCGATCAGCCGCATCAGCATCAGCATAAGGTGTGCGCCTTTCGCATAAACAATTGCACCGTCAAAGAGTGTGGCGATCTCTGCCGGGTCATTAACTGGCTGTCTGACAGCCTGCACACCTTGAATTGCGTCGCGCTTCAAAGCCGCATAGCAATAGCTCGTGAAGAAATTTTGCCAAATTTGATATTCAGGATGAATATGATCAACCGCCAGATACTCCATGACAGTGGCAAAAGATTCGTTGAGCCAGAGATCGTCCCACCAATTCATCGTAACGAGATTACCGAACCACTGGTGAGAAAGTTCGTGCGCGACCACCAAAGCAACGTACTCCCTGGTATCGGAGCTAGACTCCGCGCTCGCTAGCATACAAGATTCGCGGTAAGTGACTAATCCCCAGTTTTCCATAGCGCCGGCTTCGAAGTCAGGTAACGCCACCTGATCGAGTTTTTGGAGTGGGTAGCGAGTTTGGAAAAGATTATCATAATAATCAAGTGCAGCAGCGGCAATATCACCCGGAAAATCGAGCAGCGCTGGATCCTGATTAAGTGCACAATAAGAGTTAATCTTAATACCATGTTGATTAGTGATAGACCGGTGGTGAAAACGACCAATACAAAAGGCTAGTAAATAGGTAGACATCTTGGGCGTGGTCTCAAAAACGGTGATCTTTTTGGTAGTTTGCTGCCCAAGTCGGAAATCAGCATCAACCGAATCGTAAACAACAGTTCTTTGCTCAGCAACCGGCATATTAGAAAGCACCGTGTCTTCAGTGTCTGGGACAATAATTTTAAGATCAAAAGTTGCCTTAGCAGACGGTTCATCGATACAAGGAAAACATTGTCGCGCGTAGTGCGACTCAAATTGAGTAGCGACAATGCGTTGCTCTTGCTCAGCATACTGGTAAGTCGAAAGATAGGCCCCTTCCATATTGCGATTGAGCTTGAAACTATATTTAATTTCAAGACAGACAGGGCGGCTGATATCATTTAGTTCTAATGTTACTATTCCATTTTGATGAAGAAAGTTCAGTGGTTTTGGTTTTTGGATGGTAAAGTTCTGAACACCAGTACCGATTTGAATAGCGGAAATTTTTAGTTGCTCGGCGTGAAATTTAATTTGCTGAGCGCGCGGTTGACCGATAATAATAGCTTTGCCTTGCACAAAACCAGAATGCTTATTAATATGTAGGGTCAGCTGATAATTAGTGGGGGCAAAAAAATCTAGTAATTTATCCATAAATCTATGATAACTGATTTTGACCGTTTCGTCTTGTAAAGATAAATTTATTCTAGAATAGCTTTGATGCGGCGGATGCCAGCCGAGGAAGATTCTTCTTTGATAATTCTAAAGACCCCGAGTTCGCCAGTATGAGTAACGTGCGGGCCGCCACAAACTTCGCAAGAAGCTATTGTAGGAATAATTCCCTGTGCAACGGCGTTTTTGCCAATAGTATAGACTTTAACTTGGTCGGAATATTTATCCCAAAATTCACCGTGAGCTTTGACGATGTCTTTAGCATAAGTTTTGTCGTATTCGGCACAAGTCACATCGAGGTCTTGTTTAATCCACTGATTTACCTGGTCTTCGACTGCTCGTTGCTCAAAATCGGATAGCTTGTGATCGAGGTTAAAATCAAAACGTACGCGCTCGGCGGTGATGTTGGAGCCTTTTTGGACAATTTGAGGGTCGACCAGTTTCTGTAAAGCTGCTAGTAAGAGATGCGTTGCGGTGTGATATTTAGTAGTTTGTATGCCGTGGTCTTGTAAACCGCCTTTGAACAGACCCTTGCTGGCGGTTTTGCTGCGCATGCGCTGCTCGGCGAGGGCGGCGTCAAACTCGGCTTGCCAGTTAGCGCTGAGTTTAGTTTCATTATTGCGAGCTTCTTCAACTGATAGTTCGAGGGGAAATCCGTAGGTATCCTGCAGCTTAAATAATTCCTGACCGTTGAGTCCATGGGATTTTAATTTCTCTAATTCACGCAAACCGCGGCGCAAAGTATTACGGAAAGCTTTTTCTTCTTTTATTAAAACAGCGAGAGCGCTATCGCGAGAAGTTAAAATCGAATCTGGCAAACCTTGATATTCGCGGGCGACCACAGATACAACTGGCTCGAGAAAATTTTGATCAATGCCGAGCTTCAAGGCTTTCAAAATAGCGCGCCGAATCAGGCGGCGCAGAGCGTAACCTTGCTGCTTATTAGAAGGCGTTAAACCTTGGGCGGCGAGAAGATAAGCGCCGCGTAAGTGATCGGCAATAATGCGCATTTCTTCGGTGTAATCGTAGTAAGATTTACCAGAAAGCGTAGCAATTTGTTCAATAATTGGCTTAAGCAGCGAGACTTCAAAAACGTCGAAACTATCAATTGCGGCAGCCGCGATACGCTCTAAACCACCGCCGAAGTCAACGTTCTTGTGTTGGAGTTCACCGAAAGTCCCGTCAGCGTTACGCTTGTATTGCATAAAAACTTGGTTGCCGATTTCCATAAAACGAGCGCCGTCGGAAGCGGGATGCGATTTGCCATATTTTGTAACATCCTGTTTATCTTCGCCAAAATCATAAAAAACTTCGGAATCGGGACCGCAAGGATCACCGATCGGTGTGGTTTCAATTCCGCCACCGCGTGACCACCAATTTTCGTGATCGTCATAGAAGAAAATACGCTCACCGGGCTGGATGCCACGCTGGCTGCCGTTTGCGGCAGTACCAATTTCGGCAATTTGAGCATTTACGCCAGCTTTCTTAAAAACTTGCTGCCAAATTTGGGCGGATTCGATATCTTTAGGGATGCCGTACTTTTCATTGCCAATAAAGCAAGTAACATAGATTTTCGTCGGATCTAGACCAAGCTCTTGAGTGAGAAAATCGAAAAAGTTCTGAATTTGCTCGGTCTTAAAATAATCGCCGAGCGACCAGTTACCAAGCATCTCAAAAACTGTAGTATGGCGTGGGTCGCCAATATCATCAATATCCTGGAGGCGCAAACAGGGCTGTGAGTCGGTCAAGCGTAGCCCGCTCGGATGAGGCTGACCAAGAAGATACGGCATCAATGGCTGCATGCCAGAACCGGTAAAAAGTGTGGTGGGGTCGTTATCAAGCACGAGCGGTGCGGGAGCAATAACTTGATGTCCTTTTTTGACTTGGAAATCGAGAAATTTTTGGCGAATTTGGTTGGCGTTCATAGGAGTTATTATAGCACGTCTCACAAAATCCACTCTTGAAAACTGTAGAAAAAGTCTAGGGAGTAAACTTAGTTTGAAAAAATTAAACGGGAGACGATTTCGACTACCGCTGTCTTCATAGCTTGATAGTCGAAATTGGGGTGCTGGTGATAAACAACTTCATGACAAAACTGATCAATAATATTAAGGGCCAGATGGGTTTTTTCGCGTAGATGAGGCGGGTTGATTTGGCGACTTGATAGAAATTGAACAATTTGCTCAGTGAGGCTGAGTTCGTTTTGTTTGAAAATAGCGGCAAAATCAGGATCGAGCTGCGACATGGCGATAATCTCAGCGTGGGCGCGTTGATTGAGGGTATGATTTTTGATGAAATCATCGATGATTTGTTCTAATAAGTTAGGTAACTTGTCTAGGTCAAAGTCAATTTGCAAAAAAGCATTAAGAACGGGTGCTAGAATTTGATCAGAGTATTTTTTGGTGCCGGCAAGAAAAATCGCGCGCTTATCGGGGAAATACTGATAAAGACTACCCGTAGCAACACCAGCATATTTTGCAATATCAACACTAGTGACGTTATGATAGCCGCGCTGGCAAATTAATTCAAAACCTTTGCTTAAAATACGCTCTTTGGTGGCGATCGAAGTTTTTTTGACGGGGTCACGAATTGCTGGCATTTTTATATTATCTCATACTATGTAGTTGTTTTTGTTGCATCATCAATCCGGCAATGACGATGACGCCAGGGATAGATAGCTGGAATAGTAAAGCTAGTGGTTTTTTAGTGAGAAGTTGCTCTTTTATTCATTCCCTTTCAGACTGGAAACCATGTCGATTGATTTAATTTTGCGAGCTAAAATACGAGAAACTAGATAAGAAACCGCTAAAGTACCTAGCGCAGCAAGACAGTACGAAGAAAAGTTGATATGAGCATGAAAATCATAATTATCTTCAATGACGGTGGTAAAAATCCATTCCACCATCAGATAGCCTAGCGGCAAACCGATTACTACCGAAAGTAAAGCAATCCAGTTATTTTGTTTGATAAAAATCTTTTTAATTTGACGGTCTCTGAAGCCAAGTACTTTGAGAGTAGCAAATTGGTAATGTTTTTCGGTGTAAGATAAAACCCCGAGGTTATAGATCACGACTGAACCGAGGACAACAGCAATCGTGATCAACAAAATAACCATTGAGCGCATCATCGAAAGCATCTTGTTCATACTGGACTCAATATTCATAATGTTTTGAACCGTAGTAATCGATGGAGAAGTTTTAAGCTGAGAAAGGTCGTGGTTTGAATAAATTGAATCCGGGAGATAGGTAAGCCCAAGTTTTTCAAAGTATTTTCTTGTCATGGTAAGACTCTGGTTTTGCGGGTCACGATGTAAACCAACGATTTTTGATTGATAATAAGTCTTTTGGCCATAAATGCGCCATTTAATTTGGTCACCCACTTGATAACCCTTATTTTCGGCTAGTTTATAAGTAATATACACACCGTCGTCCCGGTCAAGCTTGACGAACTTTTCTGTTTTGTCTACAAAGCGCAAAGACTCTTTGGCGTCAGTGATTAGCGCAGTATTAGATTGATTATTATCATGGTAAATTAGCTCGATAGGTAAAGTTTTGGAAGTATGATGGCCATAACGATCAGTGAGCGACTGAGCTTGCTCGGGCGACAAATTATCAGATAGTGAAATTTTGTAATTAAAATTGAAAAGTTGGTGAAATTGTAAGTCGACAAAATGATTCATGCTATCAAGCATGCCGAATGCAGCAGTAATCAATAGACAACAACCTGTCACGCCAGAGACCCCCATGATGGTACGGATTTTATTGCGAAAAACATCGCGTAAATTCCATTTATTAGAAAAGCTGAAAAACCGCATTAATTTGGTAGGTATAATTTGGAATGAGCTAGATTTTAGTTTGGGCTGGGAAGTGCGGAGAGTCTCAGCCGGGGTTTCGCGAAGAATTTGGCGACAGGTCAGAAGAGTAATCCCGACTACTAGCAAAATAGTCGCGAGCGCTACAAAGCAATCTGATGCGGTCATCAGTGGGGCGCCGCCGGGGATTTCAAAGAAGTCCATCTGCAAAGAGATGAAAAAATGACCGATGATAAAATAGCCTAAAATTAGGCCAATCACTACAGCCAGTAAGGTTATGATTAAACTATAGCTGATTAAATGAAGCGAGATTTTTAAGTTACGAAAGCCTAAAGCTTTTAGAGTGCCAATTTGAGTACGTTGTTTTTGGACGATACGAGTCATGGTAGTAATGACTGACAACATGGCAATAAAGAGAAAAAGGCCAGAAAAAACACCGACGTAGGCTTCACCTTCCTCAATTTCACCTTGGTAGGTTTTATAGGACAGCAAGTCTTGCGCATAAACAGCGGCGGAAACGGCTGGAACCGCTTGCTCAAGACGATTTTTAACTTTGGAGACCTGATCGGGGTAAGTATTGCTAGTGGCAGCGTAGGTATGGTCTTCAACATCGACCATAACTTCGTTAAAAATCTGTTTCGAAGTAGGTAATTCCTGAGCCGATAAATAAGCGATGCCAAAATTTAAACGATCTGAAAAAAGCTCGGAAGGGTCTTTAGTGTCATAGACGTGATCGGGAACATTGATGATGCCTAAAATTTTTCTATAAACTTTTTGATACGGAGTTTTGACTAAAATTTCCTGCCCAACTTGATAATTATTGGCTTTGGCGTAAAATTCATCTAACCAAATACCCGACTTTTGCCTATCAAAAGGTTCACCTGAAACCACGTGAAAGCGAGAAATTTGGTTCGATTCAATGAAATTGAGCAGCAGAGTTTTTTCTTGATTAGAAGTAGCGGTCAAAGTAAGTTTACGTTCGGCGTTTTTAACACCAGGGATGGCTTTAATTTTTGCGAGATCTTGCACAGAAAAATTGCGACCGACCAAATTCAAATCTTGTAGATTATTTTGCCGATAGAAGCGGTTTGCGGTCTCAACCATACCATAAGAATAGCCTTGAATACCGGTGTAAGCCATGACGCCAATTAACACCATTAGAAAAATCGTGATAAATTGAGAAAGATTTTGGCGGATATCCCGAAGCATTTTTTTCTTCAACATTTTACCACTCCACTTGTTCGATTGCTTTGGGGTGACGATTAACTTTCACTTTGGCAATCTGACCATTTTTGAGATAAACCACACGGTCGGCGATATCGGCAATCAAGGAATTGTGTGTAACAATTACAACCGTGTTTCTACCAGAGTTAGCATCACATTGTTTCTTGAGCAGGTGCAAAACCTCAACGCCGGTTTTAGAATCAAGCGCGCCAGTCGGCTCATCGCAAAGTAACAGTTTGGGGTCTTTAGCAATGGCGCGGGCAATCGAAACTCGCTGCTGTTCGCCGCCAGATAATTGATTAGGAAATTTATTCAAATGTGCCTCTAGCCCAACCTCTTGAAGAATTCTACGGGCGGATTTTGGTCGTTTGACGATATCTTTAACAATTTCAACATTTTCCAAGACGGTAAGAGTGGGCAGAATGTTGTAAAACTGAAAAATAAAGCCGACATTTTCGGCGCGATACTGAGCAAGCTGGCGGCTGTTATAACTGGCAATATTTTCGCCATCGACAATAATATCACCAGATGTAGGAGAATCCATGCCACCGAGTAAATTTAAAAGGGTGGATTTGCCAGCCCCGCTAGGACCGAGTACCACGACGAACTCGCCCCTAGGGATTTCAAGATTTAAATCGTCGATGGCATTAAAAGTTTTTTCGCCGATTTGATAAGTTTTGGTGAGATGACTAAATTTAATATATGAAATATCTTTCATATTAGGAATTGTAACGCTAAAAAATGAGTTAGTCAACAATTATTTAATAGATTTATCTTGCGTTGATTTTGAAGCTTTGTGGAGCGCTAGCAGCAGAATTATTTGATAATGCCACCACCAAGACAGCTTTGGCCTTGATAAAAGACGGCAGACTGCCCAGCAGCCGGACGTTTAATTGGCGAATTAAAAACTAATTTATTTGCTAAAAGCTGAGCTGGTACGAGCGGCGCGCGGTGGCGAAGACGCACCTGTATAGTTAAAGCCGAGTTGGCTGGAACCTGATGAGCGGGGCGTAAGACAATATCTTTGAGTTCTAGCTCATTAGTCCAAAGCTGAGTGTGATTCAAATTTTTTGAAACATAGACAATGTTTTTATCGATATCTTTGTCAACAACATAAAATGGCAGCCCGCCGCCAAGATTTAGTCCATGGCGCTGGCCAACAGTATAAAAAATTGCACCGTCGTGCAGGCCAAGAAAATTCTGCGTTTCGACTTCGCGGATTTCGCCTGGCTGAACCGGCAAATACGTTTTAAGAAAGTCTTTGATCCCGACCTCGCCCACAAAACAAACTCCCATTGATTCTTTTTTATTAGCATTAGCGAGCTGGTGCTGGACGGCAAGTGTCTTCACAGCTGGTTTCTCGAGATGACCAATCGGGAAAAGCGTATGAGCGATAGCTTCCTGACTAATCCGATAAAGAAAATAAGTTTGATCTTTGTTTTCGTCAACGGCGCGTAAAAGATTTTTACCATCAGTCTGGGCATAATGCCCAGTGGCAATCAAGTCGGCACCTTGCTCACGGGCAGTTTCGTAAAAAAGTTTGAATTTAATTTCTTGATTGCACATGATATCAGGGTTAGGGGTGTGACCTTTTTGGAACTCAGCCAACATATAGTCAACAACTTTTTGTTTATAGTCTTTTTCAAAATCAAACACCCGAAAATCAATACCGAGCTTGACGGCGACACGCTTAGCATCAGCCAAATCTTCGGCCCACGGACATTTCATGCCAGGCAAATCTTTGGACCAGTTTTTCATATAGACGCCAATTACCCGGTATCCCTGTTCTTTGAGCAGAAAGGCCGAGACGGAAGAGTCAACGCCGCCCGACATACCTAGAAAGACTGTCTTCATGCTGACTCCTCTAGACGCTTGAGTTCTAGATTAACTGCAGCTACGATGGCAGTGGCAGCGGCGTGAATGTCTTCTGGAGAATTAGCTTGACCAAGTGAAATACGAAGTGAACCGGCGATTTCAGAATCGTTGAGACCAATAGCAGTCAGAACGGGGGATTTTTCGCCTTTAGAGGCGGCACAGGCGGCGCCGGTGGCGAGATAAATTTCTTGATCTTCTAGGAGATAAATGAGGCGTTCAGCATCAAGACCCGGAAAACTGACTGGGCAAAAATTCGCGAGTTGGTGTTTGCTGGTGCCAAGGAAAATTGGCTTCACTCTAGCGTTTTGAAGTTCGGCCCGTAAAATTTTAATTAATTCCAGATATTTTTGCCGATTGCTAGACAGATGCGCTTTAGCAAATTTTGCCGCCGCGGCAAAACCAATGAGTCCAGGAACGTTTTCGGTGCCGGAACGTAGCCCGCGCTCTTGCCCACCACCAACGACGATCGGCTGCAGTGCAGCGTCGTGGGAACAGTACAAAGCACCGACCCCTTTTGGCCCGTAGACCTTAGCAGCATTGATAGTTAAAAGGTCAACTCCGAGACGCGCCACGTTAATGTCAAGTAGATGCAGCGCTTGCGACGCATCCGAATGGAAAAAGATAGGCAAAGGATGCTGATTGTTAAGACGTGTTTGGCGCTCGGCGCGAATCAATTCAGTGATCTCAGCGATTGGTTGGATAGTCCCTAGTTCGTTATTCGCGAGCGAAATTGAGACAAAACTGACGTCCGCACGGAGCTGGTTTTTGAAATCTTGCAGATCAATTAAACCGTCGCGATTGACTTTAATTTCGGTAACCGGCTGAGAAGTTCGATAAGCGGCAGCACGGACCGCGGCATGTTCAGTAGCGAGAATTAAAATACGGGAATTAGCTGGTGCGGCAGTAAAAGCAAGGTTAATGGATTCAGTAGCGCCGGCCGTGATAATTAGATCATTACCTTTTGCCCCAATTGTGTGAGCAAGCTGGTCTTTAGCTGCTTCATAAATTTCCCGAACACGCTTGGCGGGTAAATAGGGGGCGGAAGGATTAAAAAAATTATCACTAAAAAAGGGCGCCATGGCAGCCCGAACCTGTTTCGAAACAGGAGTAGCGGCAGCATAATCAAGATAGATCATATTCTTTTATTATAACATACTTGACAAATAAAAGCAATGTGTTAGTATAGCTGGTTTTTGACCGCTTGGTAATAATTTTGAACACTGCGCCGGAAATTTTGTAGTTCGACGCCAGAAATTAGATGATATTTATTATCGTGGCCGAGCTTGAAAACACCATCGGTGCGGACTTTATAGCGAACAACAATACCCCGCGTGGCTTCACCTTCTGATAGAGTTTCTTGCCAACTTTCATGCCAGACCCAAATGTTATTTTTATAATAAAAAAATTCGCGTTGACGACCGGCGGGCGGGGTGCCAAATAACTGACCACCAATGATAGCTTCGCGATTGATTAAATCTGCCTCAGTTAGCTTAGGGCGGCTAAAGAATTGAGGCAATAAACTAGCCCTGAAATTGCCAAAAAAAGAATTGAGCAAAGACGTTTTTAAGATAGTTTGGCCGCGCGACATGACTCAATCTCCTGGGCGATCTTGGTTAATTCTTGGTAGATAGCAAAAGATTCTTGGGTAGCAAAATGTGGCTCATGTTTATGAGCAAAGGACGGAACTTGATAATCGGAATAGATTTTGGACATTTTGTGTGGTTTGCTCAGCAATAATTTGCTCAGGAACTCCCAGTTTAATTGCTAAAAAGGCCGCAATCTCTCGGATATAGGCCGGTTCGTTTATTGTACCACGAAATGGCTCTGGTGTCAAGAAGGGGGCGTCTGTTTCGAGCAGAATGCGTTCCAGAGGCGGAGTAGGTAAAGTTGAATAGGTAGCTAATCCGTTCACCCCGATGTAGAAGCCCAGTTCTAGAGAACGACGCAGATTTTTCTTGTTATCAGTAAAAGAGTGCACGACGCCAGTCAGGTTGGGAAAATTCGCGATGACGGCGAAAAAATCATCAAAAGCTTCTCGAACATGAAAAATGACTGGCAGATAATGTTGGCTAGCAAGGTCAAGCATTTGTTCAAAGAGCCGAAGCTGCTCGGCGCGGTCAGTCGAACCGTAATGATAGTCAAGGCCAACTTCACCAATAGCGCTAGGCGGATGATTCTGAAAAGTTGTTGCGACGAGCTGAGACCGAACATCAGTAGCTACTGATTGCCATGTACGCCATTCGGACGGATGAACGCCAAACGACCAAAAAACACCCTGATGACTGGCAGCGAATTTTTGGGCGGCGCAAGAATCTGCTAAATCGGTGCCGATACAAACAATCTGCTTAACGTTCTGCTTGGCAGCTTTTTTAAGTGCCGCTTCAGCAGCGGCAGGCTGGAAAAATTGGGTATCGTGCAAATGGCAGTGCGAGTCAATCAAATGCATATCATTAGTTTAGCATATTACGAAAAGGAGCTGCACTTAGCGATTTTCGCGCTTGCGTTTAACCGGATCGAGTTGACGTTTACGGAGACGGAGAGACTTGGGCGTCACTTCTAGAAGTTCGTCGTCAAGCAAAAAATCTAGCGACTGTTCGAGCGAAAGCTGAGTGAAAGGCGTTAGCTGAATAGCTCCGTCCGAAGCGTGGGTGCGCATATTAGTAAGTTGTTTTTCTTTACAGATGTTGACGTCGAGATCATCTTTTTTATTGGCAAGACCGACAATCATACCCTGATAAACTGGGGTTTGCGGTGGAATAAAAAGCGTACCGCGAGCCTGCGTAGCGTTCAGTGCGTAGGCCGTGGAGACGCCGGGTTCAAAAGCAATTAATACGCCGTTACGCTCAGGATGATACTTAGTATCAACCGGCTTATAGCCCTTGGGGATCGATGACATAATCACAGTGCCTTTAGTGGCAGTAAGCAGACTATTACGCAGACCAATTAAAGCGGCGGTGGTAATTTCGTAAGTAGCGCGAGTTGAGCCGGTCGAAGTGAGGTCTTGAGAAATTAATTCGGCTTTGCGGATACCGAGTTCTTGAGCAACAGCCCCAAGAAACTCTGGACCAACTTCAACAGAAAGATGCTCGATTGGCTCAGATTTGACCCCATTGATTTCTTTGTAAACAACTTCGGGGCGACCAGCTTCTAGTTCGTATCCTTCGCGACGCATGGTTTCAATCAAAACCGAAAGATGAAGTTCGCCGCGGCCAGAAACTTTATAGCCTAACCCATCGGGGACTATTTTGAGAGCGATATTAGTCTCTAGCTCTCTTTCGAGACGTTCGGCAATCTGGCGAGAGGTGGTAAACTCCCCTTCCCTCCCTTTGAGTGGGCTCGTGTTGGGACCAATATAAATACTGAGAGTAGGCGGCTCAAGTTCGATAGTAGGTAGAGCTTCGGGCTGATCACCAGTCGCGATAGTATCACCAATATTGGCAGCAATTACGCCCGTAATCGCAACAATATCACCTGCGATTGCCACAGAGACTTCTTCCTTGCCAAGACCACGATAGCTAAAAATTTTATCGATTTTAGCTGAAGTAACGACTTGACGAGACTCTTCCCCGGTGGTAGAAAAATCGGTGTGAAGGAGCTTAATAGTTTCACCTTTTTTAAGCTTGCCGCGGAAAATCTTGCCGATCGCATATTTGCCGAGATAATTATCTGCGGCGAGAGCGGCGACGAGAAGTTGAGCACCACGCTCAGCGGAGGCATCGATGCGAGGAGCTGGGATATCATTCACGATTGCTTCAAAAATCACGTGCAGGTCAGAGTCGAGATTGGTAGTTTTACCAGCCTTACCTTCACGAGCAATAGCGTAATAAATTGGGTAGTTAAGCTGAGATTCGTCAGTGGCAAGCTCCAGAAAAAGATCGGCAATTTCACTTTCAACTTCAGCAACGCGAGCCGCTGGCTTGTCGATTTTATTGATAATTACAACGGGCTTGAGCTTCAAGTCAAGGGCCTTTTGCAAGACAAATTTAGTCTGAGGCATCGGGCCTTCCTGGGCATCGACTACCAAGAAAACTCCGTCTGCCATATTGAGGGTACGTTCGACCTCGCCAGAAAAATCAGCGTGACCAGGAGTATCAATAATATTAATTTTATAACCGTTATAGTAAACAGCCGTCTGCTTGGCGGTAATCGTAATACCGCGCTCATGCTCTTGATCCAGTGAATCCATAATAAGAGTCTGAGACATCTCGGCTTGGTTGTCGCGAAAGGTGCGCGACTGCTTCAAAAGCGCGTCCACCAGAGTAGTTTTACCATGGTCAACGTGAGCAATAATAGCAATGTTGCGGATTTTGTCTCGATTCATGAAAGTAAATTGTAGCACAAAATCTCGAGAAAGTAAAATGGCTGCACCAAGTAGATGCAGCCATTAGAAAGAAAACGGTGGCCGAGAATTAATGATTAATCCTCTAATTCCAGTTCGGCAAAATGCCAATCCAACCCTCTCTTTTTTGGGCGTCATATTTTGCCTCGTAATGGGAGATTTTGCGATCATCCTGAACACTTCTGAACCATCCGGTCCAGCTTAATGTGTTGCCAGTATTGTCTTCATGTTTGAGGGACAAGATGTGTCCCTGAAAATTATAACGATGAAGACGACCGCTTTGGCAATCTTTGGCTTTAAACACTAAAGATACAGTGACGTCTTTATCGTAACAATACTTGAAGGCGTCAATTATACGATCGCGACTTGGACCGTCCTCAATCTTTAGTTCCTTTTCGAAAAGGCGCGTGGTGCTCATACGAACACCTCCTTTCTGAGATACTATTGCTAGACATCCATCTAGCAATCGGGGATTTTGTACTCGGAATTGAATACATTTCCATTGTATCATATTTTATATAAAAAATCAAGTAAAACGGCTATTGGAAGGCTCTAGCGGGAAAGCTTTACGCTTTGAAAAATATTCCATATAATAAAATTAGTAAAAAGGAGTTCAGCATGTTTGCGACAATATCAAGGTATTACACAACAACTTATCCGGAGACCTTCCCTGGCGGTGAAGAGCTGCCAGCGATGAGCACTGAAGCTGGGGTCTGGATAATAATTGCCCTGATTTTAGCGATAATCGGTGGCATCCTGGTGTATTTTCTGTTTGTCAAAGCGAAGACTGCGCCAAAAAGTAAGTTTCTAGTTTGGCTGAAAGATTTCTTGACCTTCAAAATTATGTGGATTGAAACGATTTTGAAGGTGATTTATTATATTCTAAATATCTTCATTATTTTGGCATCCTTCGCGTTCATTAGCACCAGCTTCTTAGCCTTCATTGTGGTTCTAGTACTGGGGCCGATTGCCTTGCGCATCTCTTATGAATCAGTGATGATGTTTATCATGATCTGGAAAAATACGACCAATATTGCAAAAAATATCAAGAAATAAAACAGAATAATAGAAAAATTAAATCCACCCTTTTCGGGGTGGATTTTTATTAAAACAGCTGAGATATGAAAATATTTCTCACCGCCACACCCCTCAAAACTTCTCCTTGGTGAGGGCATATTTTCGCTACGCGAAAATATTTCTCACCGGCGTCGCAAACAAAAAAAGAAAGTAAACTTTCTTTTTTTATTTGCTCCTTGGTGAGTCGGGTGGGGCTCGAACCCACGACACCGGGCTTAAAAGGCCCGTGCTCTGCCAACTGAGCTATCGACCCGTAATTAACTAGTAATAATATACCATAATTCCCACTAGCCACCCAAATCACGAACAGAGTGCTATTATATTAACAGTAAGTAATATGAGAAGGGTGGCAAATGGCACAAACAGCAATCAAAGCAACTATCGTCGGAGCAGGCTTAGTCGGGAGCACCATCGCCTACACCATGGTGGCACAGGGGGTCGCCAGTGAGATCGTCTTAGTCGATGTCGATAATGATCGAGCCGAGGGCGAAGCGATGGATATTGAGCACGGCTCACCCTTCTTTAAGGAGTCGCTTATTCACGCCGGCGATTACCAAACATCGGCTGATTCCGATATTGTCATCATTACCGCCGGCACTAACCAGCGCCCCGGTGAGACCAGGATGGATTTGATCGGTCGCAACGCCGCCATCGTCACCGGCGTCGCCAAGCAGGTTAAGCAGGTCTCTCCCAAAGCTGTCGTTTTAGTAGTATCGAACCCTGTCGACGTGATGACTCGGGTGGTTCAGGAAGTAACCGGCTTCCCTGCCGAGCGAGTAATCGGTTCCGGCACCAACCTGGACTCCGCTCGCCTGCGCTATTTACTCAGCAAGAAGTTTGGCATCGATAGTCGCAATATCCACGCCTACGTCTTAGGCGAACACGGCGACAGCGAGTTTGTCGCCTGGAGCAACGTCAATATCGCCGGCATGAATATCAACGAGGCATCCGACGCCTTCGGTGGGTTAATGGGCGACTACGACTACATTAATCTGGCTAACGACACTCGTAACGCCGCCTACGAGATCATCAATCGCAAAA
>ERZ773267.1062-NODE-1062-length-16252-cov-3.152930_pt1 | contig 16252 bp, 21 predicted proteins | sample MGYA00511959_ERZ773267 | MGnify/ENA primary metagenome ERZ773267 (study PRJEB29015, sample SAMEA2738165) | human oral metagenome | biome: human oral; feature: human-associated habitat; material: saliva | place: China | collected 2240 ... | reverse complement strand
TGTATTATTACCCAGGTTCCGATGGGAAGAGAAGATACTTTTGTGGGCGTAATTGATCTCTTCGAAATGAGAGCCTACTTCTATAAGGATGATAAGGGCGAAGTAATTGAGATTACCGATGTACCGGATGAGTACAAGGAACTTGCGGAAGAGTACAGAGAGAAGCTTGTAGAAGGCATCTCTGAACTCGATGATGACCTTATGGAGAAGTACCTTGAAGGCGAGATGCCGACAGAAGAAGAGCTGAAGAAGGCGCTCCGTAAGGGAACAATCGAAGGAAATGCTATCCCCTGCCTTTGCGGTACTGCATATCGTAACAAAGGTGTACAGAAGCTTCTGGATGCGGTTATTGACTTCTTACCGGCTCCTACCGATATCCCGGATATTCAGGGTACCGATATGGACGGGGAAGAGGATAGCAGACCGTCTTCTGATTCTGCACCGTTCTCCGCACTGGCATTTAAGATTATGACTGACCCCTTTGTGGGTAAGCTCGCTTATTTCCGTGTATATTCCGGAACCTTAAAGACCGGTTCTTATGTTCTGAATTCAACAAAGAACAAGAAGGAAAGAGTAGGACGTCTCTTACAGATGCATGCGAACAAGCGTCAGGAGCTTGACGAGGTTTTCTCCGGTGATATCGCTGCGGCAGTAGGATTTAAGACCACATCTACAGGAGATACCATCTGTGATGAGCAGCACCCGATTATTCTTGAATCCATGGAGTTCCCGGAGCCCGTTATCTCCGTTGCTATCGAGCCGAAGACGAAGGTTTCTCAGGGTAAGATGAGTGATGCTTTAGCAAAGCTTGCTGAAGAAGATCCCACCTTCCGTGTAAAAACAAATGAGGAAACCGGACAGACTATCATTTCCGGAATGGGTGAGTTGCATCTGGAAATCATTGTTGACCGTCTTCTGCGTGAGTTTAAGGTTGAGGCAAATGTAGGCGCTCCTGAGGTTGCTTACAAAGAGACCTTTACTAAGCCCGTTGATGTGGAAGGAAAGTATATTCATCAGTCCGGTGGTTCCGGTATGTACGGACACTGTAAGGTTAAGTTCGAGCCGATGGATCCGAACGGAGAAGAGACCTTCAAGTTCCAGTCCACTGTTGTGGGCGGCTCTATTCCGAAGGAGTATATCCCAGCTATTGAAAAGGGTATCCGTGATGCAGCAAACTCCGGTGTTCTTGCCGGTTATCCGGTACTCGGCGTAAACGCAAATGTTTACGACGGATCTTACCACGAGGTTGACTCTAACGAGCGTGCCTTCGAGTTTGCAGGTTCCATTGCCTTTAAGAATGCAATGCAGAAAGCGGATCCGATTCTTCTTGAGCCGATTATGAAGGTAGAGATTACTACTCCGGAAGAGTATATGGGAAATGTTATCGGAGACGTTAACTCCCGTAGAGGTAAGATTGAGAGCATGGAGGATATCCCGTCCGGAAAGCAGATTAATGCTTTCGTACCTCTTGCAGAGATGTTCGGATATGCAACCGACCTTCGTTCCAAGACACAGGGTAGAGCGAACTATTCCATGTTCTTTGAGAAGTATGAGAAATGCCCGAAGAACATCCAGGAGAAGGTATTATCCGAGGTAAAGAAATAAAGCAAAACCGCTTGCTTAATGCATAAACTGATGATAAAATCATGAATACTGGGTTCGTTTTCAGGAACTTGGGATGTACTGCAATTCGCATGCTATGCATGCGTTGGTGCTTGGCATGATTTTCGTTGTATTACATTTATTAGGAGGGTATTGAAATGGCAAAAGCGCATTTTGAGCGAACCAAACCACACTGTAACATCGGAACTATCGGACACGTAGACCACGGTAAGACAACTCTTACAGCTGCTATTACCAAGGTTTTAGCAGACCGTGTAGCTGGTAACACAGCAACAGACTTCGCTAACATCGATAAGGCTCCGGAAGAGAGAGAAAGAGGAATCACCATCAACACCTCTCACGTTGAGTACGAGACAGAGAAGAGACACTATGCTCACGTTGACTGCCCGGGACACGCCGACTATGTTAAGAACATGATCACCGGTGCTGCTCAGATGGATGGAGCTATCCTCGTAGTAGCTGCTACCGACGGTGTTATGGCACAGACAAGAGAGCATATCCTTCTTGCTCGTCAGGTAGGTGTTCCTGCTATCGTTGTATTCCTGAACAAGTGTGACATGGTTGACGATCCAGAGCTTCTTGAGCTTGTAGAGATGGAAGTTAGAGAGCTTCTTTCCGAGTATGAGTTCCCTGGAGATGACATCCCTGTAATCAAGGGTTCCGCATTAAAGGCTCTTGAAGATCCTAAGTCCGAGTGGGGCGATAAGATCATGGAACTTATGGATGCTGTAGACAGCTATATCCCAGAGCCGGCTCGTGAGACTGATAAGCCTTTCCTTATGCCTGTTGAGGATATCTTCACCATCACAGGACGTGGAACTGTTGCTACCGGTAGAGTAGAGCGTGGAGTTCTTCACGTATCTGATGAAGTTGAAATCGTTGGAATCAACGAGGAGACTCAGAAGTCCGTTATCACCGGTATCGAGATGTTCCGTAAGCAGCTTGATGAGGCTATGGCAGGTGATAACGTTGGTCTTCTTCTTCGTGGTATCAACCGTGATCAGATCGAAAGAGGACAGGTTATCTGTAAGCCGGGTTCTGTAAAGTGCCACAAGAAGTTTACCGCTCAGGTTTACGTATTAACAAAGGATGAAGGTGGACGTCATACTCCTTTCTTCACCAACTACCGTCCTCAGTTCTATTTCAGAACAACTGACGTAACCGGAATCTGCATGCTGCCAGACGGCGTAGAGATGGTTATGCCCGGTGATAACACTGAGATGGAAGTAGATCTTATTCACCCAATCGCTATGGAAGAGGGACTTCGTTTCGCTATCCGTGAGGGTGGAAGAACTGTAGGATCCGGAAGAGTTGTTAAGATTCTTGAGTAATTAGAAAGAATCCCTAAACGAATCTTTAAGAAAAGCGTGTTTCGTAAGGAACACGCTTTTTTGCTGTATTTTTTACCTAAAGTGCGTTATGATAGAAAAGTTAAACTGAACAAAGATAGGACAAAAAATATGGGAAAAAATCTTGATACTTTAGATGATGTAAAGAAAATGTTGTCGAAAAAAAGTCGAGAAAAGATTATTTTAAAGAAAAGAAATCAACGACAAAGAAAACTGCATAAGATTCAGAAAAAGAGAAGGGATTTCCATGAGCAATCCTTTTTTCTGATACCGATTATTGTCTTGGTTTTGATTGTGCTGATTAAAATATTGGAAGCTTTTGGCTTCGGCGCATCACCCTATCAGGAGAAAGCAAAGCCGAAGGCCAGCACTTCTACCATTGTCAGTTCTTCAGATGTGGAAGAGGATAAAGATCAGACTTTAGCGGAATACAATGATGATGTGCTGGTGAAATTTTTCCAGGAGTATTTTCAAGCAAAGCTTGCTGCGGATGTGGACACGCTTTATCGTCTAAGCGGTGTGGAAAATCAAAGCAAGGAGCAAAGAGAAAGATTACAAAAGCAGCTGAAAACCCAGGCCGGATATATAGAAGCCTATGACAATATAAAAACCTACGCGGTTCCGGGTATAGGAGAGAATGAAAAGCTTATTTTCTTGCAGTATCAGGTACATTTCCGAAGGGCGAAAACTCCGGCACCGGCTTTGATGTACTGCTATATGCGGGTAAATGACCAGAATTCCTTTGAGTTGGTGGAAAATAAAACTCCGGAGCAAACAAAATTTATTCATGCCTATATTGCCACCCATGCCAATGTGCAGGATTTAATCAATGCGGTGGATTCTCAGCTTTTAGAGGCTCTGTCTTCAGATTCTCGACTGGCTGTTCTTTATGATGCCTTTCAGACAGGTAGAATTTATACCCAGGATCAGGCCTCCATTGATTCCGAGGTATCTCTTTTAGAGGTAAATGATGATGGACCGGCTGCGGTTACAGAATCCGATGGCAGTGTTTCCCTATCTCCCGGTGGGGAAGCAAGTTCTTCAGCTTCCGAAAACCCTGCATCGGCAGAAAATGCAGACAGAGATACTTTAGCAGATGTCGGTACGGAAACAACAGCTACGACAAGCTCAGAAGGAACTACAGAAAGTACAGCTGCCGGTAACGGATAGATGACCTAGCAGATATAGTCTTTATCCAAAGAAATAGTATAGCTAAAGTATTACCATCCGGTAACGGATAGAAGATAGAGTTATAGAAGGGAATTCCATGAATACCAAGGATTTTTATTATGATTTACCGGAGGAATTGATTGCGCAGGATCCCCTGCTGAATCGCTCCTCCTCCCGACTCATGCTTTTAAATAAAGAAACGGGAGAAATCGAGCATAAGCATTTTTATGATATCCTGGATTATTTGCATCCGGGAGACTGTCTGATTTTAAATGAAACCAAGGTGATTCCGGCAAGATTATACGGGGTGAAGGAAGATACCGGAGCGCAGGTGGAGGTGCTTTTATTACATCGAAAAGATAAGGAGCACTGGGAGTGTCTGGTAAAGCCCGGAAAGAAGCTAAAGCCCGGCGCAAGGATTTCCTTTGGGGATGGAAGACTTAAGGCGGAAATTATAGATATTTTAGAGGAGGGAAACCGGCTGATTCGCTTTGAGTTCAGCGGAATTTTTGAAGAGGTATTGGACAAGTTGGGAGAAATGCCTCTTCCTCCTTATATTACCCATAAATTAGAGGACAGAACCCGTTATAATACCGTCTATGCTAAAGAAGAGGGCTCTGCGGCAGCCCCTACGGCAGGACTGCATTGGACAAAAGAGCTACTGGAGCAGTGTGAGGCTAAGGGGGTTGAGATTCTTCGCATCACCCTTCATGTAGGCCTTGGTACCTTCCGGCCGGTAAAAATGGAGGAAGTGGAGAAGCATCACATGCATTCCGAATATTATTCCGTTTCCCAAGAGGTGGCGGAGAAGATAGAAGCCTGCAAAAAAAGAGGGGGAAGAGTCATCTGTACCGGAACGACTTCCTGCAGAGCCCTGGAGTCCGCCGCAAGAGAAAGTGGAAAAATAGAAGCCAAGTCGGGCTGGACAGATATTTTCATCTATCCGGGATTTTCTTTTAAGGTGATGGATGCCTTGATTACCAACTTCCATTTGCCGGAGTCCACCCTGCTTATGCTGGTTTCCGCATTGTCCAGCAGGGAGAAAATCTTGCATGCCTATGAAGAGGCGGTTAAGGAAAAGTATCGTTTCTTCAGTTTTGGGGATGCCATGTTTATCTTTTGACCGGATTTTCATACATTGTCAACTAAACTGCCATAAAGAAAAGAGTCACTGCAAAAGCGGTGGCTCTTTATTGTTTGTATATGAACTCTTGAACTATTCCATTTTTGAATACTATTTTTTCGACTCTTCCGGAACCTACAGTAATGCTGTCAATGATTCTTGCAAGAAATGCTTTTAAAACTGTGGCATCGACCGATAATGCAAGACTCTTGTATGAGATGTATTTTCTGTCAGCCAGTTTCTTTGCTAAGACAAATTCTGAAGCTCGTTTTATGAACTCTGTGTCACTTATTGTTTGATGCCATTCGTTAGAATTTATAATTCCTATTTTTTCGTTTATATCGTCTAATGTTCCTATAAGCTTTTCTTTTTGGATCAGATACTCTTTCTCTGATAATGCTTTATCCGAAAACAAGAAAAGGTTTGTTAGTCGGTCTAGGGCTATTTCTGTTTTCTTCTTTTCTGTTCTCAGTTTTGAAAGCTCTGATATGTTTTTGCTTCCGGATGATTTTTTTGGCTTTCCAAAAATATCTGTATTCTTATCAGTCTCCTGCATCATATTGTAAAGCTCTGTAAGGCCTTCTTCTTTGATTCCTAAGATGTTAGAAAATGAAATACCTGAAAGAAGCATTTTTTCCAAATCCAAATTGCTATTAAAGCTAGAAGAAGCCTTTTTTGCATTTAGGATATTCAAAATATAGTTAAATACAAATTCACCCAAAATAGCGTCCGATGTAGACTTGCAATTCAAAAGAGTATTTTTCCTTGTTGAGTAGCAACTGTATTTTGAATAGCTCCATCCTTTTCTTGGTGTTGCAGGGCTTCCACCCATCGCTTTGCCGCATCCGGAACAAAAAAGCAATCCTGCAAATATATGATTGTACTTTGTGCTTTTGTTCCGTCTTGATAATCGCTTGTTTGATTCAAGCAATCCGATAATCCGCTGTTTCTGTTCCCTTGAAATTATGGCATCATGGTGGCTTTCTACAATCACCCATTCGCTTTCGTCTTTGACCTTTTGCCTGTTGCCCTCTTTGAGAGTGTTGTACTGATAATCTCCGCAGTAAAATATATTGCGAAGAATTATTAGCAATGTTACCGGACTCCATTCGTTGCCTTCTCTTGTCCTGAAATCATGTTCATTAAGGTATCGTGCTTCCTGGACAAGCGACTGCATTTCCTCGTATTTGTCGTGGATCAGTTTTACTATTACTGACTCCTGCTCGTTTACTGAAAAAGTCTTGGTGTCATAATCGTAGTCGTAACCAAAAGGGACTCGTCCTCCATTCCATTGCCCATTTGATGCCCTTGAAATCATTGTTGCTGTTACACGCTCTGAGGTAATGTTTCGCTCAAGCTCTGCAAATACCAATATGATTTTCAGCATGGCTTCTCCCATTGCTGTAGAAGTATCGAACTGCTCGTTTTTTGACACAAAGACTACTCCAAGTTCCTTCAGTTCTTTATACATTGATGAAAAGTCCAGGAGGTTTCTTGATATTCTATCTATCTTCCAAACAAGCAAGTGAGTAAATGCCCCACTGCGTATTTGGCTCATCATTTTTTGGAAGTTAGGTCTATCCGTATTCTTTCCTGAATATCCTGCATCTTCAAAAATCACATAGTCCTCAGTATTGAGCATTAGCTTTGTATAGGCAATCAGGTCGCTTTTTTGCATCGGAATAGAGTCCCTATCTATTTGGTGAGTTGTTGAAACTCTGATATAAATAGCGACTTTGTTTGAGGCCTTATCCATCATTATTTGTCCTTTTATTTATTTGAATCTGTATCACGATTCTTTCGCCTTGATTCTAAACTGATAATCTTTTTTCATCGCCCGATTCAGAGTCAGGCATTGCGGCAATCATTCCATCTGCAAAAATTAAAAGTCTATCTTGAAGTACCGGATTTAGTCTTCTGAATTTTTTTATACAGGCCTGTTCTTTATGGCTTAAAGCAAGCACTTTATCATCGGGATTTGAAAAACGAAACTCGTCTCCGAAGACCAAATAATCTAAAGAAACATGAAAGTAGTTAGCAAACTTTATCACAATATCAAGGGTTGGTTTTGTTTTTCCTGTTTTCCAATCCGTAAAAGCAGATGGCGAAATCCCCACTTCTCTTGCGGTTTGTGCCGCTTTCATGTTCTTTTCATCCATCAGCGAGTAGAACCTATCTATCATTGTTTCCATTTCTGTACCTCCAAATAAAATTCAAAAAACTCAAAAATAACCATTGACTATTTTGAGAACTCAAATTATAGTATAGCCAATTACAAAACACTAGCATTTCAAAAGGTGTTTAAAGCAACACAAATAATAAGCGAAATGTAATTAGCATTTTACCATTTCCTTGTTGAAAAGTGAATTGCGAGTAATGGAAAGGGGGAACCTAAAAAAATGGCAAGACCATTACCGAAGTGGTGTAAAGAGGCTCAAAAAAAACTAATTGATGAAGATATGTCAGTACATGAGCTTGCAAACAAAATCGGTATGTCTAGGCAGTACACATCAGCGATTGTGAATGGTCGGGCATATTCGGAAGTAGCAATCAAGGCTATTAGCAATGAGCTTAATATCCAAGATTCTTACACTTAATGAAATTATAGCCGGAAGGAAGGGTGCGAAAAATGGGTAATGATTGCACAAAAGAAATACAGAATGTGTATTTTCGTGCTAGAAAAAATGCGGCTTTATACAACGAAAAGCTATTCAGTAGAGAGGGTGCGGCTGAACTGTTAGGAATTTCAACATCGACACTTGCAGACTATGAATTGGGAATCACCAAATTTGTTCCAGTGGACAAGGTAGTTCTCATGGCTGACTTGTATAACTGCCCTGAATTAAAGACAGGATATTGCAAAAATGAATGTCCTATCGGAAAGCATATTCCACTTGCTACATCCGTTAGTGGGATTGAAGGCATTGCTTTAAGAATCCTAAAAGGAATGGATTCAGAAGAAGTAAAGAACATTCAGAAAAGCCTGATTGATATTGCATCCGATGGAGTAATCACGGAGGAAGAAAAGCCGGTTCTGAAGGAGATAATTCAAAAGCTTGAGGAAATGGCACTTGCAATCAGTGAGCTGAAACTTGTTGGAGAAAAGGTGTTAAAGGAATAGCCGGTATGGATGCGGAGAAACTAAGAATAATCTTGAAAGAAGAATATGGAATTTCAAGCGATGCGGAGCTTGATGAAGCGATTGAGAAATTCCAAGGACTGAATGTAGGGATATTCACAGTGAGGAAAAAAGATGGACAGAAAAGCTCGGTGGCATAAAGCGATTATTGCTGTTGGAATCATTGTATACATAACAAGCAATCATGGAACATTTGGTGGGGTTCCGGATGATGCAGATGAAAGCGTTTATGTATACCATGAGGATCCGGTGGCTAGGGATGAGCCACAACAAGAAGCAAAAGAGAATACAGGGATTATGCTTGATGGCTATGATAGCTATTTGCTTGCGAAAATAGCAATGGCAGAAGCCGGGGACCAGGACACAGTTGGAAAAGCCTTGGTGATTAGAGTTGTTCTCAACAGAATGTATTGGAAGAATGAGTTTCCTGATACTGTTAGCGGCGTTATTTACCAAAGAAAGCAATTCAGTCCAGTTCTTGAAGGAAAGTTTGAAAAGGTAGTTCCTGATGAGGATTGTTGGAGAGCATTGGACATGGTTGCAAATGGATGGGATGAAAGCCAAGGAGCATTGTATTTCAAGATGAAGTGCAAGTCCAAGTGGCATGAGAGAAATTTGAAATTTCTATTCAAGCATCAGGACCATTATTTTTTTGCAGAAAAATGAGGCTAAAAATGAGAAGATTCGAAAAATTCATCTACAAAAATTGGATTTGGCTTTATTGCATCATGTTAGGCGGTGCATTGACCTGCATTGCTGTTGACTATTGTAGGGCAGTAAGAGGTTGCTTTGTGATAGGTGGCGAGGTTCTGATTACTCCAATTCTGCTTATTATTGCCTACCTGATAAAGAAGATAGTTCTTGAGATACAAGAGCTGTTTCACAATAGGAGGGGAGATTGATGTGTAGAGATTGTGTTTTGCCAGTATGTTCTCCTGGATGCCCTGATGCACCGGAAGTTCCACCAATTACGAGGTGCATTGAGTGCGAAGAAGGCATCTATGAAGGAGACTGGTATTTCAAGACTAGCAAAGGTTGTATTTGCAAGAATTGTTTAGAGGATATGAATGTTGAAGAAATTCTTGAGTTAGTTGGCGAGGAATTAACTCAGGCGGTTGAATAAGAAGGAGGAAACTATGGGAGAGAACACACAGGTTGTAGAAGCTAAAAAACAAGCTGTTGGTCCAGTTGCACAAATTAAGGGATTGCTGAATGATGATGCCGTAAAAAAGAGATTCCAAGAGGTTCTTGGAAAAAAAGCCCCACAGTTCATGGCATCTATCGCAAATGTGGTATCGGCATCTCCCCAATTAAAGGTGTGCGATGCAAATAGTATCATGGCGGCATCCTTTGTTGCGGCATCATTTGACTTGCCGATAGACAGCAATCTTGGTTTTGCGGCACTCGTGCCATACAAGCGAACATTTAAGGACAAAACCGGGCAATGGATAAAGAAAGACCTTGCTCAGTTCCAAATGATGTACAAAGGCTTTATTCAGTTGGCTATCAGAACAGGTCAGTATGAAAAGATGAACTGTTCGGAGGTTTATGAGGATGAGTTGCTGTCCTATAACCCCATAACCGGAGAGTGCCAGTTTGTAAAGGATTTTTCTCAAACTAGTCAAAGAGAAGCAGGAGATACAGAAAAAATTGTCGGGTATTACGGATGGTTCAAGCTTACATCCGGCTTCACAAAAGAGCTGTTTATGAGCAAAAAAGAAGTTGAAAACCATGCCAAGAGATACTCCCAGTCATACCGGTATGACCTTAACGATAATAAGCAAAGCAGTAAATGGACGACTGACTTTGATGCAATGGCAAAGAAGACGGTTATCAAAATGCTTCTCAGCAAGTGGGGAATCCTATCAGTTGAAATGCAAAAAGCGATTGTTGATGACCAAAAGGACTTTGATGAAGACGGAGAAGGTGAGTACGGAGATAATCAGCCTGATGTTATTGCCGCTGAAGATCCGTTTGAAAACAAACCGGAACAGATTGAAAAGCAGGAGCATCCTGAAGCTGAAGAAGCAGAATTTCTTGATATTACTCAGTAGGTGATTTTATGAAGCTAACCAATGAAAACTACTATTCGCCTGAAGCTAATCAGGAATATGTTTCCGTGAGCCAGTACAAGGATTTTTGTGGAACTTACGGAAAAAGGGCTTGCGAGTTTGAGGCAATGGAAAAGCTTGCAGGGCGGTGGAATCCACCACCTAGCTTGCCGATGATGGTCGGAAGCTATGTTGACTCTTACATAGAGGGGACTTTAGCTTCTTTCAAAAAAGAACATCCGGAGGTGTTTACAAGTACCGGAGAACTGAAGGCGGCATACAAAAAGGCTGAAGAGCTGATTGCAAGAATCAAAAGGGATAAATATTTTATGAAGTATTTATCAGGAGAAAAGCAGACCATAATGACAGCCGATTTATTTGGAGTCAAATGGAAAATCAAAATGGACTCCTACATTCCTGGAGTTGCCATAGTTGATTTGAAGGTGATGGCTAGTATTACAGAAACAAAATGGGTTAAGGACATAGGTTATCTCGATTTTGTCCGGTACTGGGGCTATGACATACAGGGAGCGATTTATCAGAAAGTTGTAGAGATAAATACAGGGATGAAGTTGCCATTTTTCATTGCGGCTATCACCAAAGAGAGTGAGCCTGATATACGGATTATTCAGGTCACACAAAACTATTTAGACGAAGCATTGATGCTTGTGGAATCAAACATCAGGAGGTTGATAGAGGTAAAAAGTGGAGAAGAGGAGCCTGATAGATGCGATGCCTGTGATTGTTGTCGGCATAACAGAATCCTGAAAGAGCCTATCTCGATACTTGACCTTGTATCAGGAATCTAGGAGGAAGTATGGCATGGATAAGTGTCCACGAGTCGGTAGTAGGGGCAAAACTAAGGCTGTTTGCAAAGGAACTCAATGCCAGTCAGAATGAAGCTCTTGGCTTGCTGATAACCTTATGGCTTTGGGGAATCCACAATGCAGACAGGTATGGGAAGATAGTTGGAGCAACAAAGTCTGATGTGGCAAAGGTTATATATTCCGGTTTAAGCGATAAGTTGGATCCTGTTGATTCCGTGGATGCTCTTATAAAGACGAACTGGATAGATATTGATGAAGATGGTCTTTACATTCATGACTGGAACGAATGGCAGAAGCAATGGTACAAGGCCATTGATGTTAGAGATAAAGACAGGAAAAGAAAAAGGGAAGAAAAACTCAGACAAAACGAGTCCGATTCAAGTAAAAAAACTGAAAAGGCATCAAGTGCTGATAAGCAAACCGGTAAGGCCTATTCCACGGATTTTGAAGATTTTTGGAATGTATATCCTCGGAAAGTTGGTAAGGGAGAAGCCTATAAAAAGTATCTCGCAAGGATTAAAGATGGGTGGTCGCCGGAACAGCTTTTGCAATCTGCAAAGAAGTACAGAACGCAAATTGTAAACGAGAGGACAGATGAAAAGTACATTAAGCACGCAAAGACTTTTCTTTCTGAGAACACTCCGTTTTCCGATTATCTAACAAAGGTAGAAAGGCAGAATGTTGCACCTGTTGAGGAAGAAAATCCTTATGTTTGGGAGGGAGCAAATGGATAATTTGAAGATATGTCCTGTATGCGGCAAAGCTACAGAGAAGATTGTCGAGGTCCCTAGATTTGATGGAACCGGTGCAAGAAGAAAAATCAAAGTCAATGTAATGTGCAAATGTCGGGAAAAAGAAATTAACGACAATGAGCTTAGGTTTGCAAGAGAAGATGAACTTAGAACCGTTGATTCTCTCAAAAGAATCAGCCTGATTGACTCAAAACTCAAGGGGCTGAAGTTATCTGACTTTGTTGTTACCTCAGAGAATCAGAGATTAAAAAAGATTGTAGAGAGGTACATTCAGAATTTTGACAGGATGTACAAAGACAATCAGGGATTACTTTTTTGGGGAGGCGTTGGAAGCGGAAAGAGCTTTGCCGCCGCTGTAATAGCCAATGAGCTGCTTAACAAGAAGATTTCGGTAATTATGACCTCTTTTGTAAAGCTTCTTGATAAATCTTCTTCCAAAGATGGAGGGGTTGACCTTGAAAGGCTCAATCAGGTGAAGCTACTTATCCTTGATGATTTAGGGACTGAGAGAGGAACTGACTTTGCTCTTGAGAAGGTCTACGACTTTATCAATAACCGGTATTTAAGCAAAAAGCCAATCATCCTTACAACGAACTTGACTATGGATCAGATGAAGAACTGTGAGGATGTTAGGTACACAAGAATCTACGATAGGATTTTTGAGATGTGCTATCCGGTCAGGATTGAAGGATTTTCATGGAGAAAGAAAGAGGCTAAGGAAAGATACGAAAGAACGAAGATGATATTGGAGGGTTAGATGAAGGTTATTGCTGAATTACGAATTGCGAAACTGGAAGATAGAAAGATTGTGGCATCTATTCTGTTAGAAAACGGATATAGCATTGGACCGAGTAGGAGAAAGAAAACTGAAACCGGAAAGACAATGGATTATTTCCTGAAGGTGTATGAAGAGGAGAAACTGGATGAATGAAATCGAGTTCGAGATTATTGGAGAACCCAAGGGAAAAGGTCGTCCAAGGTTTGCAAGGATTGGGAATGGAGTAAGGTCCTACACTCCGAAGGAAACGCACAATTATGAATCCTTTATAAAAGTGTCTTACATCAATTCCGTAGGACAGAAGAAACTGGAAGGCCAGATAGCGGCGGAAATTATAGGGATTTTCCCTATACCAAAATCAGAAAGCAAGAAAAGAAAAGAGGATATGTTGGCAGGGAAAGTGTTGCATACAAAAAAAATAGATTGCGACAACCTCTGCAAGACAGTCCTAGATGCCTTGAATGGCATTGCCTATGACGATGATAAGCAAGTTTGCAGGCTGTATGTGGAGAAACGGTACGGAGAATTTCCAAAAGTGAAAGTGAGGTTAAAAGAGATAGTGTGACAGAAAACACGAAAAGATGTTCATATTGCGGAAAACACGACAAGAACGGATGCAGAGTAAACGGAGATTTCTACTGCAACTCATGTTACCAAAGAATGCATAAGTATGGTTCTGCAGAGCCGAGGAAAAGGAAAAGCACAAATAAATTTGAGGTTGTAGGAGACACGCTTGTTATCACTTTGAAAAATGGCTTCAAGTATTATGCGGATGCCGAAGAATTAGAAAAGCTACAAAAATATTCATGGTGTAAGGCTGTAACTGGTTATGCTGTTGCAAACATTGGCCACAAAGTTACCAAAATGCACAGATACATCCTTGGGATAAGCGACCCACAAAAACTTGTAGACCACAAAAACAGGAATATTTCAGATAACAGGAAGCAAAATTTAAGAATTTGCACCCGTGCTGAAAACTGTAGAAATAAGTCTGCCTCAAAGAATTGCGAAACAGGGCATCTTGGTATCAGAAAAACAGAAAATAATACATTCAATGTGCGGATAACTTGCAACTGGAAAGAAATTCATGTTGGAAACTTTAAGACTCTTGAGGAAGCAATTAAAGCAAGAGCGAAAGCAGAAAACAAATATCACAAAGAGTTTGCAAGCCATTTAACTTAGAGAGGTGGAACTATGGAAGAATTGAAACTGGAAATAATAAGCCCAAATGAAGGGCAATTTCTGAAAAAAATAGGTTGGAACAAGGATGAAATAAAGAAAGCCGTGACTGGCATCGCGGAACAGTACAAGGGGCTTGCATACACGGAGGAACAGCTACAGGAGGCAAAGAAAGACAGAGCTATGCTCAATGCCATGAAGAAGGATATTTCAGATAGGCGGATTCAATTGAAGAATGCTTTGTTGGAACCTTACAATGTTTTTGAGTCAGAGGTCAAAGAGGTAGTTGCCTTGATTGATGAACCTATCGAGATGATTGGAAAACAGATTGATGCCTATGAGGATAAGGTCAGGGAGGAGAAGAATACTGCGTTGGCTCAATTCTTTTCTGAGAACATAGGGGAGCTTTCTGAGGTTGTTTCGTATGATCGGATATTCAATTCAAAGTGGCTTAATAAAACAGCTTCTCTGAGTTCTTGTAAAGCTGAAATTCAGAAGATTATAGATGATATAAATACGGACCTTGCGGCAATCATTTCTTCAGTTGATGAGAAGTATCAGGTGTTTGCAAAAGATTACTACTTGCAACATGGATTCAACCTATCCAAGGCATTGGGAGAAGCGAACCGGATTCAGGAAATGGATAAGAAGGCTGAAGCTGATAGAAAGGCAAGAGAGGAGGCAGAAAGAGAAAGAGAAGAAGCTAGGAAAGAAGCGGAGAGAGCGAAAGAGGAAGCAAGGAAAGCACAGGAAGAAGCAGAGCTTGCAAGAAAGGAACTTGAGAGAGAGAAAGCACTCGCTGAAAAAGAACAGGCTGAAAAGCAAGCTGTTTTTGAAGAGGCTAAGGTAACTGATGTTCCGGTTCATGAAAATAATGTACCTGTCAAAGAAAATGTTGCTCCTGCATCAAAAGAAGTGGCTGAAGAGGACACAAAGATTTATAAATCTTCATTCGTTGTAAGGGGAACAAAGGTGCAATTACTGATGCTGAAGCAGTACATGATTGATAATGGAATTGAATTTGGAAAGGTGGAAAATTGATATGGCAAATTTAGTTGAAGAGAGAACGCTACATTTTGAAGATGAAACATTCGCAAAGCTGAGAAACGATGCAGACCAAGTGTTACAGAAGCTTTTATCCAACATGGCAGAAAAAGGAAGCCAGGAAGGAAAGCTCACTATCACAATGGATGTAGTATTTGAGGAAGAAGCTGTTATGGACACTGAAAATGGTGGATCAAGAATAGTTCATACACCTAAGTTCCAACATAAAGTTGGTTCTGTCCTGCAAATCAAGAATGAGCAAAAGGGAAACATGAATTGTGATGGCATGGAGATGGTTTGGGATGATGAAAAGAATGAGTATGTTTTAAGGTCCATTACCGGAAAAGAGCAGATGAGCATTTTTGATATTGAGTTCCCCGATGAGCAGCCAATCGAGGCTGAAGTAAAGTTCCTGCCTGAACCTGTTGAGACAGAAGATGTTGTTGATGAGGAAGAGGATGAAGAAGTTGACGATTATCCGGATGAGGATGATTACGAGTACGAAGAGCCTGAAGAAGAATAGTTAGAATAATCAAATAAGAAAGGGGGTGGGTTTCCGGAATAATCTCATGAGTCCCTTTTTTTAAAATGAAGATTAACAGAATATGGAGTATGCCAAATGCAAGTACCTTCACTGTAAAGCCTATAAAGGAATTTGTTGAGAGAAATATAGAAGGATGCAAGGTGATTGTGGATGCGTTTGCAAAGGACTCCAAGTATGGAACAATCACAAACGATTTAAACGAAGAATACGACACAGATTATCATTTAGATGCACTTGATTTTTTAAAGCTCATTGATTCAGAAAGTGCAGATTGTGTTTTATATGATCCGCCATACTCACTTAGACAAGTGGTTGAGTGCTACAAAGGAGTTGGAAGAGAGGTAACGCAAGAAACAACACAATCCTCATGGAGGGCTAGGCATCTTGATGAGATAAAGAGGATTTTAAAACCGGGTGGAAAAGCGTTGTGTTTTGGGTGGAACAGCAACGGAGGCGGTAAAAAAAGAGGGTTTGAGATGCAAGAAGTATTGCTAGTTCCTCATGGAGGAAGCAAGTATGACACGATATGTACTTGCGAAATAAAGATTTGCAATCCTACATAAACGCTTGACTGAATTAACTGATTACGAAAGGAGGAAACATGAGAAGCTTTCAAGAGTTCAAGGATTATCTAAAGCAGAGAACCGATGCCTCCAATAATGATTTCCGGAGG
>ERZ773267.1061-NODE-1061-length-16253-cov-7.554204_pt1 | contig 16253 bp, 18 predicted proteins | sample MGYA00511959_ERZ773267 | MGnify/ENA primary metagenome ERZ773267 (study PRJEB29015, sample SAMEA2738165) | human oral metagenome | biome: human oral; feature: human-associated habitat; material: saliva | place: China | collected 2240 ... | reverse complement strand
AAATTACATTTATAAATGATAATTAATAATTGTTGTTTCTTAACTTAATTTTTTTATTTTAGCAATATTTATTTTAGTTGTAAAGTAAAATTTTAACACATAAAATAAGCTATTATAACACTTATATCAATCTTTTAAAACACATCTAGTAAAACATTTAATCCAAATTTATATATTACCAATCGGTAAATCAGTTGATGATGGCAATTATAATGCAAATAATATTTTATTTCAATCTTGAAAAACTGGATTTTACAACTTATTACAGTTCCAATTTAGTTTTGTTTGCTTCTTGCGTTGCGCTTTGCGCTGCTTGCATAATCACATCTTTAAATTCTTGCCTTTGTTCATCTGTTAACGAATCCAAGAAACGCTTTTGTTCACTTTGAACAGATTGATAAAATTCAGATTTTTTCAATATTTCATATTCATCCAAATCTTGTTCATTCATTTCTATTGTACCATTATTATGATATTCATCATCACCATTATAACAATGTTCATTGGATCCATTAGAATTGCTTCCAGATCCATCTAGTAAGTCTTGGATTTCTTGATTTAATTGTTTGGCATGGATTTTCATTTTTATATCCTATCACGTTATATTCATCTGTAGAACAGCAGGTCAATATAAGAATTAATCCAATTATATCTTCATTACTGTTTTATTTGCTATAAAACTTGAAAAATAATGTAAATAAAACCGCAATAATTAGTGAAATCTATATTTTTATCAAAACGTTATAAACATTCCATTGTTTATTATTGTAATGTGGATTTTATATAACCAAAATTAACATTATGTTAGTTCAGATGGCTATATAATATTGTTAATGACATGGCACATAGGAATATATACAGTGATAATTCATCGTTACCAAGTAGCAGCAGTACATATATTCAAATCTAATTAAGGACTTATCAAATGATTGAAGTTTATAATTTAACATTTTCAGTAGATGGTAATAAAGTAGATGAAGTTGAACAATTTTGTCATGAATTAAAATACAACTTGGAATCTAAGCAAAACACTAAGATTCACGTATCTCAATCTGTTGTGGATTTTCAGCAAAACAATAGCTATATAGATGTTCAAATTAAAGGCATTGAATCCAAGAAAGACTTGGAACAATTAGTAAAACATATTGAACAGAAGAACTTGGATTCACAGTTTTCAAAATGTAACTATTACAAACAATTAATTGTGTAGTTTACTTGGATAATCTTTCAATTAATTTATTAATGTTATTAGATTTTATTGTTGAAGGACTTGGATGATAACGATTTGTAGTGTAAATAAAATTTTTCTTACTTTATCCAATATTGAAGATATTTTATTTTTAAAATTTATGTTTGAAATAAATAATAGAAGATATTTAGGAAGTAAAACCAAGTTGTTAAACTTTATAGAAGAAATTATTGAAAAACATTGTCATCATTGTACGTCTTTTATGGATTTATTTGGTGGTACTGGTGTGGTTGGTTATCATTTCAATAAAAAATTTAATATTATTGAAAACGATATATTAAAAAGTAATGTTTTTGTTTATAAAACATTTTTATCTAATGAATCTATTGATAATAAAAAACTGAAACAAATAATTGAAAACTATAATCAAATTAACATAAACAATTATGGTGGAAACTACTATTCAGAAAATTTTGCAGATACTTTTTTAAGCCATAAAAATATGAAAATGGTAGGTATTATTCGTGATGATATTGATAATAGATTTAAAAATGGTAATATTAACGAACGTGAACAAGCCATCTTAATAACTTCTTTAATTTATGCCATTGATAAAATCGCCAATACAGTTGGACATTATGATGCTTTTAGGCGTTCTGGTGATTTAAATAAAAATTTAATATTGGATATGCCATTATTAATAGAAACACACAATAATGGTAATATTATTCAAAATTTAGACGCTAACGAACTTGTTAAACATTATTCAAGTGATATTTGTTATATTGATCCACCATATAATTCTCGTCAATATTGTGACGCTTATCACTTTTTAGAAAATGTGGCAGAAAACAGAAAGCCAGAAGTCAATGGTGTGGCAAGAAAAATGAATCGTAGTCATTTGAAAAGTGATTATTGTACCAAGAAAGCTGTGGATAAGTTCTGTCAACTCATCCAAGATATAAATGCCAAATATATTATTGTTTCTTATAATAATACTGGAAATAAAATTGATTCACGTTCTAATGCTAAAATTTCTGATAATGAAATGATAGAAATATTGAAAAATAAAGGTAAATTATTTATTTATGAAAAAGACTTTAATGTTTTTAATTGTGGCATGAAAAATAAAACTAAATTATCTGAACATAAAGAACGTTTATTTGTATGTGAAGTAAATAATAATGAATAAAAACAATGGTTTGGAAGAAATGGGTGTTGTTAAATCTCCATTAAATTACACTGGTGGAAAAGCTAAACTATTATCACAAATCAAATCCAAATTTCCTAAAGATTTTGAAGTGTTTTATGATGTTTTTTCTGGCGGAGCAAATGTCGGTGTTAATATTGAAGCAAAAGAAATATATTGTGTGGATAAAAATAAAGCTGTTATTAACTTAATGCAATACATTCAACAATCTTCTTATGAAAAACTTATTCGGTCTATTGAACAAAAGATTGATGATTACAAGTTAAGCAATTCATTTAAACATGGATACGATTTTTACGGTTGTAATAGTAATAACGGTTTAAGTAAATATAATAAAACTGGATTTAATGAACTAAAACAAGATTACAATAAGACTAAAGATAATTTGCTATTTTTATTATTGATTATTTTTAGTTTTAATAATGAAATAAGATTTAACAGAAGTGGTTATTTTAATATCCCTGTCGGTAAACGTTATTTTAATGCCAACTTGCGAAAAAAACTTCAATTATTTATAGAACATTTATCCAAGATAAACATATCCTTTTTATATAAGGATTTCAGAGATTTAAATGTAGCTGAAATTGTAGCCAAGAAAGCATTCCTGTACTTGGATCCGCCTTATATTCTTGGTAATGCCACATATAACATGAATAATGCATGGACAGAAAAAGATGAAATGGATTTGCTTGATTGGATAGAACAATGTCATGATAATGGTTTAAATTTTGCCTTATCCAATGTTATTGAACATAAAGGTAAAGTACACAAATTATTGTTGGATTGGTGTTTGGATAATTCGTTTAATATTCATGAACTAAATTATAACTATAATAATTCAAATTATCAGAAAAATAGTCAAAAAGAAACAATCACTAAAGAAGTTTTAATCACTAATTATTGAATATGACCACATTTTATTGTGTGGTTATAATCCAATGTAATCTAGTAATCTTAATATTCGTTTATCATTTTCCAATTTTAACATTTCAACTAGATTTGGATATTCATCTAAATATGGTGAACGAACAATACTATTTTTGATATAAAAATTTCCATTTTGGATTAAATATTCCATCTTATCCATTGTGATAAAATGTGATGATGCAGCTAATCCTTTTACCATATAATGTTCATCTTTGGTTAATTGTGTGAACTGTTTCATGGTTAATAATGGTGATAGTGCAATTGAAGCACGAACATGTGGATTAACATCATTAACTAACTGTTGAACTTGGTTTGGTGTTAATAGTAATGAATTTGCAGCAAATAGTCTTAAACTTGGATTGTGATGGTTTACCAACTGTTCTAATTGAATAGGTTCTATTGGTTTGGATATGGTAATGTTTGTTGTTTCTATATTTCCAATGGTTTCAAAATTGCCAATATCCAAGTTTTCTTGGATGGCTATATCTTGTCGATCCAATTGTTCTAATTTTGAGTTTTGTTTATATAATTCTTTAAGTAATTTTAGATATTCTTGTTGATAATATGAATGACTGGATAATTGATGAATATCCAAGTCAGTATATTTGGCGATTTCAACAATAATTTGAACAGGAATATGATATTTTTCACCAATTTGGATTAAGTTTTTGACTGGGAAAAATCTAAACTTGGTTTTAATCCAATATTCAGTGTTATTTTTTAAATAAATATGTGTCAGGTGGTTATCTAAGCAACTACTTAATGTTTTTATTAATTTCATGTTTTACCTTATGATGTTTTTGCGACCGAGTCAATCATTTTTTTAATTCTTTGTTTTGTAAAATTAAGTACAGTTGTCATAATTGCTTTTGACAACTGTACCTGCCATTTTATGTCGATCGGTTAAAGCTCATCCAGATATTTAGAATGTTTTACAAAATAATTTGCCAATTCAACAGACATATTATTGAGTGTTTGTATTTCATTCACATGATCGAAGAACAATTCAAATTTTTTAACCAAGTCTTGTTTACCATCAAAATCAATTTGAACTTGGATTTCATTAAGACTTTGATTAGTGAAACAGTGTTCAATAAACAAAATTGAATTTTTATTTGAAAATTCCAATAACAAAAACTTCTTACCAAGTTTCAGTTTTGGTTGTTTATTGACTAATTGTTGCCAAATATCCACTTCAATTAATCCAAATGGTAAACTGGATAAATTTTCTTCTTTAATGACACAGCCATTAATTTTTGGTAAATCTTTGATGTAGTTACGGATTTCTTGGATTGAAGAAAAGTTCTTCATCGTGATATTTTTGACAAAATTTTGAGCTTGTTCAAGATTTTTTAACATGATAGATTGTCCTTTACAAATCAAACTGGAAAATCTAATTATAACTTGGATGATGATAAATGTCTATTAAGTTTTGAAAATTTGCGTATATTACATAAACCACATATAATTGTTTTTATTTTTTTAGAATTGGATAACATGAAATGAAAATATTTAATGAAGATTTGGAAAAACATTTATTATGTGATGACTTATCGTTTGAATCATATGGTCGTTTATGTTTTATTTTTACTATTGTAGGAATTTATGTTACTGGGACTATTGATGGATTATTAACAAAACAATTTATGAATCATTATCCATCAAATTCTATTTTTTTAAGTTTAATAACGTTTTTCCTGTCAAATTTATTGCTTAATTTTTTATTAAATAAAATTTATTCTTCTCTCCATAAAAAAACTAAATGTCAGTTTCCCCAATCCAATCCAATACTAATAAAATTAAAAAATGCAGCAAAACAACAAGATTATATTAATTTGGTAAAATTATGGAAACATTTCAATCCTGATAATCCAAATAATTCTATTGTGTTAACTAAAGAACAAAAAGATATTGAATTGTTACAAAAACTGGATAATGATTTAGTTCATTTTATTGGAAATGCAGATGATGTCACTATTAAATTATTCAATTTAGAAGATTTTAAATCATATAAACAGCTTTATATGAAATATATTGCACCAAAACAAAAAGAAGAAGTCTTGAATAAAATTCAAACATTAATAGAAAATCATGTTTCAAATCAAGAAAGCTATCTTGTTCAACAATTACGTTTATTAAAAAATGAAATTGAAGAATATGATCCTGAAACAACAAATTATTTTGAATTTAAAAAATGGCATCAAAATACATCGGATGTGTTAAAGTTGGATAAAGATAATGATATGGTAAAAAACAATTATCAAAACATCATCCAAGAAATAAACACAGATAAAAAAGCAGATTGATATTTATCAAAATTGGTAAATCTGTAAATAATAAAATCCACAATTTACTAATATATTGCAAATTGTGGATTTTTAATAGACACTTGAAAAGTTTCAAACTATCATTTTGCACGAACCACCTTAGTTTCAATTCCAACTTCATCCAGTCTGTTTTTGGCAAAATCAATATAGTCCATAACCTTATCACTTTGTTTAAACAGATGTGTGTTTTGATTCAATTCTATTCCACAAAATTTTCTGTTTTCCAGTGCCGCTGCCAATAAAAAGCTTCCACTGCCAAAACTATTATCCAAGATTAAATCACCCTCATTTGAATAAGTTTTAATTAAATATCTACCAAGTTCAACAGGTTTTTGAGTTGGATGGATAACTTGTCCATATGGCTCTGATTCTGCTGTTTTAAAATATACAACATCTATTGGATATCTTTCACCATCACTGGTTCTAAGTACAGGTTTAAAACTTCCATAACTACCAGTTAATTTATCTTTTCTTATTCCTTTGTTATATGGTTTACCTTCAGTCATTTGTGGATTGTAAGTTGGTTGTTTTCTGTAAAAAACACAAATATCTTCATGTTTTCTTAAAGGTTGTTTCTTGGCATTAAGAAAATTAGTTGGTTTTGATTTCTCCCAAACAATCTTATATTTAAAGTATTTTTCATTGGATAAGATAAGTTTTGCTGTAAACAAACCTTGTCCAGTTAAAACAATAGCACCATTAGGTTTTACAATCCTATGATATTGTTGCCATAAATCATCAAAATTAATAATAATGTCCCACTTATTTTGTGTAGTGCCATATGGCAAATCACATAAAACCATATCAATAGAATTATCTGGAAATTGTTTCATAATTTCTAAACAATCTCCCTCAAATAAAGTATTTTGAATATCTTGGATGGATAAAGTTAAACTTGGATTATTCATGATTATATTATTTTTGTAATTGTAATATATAAAAAACTGGATGTTTATATATCTAGTTATCTTTAACGTTGTACTTTGTATTTTGGCGTAGCTACTGTGTGTTTTACTAGGTTTAAATTGGATGACATGAAATGCATAATATGTCAAATTAACAAATCCCACATCATCCAACTCCAAAGATTAATAAAAACCAGTGTTAAAAATAATTAGCAAATTTAATTTGTAACAATGAATTTTAAACCAATGTAACCTCAATAAAATTGGTAATTTTAATCATAATGATAGCTTAAAGCTATGAGATAAAGATTACTGATAGTGTTTAAATTTGCATAAATTAATACTAAATATAGTAGTATATTTTTATAAAACTACTATATTTAGTATTAATACATATAACGCAAAGGTGACAAAAATGAGTAATTTAATTTCCTATTTATCTGAACAACAATTAGAAAGCAAAATCCAGTTTATTGAAAATTACAAACAATCAGTAAATCCTGCTGATGGTTCAACAGTGGATGCAAATGCCAATGTTACTTTGAAAAACATATCCACTTTGGAAACAGAAATCATGAAGGATTACATGATCCAATTAAATCAAAAACTAATGATGAATAAGATTACAAAACGATTTGGAAAAGATTTGGCTGATGAATATAAACGACAAGTAGAAACGCATGAAATCTATCCACATGATTCATCTTCATTAAAACCATATTGCGTCAGCATATCCATGTATCCATTTTTACTTAATGGATTAACACAATTAGGTGGTGAATCAAAAGCTCCAAAAAATCTATCATCATTTTGTGGTTCATTTATTAATCTCGTGTTTGCCATTAGTTCACAATTTGCAGGGGCAGTGGCAACAGTGGAATTTATAACCTACTTTGATTATTTCGCCAGAAAAGAATATGGTGATGACTATATGGATAGATTGGATGAGATTATTTTTGAAAACATCAAACAGAAAGAAAATAATAATATATCTACTAATACCACAACCAATCCAAGTAATAATCATACTACTTATAAAACAGAAACTATTGGAACAAGATTAGCTGGATATTTACAACAAATTGTGTACACCATTAATCAACCAGCAGCCGCAAGAAATTATCAATCTGTATTCTGGAACATATCCATTTATGATCAATACTACTTCCAATCCATGTTTGCTGATTTTGTATTTCCAACCACAAATGAAAATGGTGAATTTGATAAACCAAATTGGGAATCAGTGAAGAAACTTCAGATGTTCTTCTTAAAATGGTTTAATGAAGAAAGGAAAAAAGCTTTACTGACATTTCCAGTAGTAACATGTGCTTTATTAACAGATAAGGAAACTGGCACATGTAAAGATGAAGAGTTTACCAATATGATTTCTAAAGAATTATCTGAAGGCAATTCATTCTTTATGTATTTATCAGAAAATGCAGATTCATTGGCTTCATGTTGCCGTTTAAGAAATGAAATTACAGATAAAACATTTTCTTACACATTAGGGGCTGGCGGAGTGGCTACTGGTTCAATTAATGTGATTACCATCAATATGAACCGTTTAATCCAAGATAAACGTGATTTAAAAACAGAATTGGATAAGATTCATAAATATCAGGTTGCCTATCGTGCCATTGTAGAAGATTTCTTAGAAGCAAAATTGCTACCTGTTTATGATGCTGGTTTTATCACATTGGATAAACAGTTTTTAACTATTGGCATTAATGGTATGGTTGAAGCAGCAGAATCGCAAGGAATCCAAGTTGGATACAATCCAGAATATGTGAAATTTGTTCAAGATAATTTGAAAATTATTTATAATGCAAACCAAGAAGCAAGTAAACAATATGGATACAAGTTCAACACTGAATTTGTGCCAGCAGAAAATCTTGGGGTCAAAAATGCGAAGTGGGATAAAAAGGATGGCTATAAGATTCCAGAAGGACGTGATTGTTATAATTCTTACTTCTATGTGGTAGAAGATGATGCGATTAATCCAATAGATAAATTCTTATTACATGGTCGTGAATTGGTAGATTATTTAGATGGTGGTTCTGCTTTACATCTTAATTTGGATGAAGCACTAACACAAGAAGGATATAGAAAACTAATTAATGTGGCTGCAAAAACTGGATGTAACTATTTTTGTATTAATGTCAGAATTACCATATGTAATGAACCAAACTGCCAACATATTGATAAACGCACATTATATCGTTGTTCAAAATGTGGTTCAGACAATGTTGATCATGCAACTCGTGTCATTGGATATTTAAAACGAGTTTCTTCATTTAGTAAAGGTAGAAGAAAAGAACATGCTATGAGACATTATCATATCCATAACAAATCATAATTTAGTGTTAACTAGCGTTAACTAATTAGTTAAATTGTAAAATGAATGAACTTGGATAAGCGAAGCTCATAAAGTTAGCGAAGCTGGCGAAACATAGTGAATATAGAATATAAGTAGTAAGTGCCAAAAAGAAATAAACAGCAATCAAGCTATGAACCATAAAAAGCTAACTTCACGTATTCAAGTTCATTTGTTTCAATATATAATGATAAAGAAAAGCAATAGGTAAAGATACAATATGAGTTTAAATTACACAACAGAACAAATTACATTCCAAGAAGTACCTAATGAAATATCATTATCATTTTTAATTGCTGGTTGTCCTTTAAGATGTAAAGGATGCCATAGTGCAGATAGTTGGCGTGCAACTAGCAAAGCTAACGAAGTTAATGAAACTGTAAAATCTAAAATCCATCCAATAAACAGCAACACTAAAAACCAATTAACAAAAGAATATTTGGAAACTAGGATTAAACAATATCAGGATATGATTTCATGTGTTTTATTCTTAGGTGGTGAATGGGAAATTGAAAAATTGATTGAACTATTACAGACTGTTAAAAATACCAATCCAAGTTTAAAAACTTGTTTGTACACTGGATTAGAATTGGATGAGATTGTTGAGTTTATTAAACAAGAGATTAATGAAGTTAATAAAAATGCTGATATTGGATGGAAATATATCTTTGAAAACAATTTATTGGATTATTTAAAAACTGGAAGATGGGTTCGTGAATTAGGCGGATTGGATAACAAAAACACCAATCAACGATTTTATAAAGTTAATGTAAACTGTGAAGAACGTAACAGCGAAGCTAGTAGTAGCAAGGTTAGTGAAGTTAACGAAGTTCACATTTTTTCACGAAATAATAGTGGTTCAGGTTTGTTTACTATTGATATGGATAATAATTGTTCTGATAATTCAACTAAAAGTCAGTCAAATATAAAACAAGTATTATCCAATATATTAACAGATAATACTTGGATGTTTCAATAATTGATAATTATAAAACATATAATAAATTCAAATTGGATTTGATGACTAAACAATGTGCCATATGCAATTAAAATAATCCAGCTATGTTTAAATCCAATTTTCTAATATCATTTAAGAATTTCGTTTAAATGTTAAAACATAATCGCCTTTAGGTGTTGGCGTGAATGATTTAAAAGAATATTCGTTATAGTGTGCACAACGAATTAAACTATTTATTAAAATATTTATATTAATTTTCTCATTACTAATTTCAGCAATGGTTTTATCATTAATGATAAAAATCAATGTTGGTACATAATGTTTAAAGTATTCAAAATAATGTTGTTTCACTATTTCATAAACTTCATCATATTTTTCTTTAGTCAATTTCATATCTTACCATCCTAAATTTAATTAAATTAAAAATTGCATAATGTATTAACCATTTTCTTCATCAATTTGTTTATAAAAATTTGCATTTTTTGATGCATATCAAACCAATCAAAATTTACATCTTTTCGTTTACCGTTAATGTTATATCTATAATATGTTGTAATACGCAAAGTTTGCATAACATATTATAGATTTTTGTTCACATAACTTAAGTTGTCGATACTTCAGACTAGGCTTAATCGGGCAGCTAACGGCTTTGAAGCTGTCGTTAATATGTGAAGCTGGGTTTGAACTTACTTGACTTACTGGATGTAGTTTTTGCTTACGCTTACCTAATTTAACTCCTCTGCGAGCTAGAATAATTGCGGCTGCGTAATCTCGGTCAAACAAACATTTAACCAATGTTCTATTTTGATCCACTTCCTCTTTTTCTAAAGTAAGTGGATTGTGTTTTGATGAATAAGCACAAGCAACTTTTTTCACCTTAATGCCATAAATATTGGCTTCATGGATAATTCTTTGTTGAATTTGATTGTAATCCCAAGTGGTATGATGCTCGTCTCGAATCCAACTGAGTTTTTCCATTGTGATTAAGTCAACTTTGTTATCCACTGCATGAGAAATCATATCTCTTGCAGTCAGAAAAGACAATTCTTTTTTCAAATTGGAAACTTTGCTGCGTAAATGCAATCTGTGTTTGTTTAATCTTTGATATTTGTAAAACAGCTTTAGCTGTGCCTTTGACGAATGATTAACCAATTCATCAACGCTGTTAGTGTTGTCGTAACCATCATCAGATTGTTTTAACTTAAGCAAAGATGCAATTGCCTGCTCTTTTTTATAAATATAGTTCTGTTCGTTTTTCAGTATTTCTATATGTTCAGATACAGCTTTTGTTTTATCTGAAATTGTTAATTCATTAGATATCGCAACAGGTTTTGTGATATCTATTGCAGGCACTAATTTAATATCTGCAGGGCTGTTCCGATGCTCGCCACTGGCGACTGCGCTAGATTCGCCTGCTGGCGGCTTGCTGGCTTCTCGCTGTTGTTCACCTGCTTCACCATCACTAGCCACCCAATGCATATTTGTAGTCACAATTGCTGCGGTTGCTGACTTGGCAACGCCAATGTCAATGCCCATTGTTTTAAACTGCCATGTAACTTGCTCACTGCTGCTGTCACTTTGTTGTTTATTAACCAATAACTCATAATTAAATGAAATATACAGTTGTTTGTTATCTTTCAAAAAAATTCTTGGACGTGTAAATTTTTTGAGTTTTGTATAACCAGTAGTCAAACCCTTAATTTGTTTTTTAGGAACTTTACATTGATAAGTTAATAAAGAATCCGATTGTGTTGTATAATCACTATACTTTAATTTAAATTCAATCAGGTAATATTCATCATTATCGGTGAGATTAAATTTTGAAATTTGATCATCTTCACCACTATAATCAATTGAATAAGTGTCAATAGTCTGAGCTTCGCTGGTTTGGCTATGCTTTTCAGCTTCGGCTACGCCAGCGAAGCTGCTAGTAGAATTGGACAACTGTTTAATAATATTATTAAATTCTGCTTTACTAATCCAATTAAATTTGTAATCAGAGTTTTCGCTTCGCTCATTAAGTTCACATAATTTGTTAAAAACTTCCTGATAAGTGATGGTGGGATCTTTCACAATCATGTCAATGATTGTTTGGCGATGTAAACTGGAAAGTAAAATTCTTCGATATTCTTCAATGACCGTTCTGAAATATTTGGCTTTATTACCAAATATGTTAGCTTCGCAATAATATTTCTGATAAAAATCTGTTGATTTTAACAAACATAATAATTCTTTTCTAAACTCACCTTTTGATTTTAGAACTTTATCCAATTTTTCTTTATTTTCCGTATAGATATTGGAGTTAACCAAAGCGTTAAGTTGTTTGTTTAATTCTTTTAAGAAGAACGAGATTTTTGATGTAAAAATATCTTCTACATCATGCAATTCATAGGTAAAATTACGAATTACTCTGTTTTTGTCTTGTTTTACCTTTGCAGCGGTTTTAGCCACTTCGCCAACTGGTTTCACTACTACGCTAGTTGTAATTTCTGCTTCTGCCACTTGTTTCACTATTGCGCTAGTTTTGCTCATGATTTGTTTTAATCTGTTCTTCTATCTACGACCTGTAATCTACGATTTAACAGATTTAATCATTTGAGATGAAACACCAATTAAATTGGCTAATTCACCTGTTTTTAATGGGGCGTTTGCGTTGCTGTTTTGATTTTTAGACATAGTTTAGCACTTAAAATAATATTTACTTAATTTATCGCATGATCAGATGATAAACCAATCTTATACTCGTGTCAACATATTTTTGTAAATTATAATAATTTATATATTCTAAAAATTGCTGTAATCAACCATTGCGAATCGCATTACGAGTTAAATTACAGGTCATTTTGGTCATATTTTCTTATTCCTAATCTTAATCTGAATTAAATATTAACCTGATTTTTGATAAAACAGATTACTTACATATAAAAACTAATCCAATAATAACAAAAAATCATCATTGGATTAGTTTTGTGTTTTTAAAAACAAGTAAAACTTGGTTAAATTTAATAACAGTTGGCTTAGGCATCGTCATGGCTGTTAATCATTAGCCATTGCTACGCCTATTTAGCTTTACTAACTATATAGCTACACCATATAAATCCAACCAAAACTGTTCCAAATTAGGATTAATTTTACTATTGTTACTACTACAACTAGCTTTGCCATACATATCAAAGTAAGATTACAATTAGATTGTACAATTGATTTTTTAAAATTTGCAGTTCAATATTCGAAGTAATCTAAGTATTTTATAGTTATTTTTCAATAGATTTGATGTTGATATTTCGCCAACAATTATAAATGTTCTGGTTTCATTAACATCATTTTCTTTATCTTGACACAAAAATCTAGTTATACCGTTGGTTTGAAAAGCAAGCATTAAACTCATTTCGTCTGTTTTAAAATTAATGGATAATTCTTGTTTTGTTACGATGAGATAAAAATCAAGATTAAGTAAATATTTTTCTAAATGAGGCAAATAACGAAAAAAATTTACCCAAGAATATAGAGCAACATCTTCAAAATCAACAATTTTAAATTCTTTAAAATTCTTTTGAAGTTGAACAAATTGGTTTTCAGTTGAATTTAATAAATCTATATTTTTCATACATTCACTCATTGTCTTATGTTAAAATGTTATTTTTATAGAATTGTACACTAAGTGGAATAAAAATTCCATAAACTGATGTCAAGTTATGTAAAAACAAGCCTTTAAAAAAATGATTAGTAATAATTATTCAAACATATCCAATAATTGTTCTGCAATAAAAGTAACAATAGGCACAGCCAAAGAATTTCCACATAAATCGTATACAGCTTTATCATATTCATTAAACATATCTAAATGATAATGAGATGGGATTCCAAACTATCCAACATTTCTCGTTTGTACAAATGACGAATAGGTATACATCATAGAATCAGCAATTGTAAACAATGTGTGCAATAGTACGCCTATTTTGAAGAATTTGTGAACAACATCCATATTGTCCTGCTGTTTAAAACAATCCAAAATATATTTGATATTAATTTCAGATTCGTCTCCATCGCAAACTATTTGTTGATTATTTTCGCTAGACTTTGGCAACAACCAATCCAATATAGATAAATGTTTATGTAGTTTTTGATAAATAGTATTAAAGGTTAACTTGAATGATTGTATATAACCTAAAATTGGATATTGTGATATTAAGTCATAATTTACTGCTTTACCATCATTTCCCAAATCCAATTTACTTACTGTTTCAAATTCATTAATCAATAACCTGATAGCTGATTCACTAATTAATAAACAATCATATACTACACCTTTACTAATTCCACATCTAATTTGATAAACATCATTGCTACCTGATGGCATAAAATATGGATATTCATGATATGTGATAATTTGCAACATTGGATTTGTACTAATGATATTATCATTAGCTATCTTCACTAATCCATTTTCAACTAATTGACATTTAATCATCTTGGTTAACAATGTATCCAAATTAAACTTGTCATCATAAAATAATTTCATAAATGGATTATAAAAGTTTAAATAAGATGGATAAACATAAGGATTATTACCATATTGTTTCAGTACATATTGGATGGGAATCATGTAAAATGTATTACCTTGATTAATAGGCGACAAGGTTAGTGAGCAAAACTTGGATTCTTTACTGCTATTGTGGAATGAATTGGGTGCGTATGATTTATCTAACTTGGATAATAATGATTGAAACCCTAAGACTGGTTCGCTAGAAGATAATGCAGGTTTTAAAACATGAATATGATTTAGGAAATATTGGACACATTTATCAAAACCACTCAATCCAGCGTAGCTATCATCTATACGTTCTAATTCCAGTTCGATTTGATGATAATCATATTCGCATTCATATGGATTATGTTCTGGTAAATTTAAAACTTTTGCTATCACATTATATGACATAGCACAAAATCTTAAATTGGCTACTTCAGTTTCATCTTTACTTGGATTTTCTGGATGGTCAATTAATAAATATTCAAATCGGAAAATTTCACTTCCATGAACTTTAAAATCACCTTGATATTTATTGAAGGTGTGACATTCGTCATTACTTGATTTGAAAAACTCTTCAACTTCTTGAATAAAAATTTCAGGTTTTATTTCATTATCATTATATTGATTATTTCCATGTTCTGTTGGTAATAAATTGGATTTTAGGAAATCTAAGAAATCTCTTGTGTATTTACCACCTTTGAAATTATTGGATTGGTTTAGTATAGCTGAATCCGCAGGCGTAACTGAAACTGAATCTTTATTTGTTTGTGATTTATCCATATCACTTAATCCAAGTACAGATAGCGAAGCTAGACTAAATAAACCACAATCATCATAGTGTCCATATAAAGGTATTGGTTTATTGGATTTGTTTAAACATAATTTCCATCCTTCTGATAAAATTGGGAAATTATTGTTTTTATTAATCCTACAATAAATTGGAAACAGAATAACTGGTTCTTGAGATTGAATTGGATTTCTTGTTAAAGCACATGTTGAATTAAATGATCCCATAGTATTACCTATCTTCTATCCATTATAGTGTTAAAAAATAGTTCTCTGTTTTATTTATATAAATGTCAATTAGCAATTTAGCAAAATATTACATCAATATGACAAAAAATACAATATCCAATTCAATAATAAAACCAATATTACTTAATTTTTACCAATCCAAATTTAATCAATAATCAATTCTATGATAAAATGATGTTGAATAAACGAATATTTATTAAACAAAATAAGTGAATAATTACACTAGGATAATAAGAATGATTGAATCAATGCCAGAAAATTTCTCAAAAAATAATTTTGAACGTTATTTATCATATTTACAGCCATATATGGACAAAATCCAATACGACTTGGATGTGGTAGATGATGGTGTTGTTTTATTAACTTTTCATAAAAATGATTTTGATTTAAGTTTTAAATTCTTAAAAAATGGTAAAACAGAAATTTTATCATTAGATCGGTTAGATAAAGCTAATTTATCAACACTTCATCCAAAAGATCTGAAAGAAACGATGTGTTATGTTCTACGGGGCAACTTTTCATCATCCAGTCTTGTTGAAAAAAGTTATAAAATCAATCATATTTTATCCATGTTGGATTATGATAGCGTAGCTGTTAATCAAGTAGGCTATCCAACAAATGTTGAAACTAAATCCATAATGAATTATTTAAAAGTAGATAATGAGGAGTCTTTGGTTTCATTAAATCTAAATGAAAAATCAAAAATAACAAATTATAAACTTGAATGAAAAATTAAAAAAGAACTTCAAAATATTAAATTTAAAAGAAAACAATTTGAAATAAATAATAATTTTTCT
>ERZ773267.1059-NODE-1059-length-16262-cov-22.232739_pt1 | contig 16262 bp, 7 predicted proteins | sample MGYA00511959_ERZ773267 | MGnify/ENA primary metagenome ERZ773267 (study PRJEB29015, sample SAMEA2738165) | human oral metagenome | biome: human oral; feature: human-associated habitat; material: saliva | place: China | collected 2240 ... | reverse complement strand
CTACCAATATTATATCATATTGCCGCAAAAATAGCATAAACCTGCGCTTTTGTGACATAGACAAACTGGCACTTTTTTGGTATACTATAAATGATGAAAGACCATCGAACAAATAGAAAGGACCAAGTGTCTATATGAGTAAATTTGATTTCCGTCAACTCTCGGGAATGACCAAAAACGTTTCAGATAAGGCGACAGATTTAATCAACTCGCGCGCCCGCAAACGTAGGCGTGAAGAAGAGCGTGAATATCTAGCCTATACCATAAATGCCAGAAATGTCAAAGATAATTCAAAAGAGTTGGGTCGTGTCAAAAAACGAAAATCAGGGCCTGACCCAGAGTGGTACAAACCTGTATCTTACTATGGCCCACCGGCAGCAGCTATATTCCTTGGTATCATGTTCCAGTACTTATTAATGGTTTTGAATAACATGTTCAAACCTGCCGAGTTGAAAACAGGATACTTCCATTGGTACGCTGGATTTGGTTGGTATATATTACTCGCCATCATCGCAACCCCTATTTTTATAGGGATTGTCTATAAAAAGACGCACGCTCAGTGGTTAACCAAAAATGCCATACATATCGATGACGATATGGAGGATAGACCAGATGATGCTTATATTCGAACGGTAGACCACCTTGCCCTACAGCTTGATATAGCACCCGATGTGGGGCTAGGGTTTAAAGGTCACGCGTCCACACTCATGAGTCATATTATGATGTCTAACAAAGGGATTAATAAAATTAAAATCCCGGTATATGATAAGAGTGTTGATGGATTTATCAAACGAGACGAGAATGGTGATATTGTTTATGAAACCAAACCAATGTTTGATGAGAAATTAGCCCACAAACTCTATGATATGAGTGGTGTGCCACCAGAATTCCGCATCTTTTATAACGCCAAGGACTACGATTTCAACCCCATTGACAAAAAATCCAAAAAACGTGTCGGTGATTACGGTCGTATGGAATATGATACTCTAGCAGATGTTATTAACAACACCTTCTATCCTTTGGATACAGAAACGGCTAGACCAGCCGGAGTTTATTTTTATGATAGACGACCAGTAAATACCATCCTCATCGCCATCACCCGTGGTGGTAAGGGGCAAACCTATATCGAGCCCGCCTTTGACGTGTGGCTCAGGGAGGAAGAAAAGTGGAATATTTTTACCACAGACCCCAAAGGGGAGTTGATTGGTAAGTTCTATTATTCAGCAACAGTCCGTGGTTATGAAGTTGTTCAGTTCAACCTCATGAACCCTAACTTGACCAACACATTTAACCCTCTCATCAATGCTCTTCAAAAATTCAGACAAAACGATGACGTTAAAGGTCAGGCCCTTATTGATGGTATCGTAGATACACTATGGCCAGATAACGGAGAGATTTGGAATCCAGCCGCAGGTAATATGTTCCGACGAGCTGTTTATATGCTCTTTGCCATCTACATTGACCAAGAACGCTATATCCGTTATCTAGGATATAAAAACAAAGTGGCTCCGGAACTTATTGAACAGTCGGTAAACGATAACTACTCCAAAATAACCCTTTTCAACGTTTATTCCCTTGTTGGTGAATTGGCTGCTAAGGTATCTAAGGATGTAGACTTTATCAATATCGACCCCGCAGCTCCACCAGTTCCTGAAAAAGATTTGTTCACACTCGCCTTTGACGCCATGGCGATGCTTCCAACTAACAACTTGCGAAGTCAAGCCATAACCGCCAATAATGCCATTAAACAAATCGCCAGTGCCCCACAAACCTTAGCCGGTATCTATGCGTCACTTATGACTGGTTTATCCGTCTATGCCGATGATACCACACGAGCCCTCATGAGTGGTTCCCTGACAGACTCGTTTGACGTCGGGGGTATGGCATTCCCACGTCGTTTCGGTGTACAATTTGACTCAAACTTTGTACAAGAATATCGTATCACCAAGGAATTGGCCAAATGGACTTGTTACAAGGATAAAAACTTCCGAGAACGATTTGAAGGTGCGGACTTCGAACACGAGGAAAAAATCAGCCCGTCAAACTGGGCATGGTGTTACCTAAAAGGTATCTTCCCACGTGACAAGGCCTATCTCAAATTAGAAATCCAAACAGATGGCGCCGTAGCTAAAACATTCTATTTTGAATTTATTAAGGGCTACAAAACATCCGGAGGTGTGAGTTATATCATTGACCCAATCACCAAGAAAAAGGTTGTCTACGGAGGTATCCTAATTGAGTTAGACCCACTGTCAAAACGACCTCAGGTATCAACTTATACGGCAAATACGATTGACTATGCGCGAAAGACAATGAGTAACATTCAAACTCCAATTATTGCGTCATCTCAGGTATTCTATAGTGAACGACCTAAGTTCCTATTTGCCATCACACCACCTCACTTGCAACAGTATCAACGACATATCTTGGTCATCATCAAGCAAATCATTGATGAAATCTATGCCTATTCATATGTCGTAAAAAACAACCGTAAACCGATTGTTGGTACACGTATGATGCTGGAGGAGTTGGGTAATATTCGTTCAGGTGATAAGGGTATTCCAAACCTCGACACCATCACTTCTATCGCCTTAGGGCAAGATTTGCAGTTGACCTTCGTATTGCAATCCTTCCAACAGTTGCGTTCCGTATATGGTGAAGACGTTGAGAAAATTATTCGTGCAAACTCTGCTAATACTATTTTCTTGAAATCTAATGACGCGGAATTGATTGATGAATTAGTTCGATTGTCAGGTGTCAAACACGTAACACGTAACCAAGGTCGTTCAGTAGCCCACAAACTAGGTGATGTGGTTACTGTCGCAGAACCAGTAATGACCTATAACACTAGTGTCGAAGAAACAACAGCTCTCACATCAAACGAGCTCCTCTTCCTTGCCAATCCATCACCAGGTAACGCTATCACCTTCTCTCAAGGTGAAATGCCAATCATGAATAAATTGGATACCATCATGCCCATGGCTGCTGGTCTCCACAATCGACTACCACAACCAAAAACAGGGCAATACGCCGATAGTACCTTACCATCAACCAACGATGCCGACTCTATCAACATCTTAGAGAATATCATCGATGGTGAATCCATGGTTAAAGCACTTGTATCTCAGGCTAAAATTTCCCAAGATGTTAAAAAGACTTATCTTCAAATTGCCAAAGACCACGATATTACACTCAACGAGCGTAATGGCGAACTCGCAAGTCTTATGATGAATACAGTATTCGAAGAATATGAGCGCCAAAGTGGTATGGAACGCCGTGACCTAGCCGAAACTAAATCTTATGCAGATATCGCTGAAGAAATGATGACAGCACTTCTTGCCATCAAGGACAAAAAGATTTCCCAATCTGAGAAAATTAATCGTATCTCAAACCTTCGTGAGCAACTTGTTAGATGTGCTATGGACAAAGAGTTAGCTGATTTGACACAAATCTACCGTGATAAACCAGATAACAACCCAATCGGATATGACCTGGTCGCAGCATCTCGATTTATTAATTCGATGCGTCGTAAATATCATAAGGAAGAAAAACTCAAAGTGGAATCACGTGGGTTGACACCTGAAGAATTTACGAAAAATATGACTAAGACAGCCAAAGAGGCCGAAAATCCAGAGTACGAATACAAGGATTACGATAATGGTGATTTGGTATTCGACAACGGAAATAGTTTTCATAGGGAAGCCTTGGAACGTGTTATTCAGGAAGCACTCGACAACATCCCAACTGCCGGTCTTGCCGTATCACCAATACAAGGTCAAGGTGAACGTTACAATATCACAATCTCAGGTGTTCTCGTAGGAACCTATGAGCAACTTGAAAACAGTTATATCACAGAGTTTTCTGTCAGCAACCGTAAAATGGCTGAGCTCGTATTACGCAGCAAACCACTTTACGCCCGCATTCAGGAATATCTTCGCGAAATATAACCAACAAAAAACCTCGGAACATCCGAGGTTTTTCTATTTGCTAAATAGCTGTGCACCAATCATCCAGTTAGTTCCATTTTCACTCCTAGCGCCAGTACGCGTTGTCAGCTTCACAGACACGGCTGTTCGTGTGGTTTGTGGGTCCATCATCGCGGCGTAGTGAGGCCCTGATGACTTCCATTGTTCAAACACGCGCTTAGCAATCCATTGCTCACTAACTAATTGATAAGGGTTTGATAAAACGGAATATGCTAGCATATTTTCCACAAACCCATATGATTTATACGTTGTTGGTAATTGTTCAAGGACTGTAGACCACGATGTCCCGTTCGGTCGGGTATGAGGTTTCCCTTGGTAATGAATATGACCATAATTTGCCATTTCCTGAGCTCGAGCGTCCGCAAGCGGTTGTAATTCTGGGTCAATAACCAACTTATTCAACCCTCGCTCTTCACGGTCTGCATTGATATAGTTCAAAAGATATTCATTGATTTTGTGTTTATCAACTAAGTTACTACTATTAAAGATTGTCACAAAATCATCACTGGCACCCAACCACCTATACCCATGATTAAAAGGCTCTTCCTCTCGTGGGTCCAAGATAGAATAGGATGCATCAATAGACGATGTAGCCTTCTTAAACCTAGTATCTTCTGATTCACTCAACAAATCATAGTAGGACGCATTGATATAAGCCTTAATATCACCTTCAAGACCGGTAATGGTACAATGGTCAAGTTCATCTCCAATTTTCGAATCAACAATTGATAAGCTACCATCTTGAATTTTACTACCAACATAAAGGATATCCGATATTGGTTCAACCGTCGTTTTCTCTTCGAGGAGTGTTGAATATGAAAGCGCACCATTATAATATGTGTCCTCATAAAATTTTACAATTTGACCAGGATTTCCTGGGATAAATCGTGTCTCACCACGGCCTAAATCGGGGTCATACTTAGTCACCTGACCTTGTTTTACAGACACGACCTCTTCACGATAAACCTTATCCATCACAGAATCACTATCAATCCTAGGTTGTGCAGAACCACCGGCATTAATATTTGGTAACTCAGGCATATCTGGTAATTCTGGTGAATCCGGTAACTCAGGCATATCTGGTAATTCTGGTGAATCCGGTAACTCAGGCATATCTGGTAATTCGGGTGAATCTGGTAACTCAGGCATGTCTGGTAATTCTGGTAACTCAGGCATGTCTGGTAACTCAGATGCGTCTGGTAGCGTAGGTACGTCCGGTAGTTCTGGCGTATCGGTCAATCCTGATGCATCCGGTACTTCAGGTAATTCTAGAGTATCAGATATCTCAGGCAATTCAGGTACGTCAGGTAATTCTAGAGTATCAGATATCTCAGGCAATTCAGGTACCTTAGGTAATTCTAGAGTATCAGATATCTCAGGTAATTCTGGAGTATCCGGTAATTCAGGGACTTCAGGTAATTCTGGAGTATCCGGTAACTCCGGGACTTCAGGTAGTTCTGGAGACTCTGGTGACTCTGATATTACATCACCAGAGTGCGGTGTCGCATCGCCGACACTGGATTGGACATCTGATTCGATTGGTAATTCCGAGGTAACCTTAACATCATACTCTTTAGATTTTGTATTGTCGTCTCTCACACCCACATCGAACGACTCATTTGATGTATCTAGTGGTTTGTCAAAATATGTAATATGATTTAAGCGCCCACGATTACGAACACTAAGATTGTCAGATGTATATACCCATCTAGCCCTCGGTCTCTCATAGTTCTGAATATTTTCTAATTGTTGTTGGTCGGCCATGAAAATAGCATACCCAATGCGACCCAACACATCCGGCAGATAGTCTGCCTTAGCCACAACCTTATCCTTTTTCTTTACGCGCGTAATCTCAATCGGGACGACAGGTTGTTCATCAGTTTTTGCCACCGATAAGGTAGCACTGACAAACCCGGCGGTCAACAGGAGAGCTGCGGGTATCTTCAAAGTTTTAAATGTGTCCATACAAAATCCTTTCATCGATTATTATTCATCTTATTATATCATATTTGCTGAGTCAAAACAAAAAAATCCAGCATATAGCTGGATTTTCTCTATTTACGAGCACCTTTTGATGTTCGTTTTTTACGACCCAATCCAAATACACCGAGGAGTGACGTAAACGCACCCATTAGACCAAGTGATGCACCATCACCAGTCTTAGGTAATTCTTTAGATTGTGGTTGTTTTGGAACCTTCGTAGATATTGGTTTGTCTTTCGGAACCGGTTTATAGATATGGCGGAGGTTTCCATCATCGTCCTTTTCAGTTCTCACATATTCATAACCATCAAATTCACCTTTAGGTTGTTCACCATTTTCACGTGGGCGTAAGACTTTACCATCTTCAGATGTCCAAATAGTAGTCACCGATTTATTAGGTGTTGGTTTGTCTTTTGGAGCTGGTTTATAGATATGACGTAGATTTCCATCCTTATCTTTCTCAGTTCTCACATATTCATAACCATCAAATTCACCTTTAGGTTGTTCGCCATTTTCACGTGGACGTAAAACCGTGCCGTCCTCAGTTACCCAAATAGTAGTTACTGATTTCTTAGGTGTTGGTTTGTCTTTCGGAACCGGTTTGTAGATATGTTTGACATTACCGTCTTTATCTTTTTCCGTTCTCACATATTCATAACCATCGAATTCACCCTTAGGTTGCTCACCATTTTCACGTGGGCGTAAAACCTTACCATCTTCAGTTACCCAAATAGTAGTTACTGATTTCTTAGGGATTGGTTTATAGATGTGATGAATGTTACCATCATTATCCTTGACCGTACGAACATATTCATAACCAGTGAAGTTGTCCTTAGGTTGGTCACCGTCTTTCCATGGACTCAAAACATGACCATCGACCGTTTCCCAGATTGTCTTAATTGTGTAAACATATTTAACATTCTTCAATCGAAGGTCTGGTTTTTCTGGGTCTTTCTTCAACTCTACCGTCTTAACATCCTCACTAGGAATTGGATTTAATGATTTTGGTGTTGGAGCTTTTGGCTCTTCTACCAAAGTAGGTGGTTGAGGTTCTGTAGAATCCGTAATTGGTTTTGGTGGTTCTGGTAACAACTCCAAAGTTGGACGTTTTTTAGGCGGTTCATTCGGGTCCTCAGAGTCTGGTTGCAATGGTGTTCGTGGAACCGGAGTCAGTGTCGGAGTTGGTGGAGTCACCTGTAACTCAGGTTTTGTCGGTAGTGGCTCAAGGTTTGGTTTCTTAGGTGGCACCGCTGTTTTAAGGAGTGATGATTTACCGAAAATAGCGTAATAATAGTTACTATTTGGGTTATTCGCTAAGTCTCGGTCACCTTCAGCTTGCAATGTTGCATCATCTGCTGAGATTAAGTTAGAGCGGAAATAGTGGGTGTAAGTGATATCCCCATAACCACCAGCCATCATCGTACCCTTTGGTGTTGACGCCCAGTCTTTCAACTCCATACCTTCAACATCCGCAAATACTCCACCACCGATATCTTTGACACCTGAATCTGATGGGGTCGTCGCAACAATTTGTTTATCAGCAAAACTAAATTGTGCACCCTGTTTATAGTCAATATCAGAAATGACATTTAAAGTCGGTACAGAAAGATGTTTACCACTCTCAGTATACAACTCATAGCGGAGTGACAATCTATCGCCGTCATAAATATACCATCCAAAGGCACCATCATTACTTGCGAGATAGGCTTTAAAATTACCATTCACGTTTGAGTGGCGAGGTCGACCTCGGTCGACAACCGTGATTTTCATATTAACAGCTTCGCCCGATGACGTGTGTGAAACATTCGATACCGTAAATGATGCGCCATTCGTGATATGAGCAAACTCTACCGAATAGCTATTATTTTCAGTATGGACTTTCATCTCCATACCTTTAACATCACTAATTTTAGAACCTTCACCTTTATAAGTAATTGGCTCTGATAACGATTCGCCATTATATGACGGGTCTAATAGACCAAATTGATTAAAATAATCAACACTCCCACGGGCAGATTCATTATATTGACCACGAATTTCCGTATTTCCATTTTTGGCAAACACCGGGCGCTTATCAAGCTCTATTTTATCCTTTTCATAACGTGCCAATGCAGCTTCATAATCTTTCTGAACCTTATCGTTGGCGCTTTCTACCGCTGATTTTTTCTTAGCATATTCAGCAAGCACTTCCTTGTTTTTTGCCTCAGTGGCTGCCAATTTTGATTCATAATCTGCCAGAGCTTTGTTGTTTGCTTCAATTGCACTATCAATTTCTTTTAGTTGTTTATTAACTGATTCAGAAACGACAGTGTCATTTGAATGTGTTGCAGTCACCTTAGCGACATCTTTACGAATCTCTTCTAGTTTAGTCTTATATTCGCTAATACGTTTGGCATTTTCAGCGCGAATACGAGCAACTTCTGCCAGGTATTCTTCGTTAGACTCGCCACCCTCAGAATGAATGCGATTCAATTCTTCTTTGTATGCGCGTTGTTTCCTATCATTTTCAGCACGCACTTCAGCAAGACGTTTCAAATAGTCAGCCTGAGCTTCCGCATTTTCTTTTTCGATTTTGGCGTTTTGGTCTTTCAATTCTTGAATCTTATCTGGGTCAATACTACCTTCAGTTTTGGTTTTGCTAGTAACAGTTTTATTATAAGATTCAACTTCTTGTTTAGCCTTTAGATAATCGTCAATTTTTGTAGAAATTGTTTGCGCATCTTTTTCTAATTGTTTAGCCTGTTCACTATTCAATTTATCCGCCTCCGCTTGAGATTTGGCATGCGCTGTTGATTCTTCAACTTTGACATCAAGACCAGCCTTGTGGGCTTTATCGACAACATCTGAAATTGTGTCAGCTGACGCTACTACCGGAGCTACTGCTGATGCAAGTTGAATGGCCGTAAAAGCCGTTGCAGTTTTAGATAATTTCATGCACTATGCATCCTTTCTTTAATCTACTCTCATTATATCATAGATTTAAACGAGAATCAATCCACCAATATGAAATTGATGGATTTTTACAATTCTACATACCCGTAAGAACCTGAGTGAGACCTCGCTCATTAATACCTTGGGAATATGGGCTTGGAATACCAAACAATAAATCAACAGATTTATGATTTTTATCCAATTTCTCATTCAAGATATCAAACAAGGACGAGTCAATCATCGTTACTTGATTCATATCAACTCGATAACCTGTTAGGGCCGTGAACCCGCCACCAATAAAAATGATAGCATCGAAATAATCACGTTTCCCATATGTTTTGAGCACCGTATCAGTCACTGTTTCAATGAACTTTTTCTTAGTAGGGTTGACATATTCGAGCCATTTATCACGGCGTTTAGTTTGTCGACCCGTTGTCACCTCAAGAACTGATTGCAAATCCTTACGACTCTCAATGGTCAACTGTTCACGAGCCGCGGTAGTCATTGCATCTTCAAGTAAGTTACCATATCCGCGAGTGATAGAATAAGAATATTCAGCATTGAATTTTTGGTTTCGAAATACCGCCAAATCGGTTGTACCCTCACCAATATCCACAATCAAGAAATCCTTCAACCCTGATACAGGGTCTGTTTCACCCAACGATGCATACACCGCTTCGATATCGGCACGAAATTCTTTATCAACAGTGTCTAGTAGGCCTAAAAACCCAGCCTGACCTTCGTTGAGAACTTTAACAGTTGAAAATGTAATCGTCACTTCCTTACGTTCGTGATTTTTATAAATCGCGATTTTGTGGGCACCCGTCAACAGCTTTGTATAATCCTCGATAAGACCAATTGATTTGGCTTCGACGATTGGAACTGATACTGCCAATTTGACATCGGTATCATCGTCAACATAAGGGGCCAGAGAACCAAATAACAAACTAGTTGTAATTGGGTGGTTAGCCTTATATGATGTCGATGTCACATCGTATTCTTGATAATCAGGCATATCGATAGCCTTTTGACCAATAGCGACAACGTCGTCAAAATGGGCAAGACTACTTTCTAATACTTGAATATAAATATCAGCATCTGTTTCAAAGGTTAAATATTTGGCATCGGGTACGCTCACACAACTAGATGGAAATCGTAGCGGACTAATGACTGTATTTTTATCAGTCAATAGCATACCTTTGACACTAGAATTTCCAATATCCAGTGCACATTTCATTCGTGCAACTCCTTTCATTTCACTTCATATTCATCAATCACAGATTTGAGTCCGCGATTAACACAGAGGGTAATCAATTGACTCTTTGTTAGATTTGTCACCTCAACACCTTCCTCTAAAAGGTCGATGACACGTTGTGAAAGAGTCACTAATAATCGTTTATTTTGCGACATGGTGATTTGAGTCCTTTCTATAGAAAATTGGTCAATAGCGGATTCGTGGTGACCACTTGACCGGATTGTGCGAGTGTTTCTTTGCTGCGAGCTACAGCATCTTGACCTCTTTTAATCACTTCATCTAATTTTGAAACCGGCTCTGGGTCGACACGCATTGGGCTATGAGAATTATCCCCTTTATCCTTTGGTGGTTTTGGTATCTGGCCCTCAATAGTTTCGCGTTTTTTCGTTTTGAACCTTTTCTGAGGATTTTTATCCACTTCTCTAGTACCCTTCGGCACTTCATTTTTGACGGTAGTGGTCACTTCTTTACGTTTGACATCCTCAGATGGCCCACTCGGATTATTAAATTCGATGGGTTCACGTCGTAAGTCAATCCTGGCAAGTTCAATCATCTCCAAGGCCTTGAAACCATCTCTGGTGTCCAATCGCAAGAGTAAATCTGCAACTTGCAATAAGTATAATTGAGTACCCAAAAGACTCTTATCCAAAAAGGCTCTTAACTCATCCTCGTTCTGTCTCATATCGAGATGAACAGGTTCGTCAATTGGTTCAAAATCACCCACTTGTAGATGTCTTGATACAAGAGCCAGCGCACCCTCAGGTGAGCAGTTCCATTCATTAGATAGCTGTTCCAAGAGAGTCAAAATGGCACGAAACACACGCGCAAACCCATAGGTGTTTTTCTTATAGGTATTAAGACCACCATATCTGGTTTTTGCAATCAAATGTACCATATGAAATTCCTTTCTATGCTATATCTTCATTATATCACGAAAGGCTCATGATTGCAAGATGTTAGGTACAGTCTTATAAGGAATTACTAGCTCATCTTCTAAACTTTCCATGTACTCCTTCATGAGGGTTCCGAAATAATGCTCTGGTTTTGTTTCGATTTTGCCAAGTTGTGTTAAATTGGCAGTTCGAATGGCAACTTCTGAATATTCCCGAATTTTTGGGACGAGTTTGTGTACCACATATTCCGAATAATCAAATAGAGTGTTTAAAAGGGTGTCCTCATCAAATGGTTCCCACTTGAGTCGAGATTTAGCTATCAATTTCTTTTTCTTGCGAAGTTTGGTAGGGAGTGATAATCGTGCTAAAGTATCGAGCACAGCATCCAAGTCATGGGTCACTAATGTTTCTTTTACGATTTCTCGATAACGGTCCATTTCCGAAATGAGGGAAACTTGAATAAGGTCAGCTAATGATGATACTTGGAAATCCTGAACCCGTTGTTGAGACATAGCGGATTCTGATGCATATAAAGCCTCGTCAATTAGTTCAACAATTCTGTCATAATAAGGAGCACTACCATTCATAAGTACATCACCCCCATAATCATTAATTCTATCATGATACGGTCGAATAGTTGATACGACTTCATGAATACCTGATGGTACAAAGCCCATATCTTCCATCTCGGGTAGTGTCAACATGCGGTGGTAACGACCAGGGTCACCTTGGCGCGCCGCACGACCTGCAAATTGACGCTCAACGCGCGAATTTGGTCGGCTACCCACTTGAAATACGACTAGACCTCGCTCATAATCTGTTTCTTTAATATGGATATCCGTACCGCGCCCCATAATATCCGTCGTCACAACAATTGAGCCAACTTCTCCAGCTGACGCAATGACGACATCCTCATTATCATCGGTTGAAACCAACAAGACATGGTCAACACGGCGGCTATTTAAATAATCAGATACAATTTCAGCCTCTACGTCACTTGCGGCACCAATTAGTATAGGGTGTCTCGATGCTTGATACAGATGAATCATCTCCACCATTCGGCTCAAGAGGTGACTTCGTGTACTGAATAGGTGAGTCTTTTGTTTCAACTGGCTCGGCAATCTATCAGGTATTTGAATCACAGACGCATTATAAATATCCGTAAATTCCTTAAAACATTTGCCCAGTGTACCAGTCACACCCGTGATGTGAGGGAAGAGATTGAAAAGAACCTGGTAGGTGATTTGCATACTAGACGCCGACCCCGAACCCGTAAACACACCCTCTTTTAATTCTACAAAGGAATGTAAACTATCGTTTAGAGTACGACCGCGGGCGAGTCGCCCAGTAGCTTTGTCAATCAGAACAATGCGCGAACCAGAATCTGGGTCTGGTTCCGATGCGATAACGTAATCCTCATAAGCCTTTTGTCTAAAAATAGCTTCTACGCAAGAATGCACGGCATGAATAAACTCATGGTTTTCAAAAATGCTATTGTCAACACCAAACAGTTGGCAGACCTCATCCCAAGCTTTGTCACCCATGCTTGGTTCTCCCCCATCTTCGATATTGTAGTCTAACGATTGAAGACTCTTCAATTTATGCATCATCTCAGCAATCGAAAAACTCTTATCCTTGTGGTGCACAAAAGACATTTTTTCACCCAAATCAACACTAGACGCAATAATTAATGGATTTCTGGCGTCATCCATCAAAATTTCATCGGCCTCATCAATAATAGCCGCATGTAAAGGTCTTGAAATAGGTTTGACATCCCTACCAATACCAGACGCCAAATTCGAGTTTAAGTAAGCGAACCCGAGGGTTGAATTGGTGCAATAGGTGATATCGCAATTAAAGGCCTTATTTTGAGTGAAAGGGTCATCGTTATTATTCACATACATATTGGTAAGTCCAAAGAAATCATAGACAACTTTAGTTTCATCCCAGTCACGTTTTGACAAATATTCATTAACAGTCAATACGGACACCCCTTTGTGTGTTAACCCATAGGCGATAGTTGGTAAGATGAGGGTTAAGGTCTTACCTGAACCCGTAGACATCTGAACCATCTGCCTGTCAAGTGCAGCAAGGGCCCCCAATATTTGAACATCATAATGAAACTTACCAAGTAATCGGAAACACACCTCACGCGCTAGCGCATAAAGTCGGACGATTTGTTTCTTATCCTTCAAATTGATTTGTGTCCATGAGAGTGCTTCAACGCGCAAATCATTTATATCCATGGAGCGGTAATACTCCGACAAATCATTAATTTTTTTTAATAATTTTTTGTATTTTTTCAGACGCTTACGACCCGCAAATTCAATCGAGTCATAAACAGATTCCATCGTTACTAATGTATTCATGTTATTCGTCCTTTCTATATCACTAGTATATCACAATTCTATCATATGCGCAACAAAAAAACCCTATTGCTAGGGTTTCCTTGTTAGAAGACTATAGGTCTAACACGAGTCAATCGGTCAAGGAGTTCCAAGATTTTCTCTTGTGTGTATCCGTCAACCACTTTGATTGTAAATTCGTATTGATTACCCGACATGTGTCTACGCCCAAGAATGAACTTACCAATCTCTGACTTATTAACACGTGCCATGGTAGCTTCATCGACAACTGTCACAGGTGCCTTAAATGTTTTTTCATTTGTAGCCGTTTCCTTTTTAACAGTTGGTTTCGTACTTAAAGTTGCCGCCGTTGGTGTAGTAACTTGTTTCTCGGTAGTTGAGCTATTGTAAGTCACTACATAGTGATTATTCTTATCGAGCTCAATCTTCTTGATGCTACCAGCAAGAACACCGTGACTCGTAGCATATTGACGCGCGTCAGATTCACTCTTCACAGTTGGTACATAGATTGTCAATTGTGAATTAGCTGGCTCAGCTTTTGGTTCTAGAGCATCTATACGACCTCGTAGGTTGTCAGCTAACTTACGAATTGAAAGGATTGCAGAGCTATTCTCACTGATTCGTTTGTCATGTTCTGCGATTGCTGCAGTGTTATGGTCAACTTGACGACGAATAACTGACAAGATACCACTAATACTTGTACCTGTCGCTGTCACTTTTGCATCGAGTTTTTGGACGTCCGCTTTCAACTTATCAACATCATTTGCACGTGTATTTGTAATTGTCTCAGTTGAGTCAAACATCATACCGTTCACTTCTTCTTGGAAGACATTATCGACTGAATTAATATTCTTAACACGCTTAACTTGGAAGAAGACATCCATTTGGAAGGTTGATTTTGTAGCATCAATCTGGTCCAAGAAGTCCTGGTCAAATCCAACGTTTACAATATCTAGATGACCGTCAGCCTTGTCACCAACCGTACCAGTGCTTGTATTGGCACCTCTTCTCGACTGGTTGCGAATGATAGTTTGTGTTGTGAATTTAGTCACATCACTATCTTTTGGTAATTTACCACCAGTTCGGCGATATTTAGCGTAAAGTGGTGTTCCTTCCTTGAAGAAGATATCACCATTAGATTCTACAAAATACACACCATCATATTGGTCAGCGTCATGGAATGCATCAGTGATTGAGTACGATTCTGGTGCACGACCCAATACATCTAGCGCGATTTTAGAACCAGAAGCTCGATATTGGAAGTAAGTGTTATGTTCAATTTCCGCTTTTGGATTGGCTTTCAAGTCAAGTGATGACAATTGTGAGCGTGAAAGAACAGCATCCTTACGAGGGTCGAGAGTTGTGACCTTATTGACTACTTCGTTAGATTTGTAGATATTTCCAAAATCTGATTGGTAGAAGACATTTGTATAGGTATTACCACCATAAACACCGCCAGCAACTCCGGGAGTTTGGTCTACGACACGAGTACGCATTTGAATTGCAACGTCTAGTGACTTACCAGCCTCCACAAACTGTTTGTAGTAAGGATGGTCATATCCACTGATTGAAACATCAATAGCTGGACCCTTGCGGTCAATGCCTTTGAAGGAGTCAATCTTAGACCATTTAAGACCTTCGATGACTTTCTTATCACCATCTACGAAACTTCCGTCAGCCTGACTCACAGCAATAACTTTCTCACCATCACGAATAGTGATTTTATGAGTGGCCGGGTCAAAATCAAGCGCGTCTTGAGGGTAGAAGTCAACCAAATGAAGGCCATTTGATTGCATTTCCTTGTCGATATTGACACCCTTGTATTGGTCAAAGTCCCAAGTCAAATGATAGTTGTTGGTTGCGCCAAAGAAGACAGTCTTACCATCGATAACAAGACCTTTATCATCCTTGTTATGTTTTTCAGGATTTGCTGGATTTGTACGAACATGCACTGTACCAGAATTGGCCTTATACTCATGGTTAATCATGATATCAGATGTGAACGTATAAGTTGCATCATCCTTAGTCAATTTAGTATATACTGTTGGAACATCGAAATCAAAGGCATCAGCCATAACACCATTAATGGTACCTTGGCGAGTCGCTTGTTTTTCATTGATTTTTACCAAGTAGTCATCTGTTGCGCGGAAGACTACGCGATTATGTTCCTTGTCAATTTCTGTTGACCAATTTGGATTATCAACTTTTGTACGCGCCTCATCCAATTCGATATTTTCTTTTGGTAGGTTGACCGTTACAGTCAATACATGATATTTATCGAATCGACCAGCAGGTAGTGGGTCACTTGTTGAAACGATACCAACGGTTTGATTCACCATTGCCTGATGAACTGCCCCACCGTCTGCATCCTTAGATTTAATTACAATCTTTTCACCATCAGTGTTATTGATAACATTATCGGTGTCGCTTGTTTGGCGAATATCGTAATAAGCATAACTGAATTTTGGAGCTATTGGCTTATCAGCCGCCTTTACAACTTCAAAATGTGGAACTTCAACAGGTGCACTCACTGCTTGAGTTAGCGATGCCGAAAGTGACATACGAAAGAGTGTAAAAGTTGGTTTGGCATCTTCAGAAATTACACCTGGTTTTTCTGGTAGTTTAGAAATATAATTATTCAAACCTTCTTCTGATTTTTTCAAAAGTTCGGTGTATTCTTTCAATTCCTCAGCGCTTGAAATCTTGACATCCTGGTATTGAACCTTGATGTGACCTTGGTCAGCGTGAGTTTGGAATCCAACCATAGAATTTTGAAGGGCGTCAAAGGTATCAACAGCATTTTTGGCATCTCGATATTGCTCACCGAGTTTGACACCTTCTTTAACCGC
>ERZ773267.1057-NODE-1057-length-16297-cov-3.715799_pt1 | contig 16297 bp, 19 predicted proteins | sample MGYA00511959_ERZ773267 | MGnify/ENA primary metagenome ERZ773267 (study PRJEB29015, sample SAMEA2738165) | human oral metagenome | biome: human oral; feature: human-associated habitat; material: saliva | place: China | collected 2240 ... | reverse complement strand
AAAGAGCTGCCGCACGAAGATGTGCAGTCTTCATGCGGCAGCTCTTTCATGTTTGTCTTGGACATCCGTGTGTGTCGTTTGAGGATTTGGATGCAAGCAGCTATTCGAGATATTCGATCTTCGCCTTGACGATGCGCTGGACGGAGGCGTCGAGGCGCTCCGGGGAAATCTCGCCGCTTCTTGCAGCCTTCAGGATGCCGTTGTAGACGTCGGTTTCGTGCGCGTAGTCGTGGCAGACGAGCACGAGGTCGGCGCCCGCCAGGATCGCTTCGACGCCCGCGCGGTCGAAGCCATAGTGGCGCGAGATCGCGCCCATTTCCAGGTCGTCGGTCACGATGACGCCGTCGTAGGCGAGCTCTTCGCGGAGAAGGCCCTGCAGGATGGCGGGCGAAAGGCTGGCAGGATTCTTGGCGTCGAGCGCCGGGTACATCGTGTGCGTCGCCATGACGAACCAGCCGTTCGCCCCTTTCGCATTCTTCGCGGCGTTCCTCTTGGCGATCATCTCGCGAAACGGCACGAGGTCACTCGCTTCGAGTGTGGCGCGGTCGGCGTGCACGGTGACTGTGTCCTCATGCGTGTCGCTCTCGCCGCGTCCGAGACCGGGGAAGTGCTTGATCGTCGCGAGGAGGCCTGCGTCGGAGTGACCTTCGAGGGCGGCGGCGACGAACTTCGTCACGGTGGCGGCATCGTTGGCATAGGAGCGCCCGTCGGCCGCTCCGAGGTCGGCGACGGGCGCGAAGTTCAGGTTGAATCCCATCGCCTTGAGTCCGTGCGCCGTGTCGGCAGCATAGCGGTATGCCGCCTGAGGGTCGCCCGTGCGTCCGATCTGGGCGGCGGCGGGCGGCGGCGGGAACGCCTCTTTCATGCGAGCGACGGCGCCGCCCTCTTCGTCGATGGCGAGAAAAAGCGGCAGTCCTGCATCGGCGGCATTTTTCTGCAGGGCGGCGTTCAGTGCACGCACCTGCTCTTGACTCTTCATGTTGCGGTCGAAGAGGATGACGCCGCCGATGTGGTATTCCGAAAGCATGAAGCGGCTGTCTGCGTCAAGCTCCGTTCCCTGGATGCCGATCATGAGGAGCTGCCCGACCTTCTCGGCGTCGCTCATCTTCTGCACGATGGCGGCCGCTTTTTCATCGGGCGAGAGGCTTTTTTGCGTATGGCTCGCCGCGGAATCTTTCGAGGCGGCCTCGTCAGAGCGTGCAAGGCAGCCCGCGAGGAGCAGGCTGGTGCAGAAGATGATCAGACAGAGGAGCAGAGGAACGAGGGAGGTTTTGCGGTTCGCGCGATTTTTCATCATAGCTGGTTCCTTGCTGGGGGTGCGTTTCATAGCAACGACATATACTTGCTGCGAGCCATGGCGTCAATGCCGAGCAGATCCATGGCTTTCTCTGCCGATACGCCCGCATTCTTCATCAGATTGCGGATGCTGCTGAGAAAGGCGCTTTCTTCGCCATGTGCTTTGCCTCTGGCTTCGCCGCGGGCTTCGCCTCTGGCTTCGCCGCGAACCTCGGCTTTGGCTACTTCGGCTTTGAGAATGTGTTCGAGGTCACTTTTGACGAGGTCTTCAATCAATTTGCACATGGTGGAGGCTCCCCTTTCGTTTTCCTTGAAAAATCGCGCTCGATTTGCTAAGACGCTGTAATGCATGTCGTCGGGGTTCTCGCAGAAGAAATCATGCATCAGGCGACCGAGCGGCGTGTCGTCTTGATATGCGGCATTGACGTAGATAATATGTGCGCCGTCGTCGAAGGCGACTCCTGTTTCAGCAAAGGACTTCTGCAGATGATAGAGTGGTCGATTGCCTTTCCATACATCGTGTTCCGTAATAAAGATGACGTAGGTTTCGGGCAGTTCGCTGAAGTCTTTTCCCTTGTCGAGCTCGCGTGCGTCCATCATGCAGCTATTGTAGCGCGCTCGCCTAGGATCTGCGCCTTCGTCATCGCGCTGCACTTCGACATCGAAGATGCGTTTACCGTCAGTGGCAATTGCATCGAAGCGCACACCGCGTCCGAAGAGGTTGGGGACAGATCTTTGCGTCAATACTTCTTTGACGCGCAGTTTTGGATTGCCGAAGATGATTTGCAGCAAAAGCTCCATACAGGCGATGTCGCCGTCAAAACAGCTGTTGAAAAATGCGTCGTCAATCAAACGCAGTTTCTTGATGATGTCACGATAGACTTTTTGCCGCTCCGGCGTGTCGAAAATCGTCATGTGCCGCTCCTTTGAAACGAGGCTTCGCTTACTTCATATTTTATAAAAAATCCGTCCCATTGGCAAGGATTCGCGCTTCTTTATGCAGGAAAAGCCGGATGCAATTTTTCCTGCATCCGGCTTTGGCAGTCTGCTTGATTCCGTGCATTACTTGAGCAGCACGCCCGCATTTTCGAGCACGGCTTCGCCTGCCTGGCAGGCGGGGCAGAAGCAGATCGTGTTGCCGGCAGCTTTGAAATCTTCGGCTTTTTTGGCGAGGTTTGCGGCTTCTTCCGCGCCGAAGAGGCTTCTTGCCTTGTCGGAATGGAAGAAGGCGATGGTTCCGTCGATGCTGGAGACGTCTTCCTTGAGGGCGGCGATGAGCTTTTCTGAGAGCTTCTTTTCCGCGTCCGTGCCGACGGCGGCGAGCCAGTCTTCGCCGAGCTTTCGGAGTCCTTCGTAGCAGGTCGGGGCATTGACGATTTCCTTGACTTTTTCGATGAGGGTTTGCTTGTCCATGAACAACATCCTTTCTCTCTCATTGACATTGCCTGTTACGACTATAGAAGAAATGGGGCAGAATTGCAAGCGGTGATTGACAAAGCACGGAGAATTTACGTAGTATAGTAACGGAAGAACAGTGGAAGCGCGGCTGAAAGGGAGTTGCTTGACGTGCGAGGATGGGCGGCTGAGCTTACTCGCGCTTCCTTTAAGACGGAAAGGAGATACAGGCATGAAGCATCTTCTTGTCATCGGACAGGGGCCTGCGGGCATTTCGGCGGCGATCTATGCGAAGCGTGGCGGGATGGCGGTCACGGTGGTCGCAAACGGCGTCGGTGCGCTCGAAAAGGCGGAGCGGATCGAGAACTACTATGGCTTCGGCAAGCCGCTGACGGGCAGGGAATTGGCCGCGCAGGGCGTCGAGGGCGCGAAGCGTCTCGGCGTGGAGTTTGTCCATGGCGAGCTCGTCGGCCTGCGCTTCAAGGACACGATGGATGGCTTCGTCGCCGAGCTGGTGCAGGGGACGCTGGAGGCCGATGCGGTCGTGCTCGCCATGGGCGCTTCGCGCCTCGCGCCGCCGCTTTCAGGACTCAGGGAGCTGGAAGGGCACGGCGTGAGCTACTGCGCGATCTGCGACGCCTTCTTCTACCGCGGCAAGGAGGTCGCCGTCCTCGGTGCGGGCGACTATGCGTTGGCGGAAGCGACGGCGCTTTTGCCGCACGCGGCGAAGGTGCATCTTCTGACGAACGGCGAGGCCGCGCCCGCGCGTGCGCCGTCGGAAGTCCTCGTGCATACGGGGGCGCTCGCTGCCGTCGAGGGCGAAGGCAGCGTCGAGCGCGTCGCCTTCGCCGATGGCACGAGCCTCCCCGTCAGCGGCGTCTTCGTCGCCGTCGGCACGGCGGGCAGCACGGCGATCGCCAAGAAGCTCGGCATCCTGCTTGATGGCGCCTACCTGAAGGTGGACGAGAAGATGGTGACGAACGTGCCCGGCGCCTTCGCGGCGGGCGATGCGACGGGCGGCCTTTTGCAAGTCGCGAAGGCCGTGCATGAGGGCGCGGTCGCGGGGCTTTCGGCTCTGAGGTTTTTGCGCGCCAAGATGGACGGCGCGTGAGAGACGTTTGCCGCGCACAGCGCCCGCTTTTGGACATCGTGCGCCGCCTCTGAGGAACATGGAGGTCGTCCTCTGCCCTGTGGGCGTGTCTTTCGCCGCATGGCAGAGGATGGCTTTTTGTGGTATCATAGTTAAGATGTGTACAGCAGCCAGACGCGCTATGTGTCCGGCAATCTTTTGTCAGGAGGGTCAAGATTGTTTGATTTTTTGAAGAGAAAAGAGGACGGAGATGAGCGTTCTTCGCTGCGCGACCGTGTGGATGCGAAGCCTTTGCCGCAGGTAGAGAAGCGTGCGGCAAAGGCGAGGGCGGCGAACGGTGCGCTGCAGGGCGGCGACATCGCCGTCTGCTACCTGCACAGGAGCGAGATCTCGCGGGAGAGCCTTTCGCCCATCGCCTCCCTGCCCGACGGCGTGGCGCTCATCCTCGGCTTCGTCTCGCCGGATCTCGATCTGGCGGATGTCGGCGCCGCCGTGCGCCAGGCGATTGGCAAGGACGTGCGCGTCGTGCTCGTGACGGATGCGGGCGAGCTCTGCCGTCCGAAGGGCAGCACGACGCTCTACCAGGACGCTCCGGACGGGCGCGCGCGCGTGCTGCTGCAAGGTTATTCGCGCCGCATGATCGAAGACGTCTTCACGATGAGCGTGCCGCTGCACTCGGAGGATCTGAAGGCGGGTCGCATCGATATGAGCCTCGACGAGCGTCTGCAGGCGCTCGGACGTGAATTGGAGGGGAAGAAGCCGCCGTTCCGCATCAGCCTCTACCACACGTTCGCGCTCATCTACGTCGACGGGGCATCGCTCTCGGAAACCTTCCTCATGCAGGCGCTCTACGATTCGCGCAAGTTCCCGTGCCCCTACATCGGCGGTTCGGGCGCTCCCGACGTGCATGGGCGCACCTGCGTCTACGACGGCAGGGAGAGCCTCGAAGGTCATGCCGTCATCACGCTCGTGCGCCTCAGGCGCGGCTATCGCTACGGCATCTTCAAGACGCAGGCGGTGGAGGACACGGGCACGTCGTTCATCATCGACAAGGCGGCGACGGCACTGCGCTCCGTCGAGACGCTGGAGTTGTCGTCGGGCGGCGAGACGCTGCCCGCGCTGGAGGCGCTGAAGCGCACGGTCGGAGCGAGGAGCGACGCCGACCTCGATGCGGCGATGCAGCAGTACACCTTCGCCTCCGAGATCAACGGCGACTTCTTCATCCGCTCGGTCAGTGCGCTCGACCATGAGCGCGGCCGGCTGAATCTCTACTGCGACATCGTGACGGGCGAGAGGCTTCACCTGATGAAGCGCACCTCGCTCGCAGAGACGCTTGCCAAGGGGCTGGCGGACTTTCAGCGCGGCAAGCCGGAGCCGCTCGGCGGCATCTTGAACGACTGCATCCTGCGCCGCCTCTGCTATGCGTCGGAGACGGGGCGCATCGACCAGTTCCGCGATGTGCCCGTCGCGGGCTTTTCGAGCTTCGGCGAGATCGCGGGGCTGCACGTCAACGAGACGCTGACGGCGCTCTTCTTCTACCATGTGCCGTCCGGCGTGAGCTTCCCCGATGACTACATCGACAATTTCGCGAGCATATACGCCGACTGCGACGCCTTCTTCTTCCGCCGCACGATCGACCGGCAGGCGCATGTGGGAAGGCTCAAGGACGATCTTGTCGGCATGTTCCATGACTACCAGCAGAAGATCCCCGAGATCATCGCCTCCTTCACGCGCATCTCCGAGGAAGTGCGCGCGATCCAGGGGGCGCTGAAGAACCTTTCGGACGGTTCGGCCGATCAGAAGAAGCTCTTCGAGCAGATCGTGCGCCAGGGCGAGGAAATCGCGCCTACGCTGGAAAATCTGGCGAAGGGGACGAAGCGCATCGACGAGGTCATCGGCTTGATCGCGGGCATCGCTTCGCAGATCAACCTGCTCGCCCTGAACGCGACCATCGAGGCGGCGCGCGCGGGCGAGGCGGGGCGCGGCTTCGCCGTCGTCGCGCAGGAGGTCGGCAAGCTTTCGGGCACGACGCAAGAGAATCTTACGGCATCTGACGATGCGGTGAAGGAGCTTCTGCGCGAGGTGCGGGAGATCGACGCCATCATGGCGGCGAACGAGGAGATGGGCGGAAAGATCCACGCCTTTGATTCGCAGTTCAACGAGCAGGTGACGGCGCTGCAGAGGACGCTCGAAGAGAGTCTCGCGCACATCGCGCAGTCGGCGCAGTCGGTCAGCGACCTGGAAAAGGTCAGCGATGCGGCAGAAGTGCGCATGGAAACGATCAACGCCTTGATTCGCAACATCGAGCGTGGCGCGTAAGTGAACGGGGGGAAATGCGGGCGCTGCGCGCGGCGTTCCCGCGCACCGTGCCGATTCTCGCGGGATTCCTGTTCCTCGGCATGGCATACGGCGTCTACATGCATGTGCTCGGGTTCTCTTTCTGGTATCCCGTGGTCATGGCTGCCGTCATCTTCGGCGGTTCTCTGGAATTCGTCGCAGGAACGCTTCTTCTCGCGCCTTTCGCACCCGTGCAGACGTTTTTCATCGCGCTGATGATCCAGGCGCGGCATCTTTTCTATGGGCTTTCCATGCTCGAAAAGTACAAAGGGCTTGGCTGGAAGCGCGCTTACCTCATCTACGGGCTTTGCGATGAGACGTTTTCCATCGCCTATGCGACGAAGCTGCCGCAGGGTGTGGATCGCGGCTGGTTCTATTTCTTCGTTACGCTGCTCGACCATGTCTACTGGGTTGCAGGCGCGGCGCTCGGCGGTCTCGCAGGAGGATTTCTCTCCTTCGATACTGCAGGTCTTGGCTTCGTCATGACAGCGATGTTCGTCGTCATCTTCCTGGAGCAGTTCCTGCATGAAAAGCAGCATATCAGCGCCGCTGTCGGCTTCATTGCCGCGAGCGTGAGCCTCATGCTCTTCGGCGCCGAGGGCTTCTTGCTGCCGACGATGGCGCTGATTCTGCTCTTTTTGACGCTGCTGCGCCGGCCCATCGCGCGGAAGGGAGGGTTTCGATGAGCTTTGAAGAAGCCGTGACGATCGCCCTTTGCGCGTTGGCGACGATCCTCACGCGCGCCGTGCCGTTCCTCGTCTTTTCGGGCAGGAAGCCAACGCCGCCCTATGTGCGCTATCTGGGCGACGCCTTGCCCGCCGCGATTTTCGCGATGCTCGTTGTCTATTGCCTCAAGGATGTCGCGTGGCTCGCGGCGCCGTATGGCTTGCCTGAACTTCTGGGGATGGCGGCGACGGCTGCGCTGCATCTGTGGCTCAGGCAGTTCCTCCTCTCGATCGCAGGCGGCACGGGCTTCTACATGCTGCTCGTGCAGTTCGTTTTCAAATAAGAAAGAGCCGCCATGACCTTGCAGCCATGGCGGCTCTTTCTCTCGTCTCAGTCGAGCAGGCGTTCGACCATCTCGTGCGGCACGAGACCGACGGATTCCTTTGTCTTCTGCCCGTCCTTGAACGCGATGAGCGTCGGAATCGACTGCACGCCGAACTGGGCGGCGAGCTCGGGCTGCTCGTCGATGTTGACTTTGCCGACCTTGAGGTCGGGGCGCGCCGCCGCCACCTCATCGAGGATGGGCGCGAGCATGCGGCAGGGGCCGCACCAGGGCGCCCAGAAGTCGAGCAGCACGGCGCCCTTGGCGTCCGTGACCTCGCTCTTGAAGTTTTCTTTTGTAATCTTCATGGCAGTCATGCTTTTCCCTCGCAATCTTCTTGATTGTTGATGTTCCTCACCGCATTATATCACATCTTTTCCGTCGGAAAAAGCGCGGCGGCAGCTGCGTTCTTTTGCGCACGAAAGCAAATGGCTTGCAATATCGCGGTTTTTCCACTACAATGATGAGCGAAAAACTTTGAGAGGTGATTTTATGACGCGCTTGGAAGAGATGCTGCAGGCGAACGAGGCGTACTGCAAGAATCCGCCCGTCGACTATACGGTGGAGGATGCGCACGAGAGCAAGCTGCCGAAGAAGAAGATCGCCGTGTTCACCTGCATGGACACGCGCCTTGTAGAGCTTTTGGAGCCTGCCTTGGGGCTAAAGCGCGGCGACGCGAAATTCGTCAAGACGGTCGGCAACACGCTCGTCGGCTCCTTCGACGGCGTTGTGCGAAGCCTCATGGTCGCGACATACGAGTTGGGCATCGAGGAGATCTTCGTCGTCGGGCACGACGAATGCGGCATGGCGAAGACGACGGCGAAGAGCCTCATCGAGGCGATGCATGCGCGCGGCGTTGACGATGCGGCGATCGCGCCTCTGCGCGAGGAGCTTGTGCACTGGGCGGACAGCTTCAGTCATCCGGCGGAGAATGTGCGGGAAGTCGTCGGGAAGCTGCGCGACAACCCGCTTCTGCCGAAGGATCTCAAGATCCACGGCCTCATGCTGCATCCGCGGACCGGCAAGGTCGACCTGATCGAGAGCGGCGATGCGTGAGGAAGGTTTTCCCGGCGGCTTCTTCGCGGCTACGGGGCTGCCATGATGACATGATTTCAAGAAAGAAGTGACGGATTTGCTCGCTCCCAAGGGCTATGAAGATATCGAAAAGAAGGTGCTGGCGAACGAGCGCCTGACGCGCGAGGACGGCTTGCGCCTCTTTGACTGCAAGGACATCGCCTGGCTCGGTGCGCTCGCCGACCATGTGCGGCGCGAGAAATGCGGCGACCTCGTCTATTACAATGTGAACTGTCATGTGAATCTCACGAACATCTGCCGCGCGCACTGCAAGTTCTGCGCCTTCGGACGCGATGCCGAGGACAAGGGCGCTTATGCGATGACGGCGGACGACGCCGTCGCCGTCGTCGAGGATGCCATGAAGGATCCGCACCTCGCGGGACTGCACGTCGTCTCGGGACTGCATCCTGCATGGAGCTTCGACGATTACCTCGTGCGCCTGGCCGCGTTGCATGAGCGGTTTCCCAAGCTCTACCTCAAGGGCTTCACGGGCGTCGAGATCACGCATTTCTCCAAGATCTCGGGGCTTTCCGTGCGCGAGGTGCTGCAAAGGCTCAAGGTGGCGGGTCTTGATGCGATCGCGGGCGGCGGTGCGGAGATCCTCTCCGAGCGCATCCGAGAAGAGCTGTGTCCGAACAAGGCGACGGCGAAGGAGTGGCTCCTTGCTGCGCGCACGGCGCACGAGCTGGGCATACGGTCGAACGCCTCGATGCTCTACGGGCACATCGAAACGCTCGCCGAGCGCGTCGATCACTTGCTGGCGCTGCGCTCGCTGCAGGACGAGACGGGGGGCTTTCAGACCTTCATCTGCTTCCCGTTCCTGCCGAAGAACACGGCGCTCGCCGCCGAGAGAGGCATCGGGCAGACATCCATATGGGACGATCTGCGCACGATGGCGATTTCGCGGCTCATGCTCGACAATTTCACGAACATCAAGGCGTACTGGGTCATGCTGACCGTTCCCGTCGCCCAGGTCGCGCTCGGCTTCGGCGCGAACGACATCGACGGCACGGTGCACAAGGAGACGATCCTGCACGATGCGGGCGCGAAGAGTCCGCGCGCGCTGACGGAGGATCACATCATCCGCATCGTCAAGGAGGCCGGACGCATCCCCGCGGCATGCGACTGCAACTTCAACATCCTTCAGGTATTTGAATAGGCGCGGCGTCGAAACGCCCCCTCCCGGTGACGCGGGCGGGGGCGTTTTTGCTGCTGTGTCGTGCTGCCTGACCGAGAGGGAAGGGTCTTTTCCATGTATTCTTCCGTGATTTTGTGCAAAATATCGCAAACTCGCTTAGGCTGAAAGCCATTCTGAACGATAGATTGAATGAATATGAGACGATTGCGCACGGGACTGCCGGGGGGCTGCAGATTTCCTGACAGACGCCCGGGCTCTCGGCGCAAGAGAGGGAGAGGAAACGAAATGAACGGAAATCTGAAAAACTGCCCGTCGTGCGGCAAGCTCTTTCTGGCACAGCCGAAGCAGAAGCTCTGCACGGACTGCTTCGAGAAGCAGCGCGAAGAGGAAGAGAGCATCATTCGCTATGTGAACACGCATCCGGAGGCCTCGACGCTCGATGCGATCGTCGAAGGCACGGGGGCTCCGCCGAAGGAGATCCTGCGCATGATTCACGAGTCGCGCTTCCTGCAGGCGGACAGGGAGATCAGCTATCCGTGCGAGAGCTGCGGCACGCTCATCACGCGCGGGCGCTACTGCGCGGGCTGCATGCGCGACTTCAAGGCGGGGACGGAACGCATCGGCTGAAGAAGGCCGAGGTGTCCTTCGTGCAGGGAGGCGGGGTGCTTTCGTCCCGCCCTTTCGCAGAAACTTCTCATGGAGGGGAACTTAAGCTGAAAGAAATTTTTTCCGATACTACTCATGAAAGACGGGTGGAGGCGTGAGGATACGCCCCTCTGTCCATGAAAAGAAAGGTGGTGAGACGCGATGTCCATACAGGTGCAGAGCCGCGTGCAGGCTCTTTACAACGTCTATGCGGCGAGTGAAGCCTTTTCTGCCGTGCAGGTGCAGGACAGCCGCCAAGCGAAAGCTCCGCGCAAGGACGATGTCGTGCTTTCCGAGGAAGGCAGGACGTTCGGCGAGATTCTCAACCGCTTGAAAGCGGACAACGATAAGGTCCGGAAGGACAAGGTCGATCTCTATGCTGAGCGCATCGCCGCGGGCGACTACCATGTTGCGGCGCACGATATAGCCGCGAGGATGCTCGATCAGCGCATCTGAAAGCGGATGAGGCTGCCGTGTCGTCACGAGGAGGATGGTTATGTGGCGTGAGATGAAGGATGTCATGGGCGCGCTCTCTTCGTGCTACGCGGAGCTCGTGAAGGTCAGCGAGGCGAAGCACAAGGCGTTGGCGACGATGGATCTCAAGGCGATCGAGCGCGTCGTGAAGGAAGAAGAAAGATTCGCGGCGGAGATCGAGCGTCTTGAGACGCGCCGCAAAGAGGTTCTTCGCGCCCTCGCCGAGAGCAGGGCGAGCATAGAGCCGACGATGAAGCTGCGCGACCTCTGCCGGCTCTGCCCGGACAGATCCCTCGCCGAAAGGCTGGAGAGCCTTGCCGAGGAGCTTGAGCAGCGCATGAATGACGTCCGGCGACTGAGCGAGAACAACGCGCTGCTTGCTGAAAGCGCGCTGGCGGCTGTGACGGCAAACCTCAACCGCATCGGCGGCACGACAGCGGGCGCGTCCTATGGGGCGGGCGGCAAGGAAAGCGTGACGCGCCGGCAGCGCTTTGACTTCAAGGCGTGAGGCCATGGGAGAGATCATCAAGCTGCTCAAGCAGCAGATCGACATCTGCCGCCGCCTCCTCGCTGCAGTGAGCCGCCAGCGGCAGGGTCTTTGCGAAGGGTCCGGCGAGGGGATGAGCAAGGAGACGAAGGCGATCGAAGTATTGCTCGTCGAGCTGCGGCATATCGAGAAGCGCCAGGCGCTGCTCCTCAAGGGCACGGCGACGCGCGACATGACGGAACTGCTCTCGCGCACGGCGCCTTCCGAGGAACGGACTGCCGCAAAGCGTTTGCTGCAGGAAGCGGACGCGCTCATGCGCGAGGTGCAGGAGGCTGTCGCCATGAACGGCGCGCTGCTCGACCGCCACATGCAGTTCATCCTCTTCAATATCAATGTGATGGCGGGGACGCCTGCGGAGGCGACGTACAAGCCGGCGAAGGAAACGCAGAAGGGAAGGAAGCAGACGGGAGCGGACACGAAGATGTTTGATGCGAGCGTCTGAAGGAACATATATTGAGGAAGCACGGATTCGCAGAGCGAGGCGTCGCCTCCGAAGGAAAAGGGTGAAGAAATGCGATCGACATTTTCGGGATTGAACACGATGGTGCGCGGCATCTACAATAATCAGCTCTCACTCGATACGGTCGGGCACAATATCACGAACGCGAACGTGGAGGGGTATTCACGCCAGCGTGTGAATCCTGCGGCCACGAAACCGCTCGAACACAGCGGCTTGTTTGGCGGACTTTTCGTCGGCACCGGCGTCGATTCGGAGTCGCTGACGAGAGCCCGCGATTTTTTCGCGGATAAGCAGTACTGGCAGGAAGAAGCGACGGAATCCTATGCGAAATACCGTCAGAAGAATTATGACAAGGTTGAAGTGGTCTTCGACGATTCCAAGAGCAAGGGCGTGCAGAACGAGATGCACAAGTTCTACAGCGCTTGGAACGACCTCAGCGTCTATGCGAGCGATCCGGCGAAGCGTGTTTCCGTCGTTGAGGCGGGCAAGCAGTTCGCCGACCGACTCGAAGAGGCGGCGCAGAGCGTGCAGAAGCAGCTCGAACTCGTCTATCGCGAGATGGATACGCAGGTTCAGAACGTCAACGAGATCACGCGCAAGATCGTTGACTTGAACAGGAATATCTCGCTTGCCGAGGCGAACGGCGCCATGGCGAACGACCTCAGGGACAAGCGCGATCTTCTCGTCGACAGTCTCTCGGGCTACATGAGTCTGCATGTCTACGAGACGGACAACGGCATGTACCAGATTGTCTCCGGCGGCGCGTCGATCGTCAACGGCGTTTCCCGCCTGGAGATCAAGATGGACGGCCCCGTTGAGAACAAGCGCTACGGCGTCAATGACTATTCCTTGATTTTCAAGGATACGAACACGCTCTTCGTGCCGGGCAACGGCACGCTGCAGGCTGCCGTCGACGCCATCAAGGAGGACAAGGAGTACATGGACAAGCTCGCGAACATCGCGGCGACGTTCATGACGCAGTTCAACGACCAGCACCGGGCCGGCGCCGGCATCGACAAGGACACGACGTCGAACCTCAACTTCTTCGGCGTGCAGGACAAGTATTACGTCTGGGACAAGGAGCGTCAGTCGCTTCTTGCCGCCAAGGTGACGGGCACGACGACGACAACGACGGGCACGCCGCCCGTGACGACGCATACGACGACGCTTTCCACGACGGCGGGCGACACGGAAGAGCTCGAAGGCATGGAGATCATCAAGGCGATGAAGGTCAGCGCCGAGCTCGTCGCGCAGAACGGCGAGCTGAAAGTCGCGGCGCGCGGCTTCGGCGACAACAGCGACGCGAAGAATTCCTACGTGCAGAACATCAGCTACAGCAATACGACGATCCCGCCGAATATCACGGGTGCGGGCACCGTCGTCCATACGACGAGCGATCTGAACGGCACGGCGGACGGCAGCAACGCCGTCCTTCTGACGAACATCTTCAACATGGAGCAGAAGGACACAGGCCTGACCATCTACAAGAACCCGACGGCGGGCAGCCCGACGGAGACGCGCCCGACCGGCACGGTTTCCCTCAACAACTACTACAACTCGGTGACGAGTGCGCTCGGCATCGACGCGAATGCGATGGATACGAAAGTCAAGTTCCAGGAGGACGTCATGACGCAGATCGAGGCATGGCGCACGTCGATTTCCGGCGTCAACTGGAACGAGGAGCTTTCCAATATGATCAAGTTCCAGCAAGGCTACAGTGCGAGCGCACGTTGCCTGACGACGATGGACGAGATGCTCGACCGGCTCGTGAACAATACGGGCTTGGTGGGAAGGTAAGGTGGGATAGATGAGGATTGGCAGTTTGCAGATGGTCTCGCGCTATCAGAAACAGCTGAACACTGCGGCGGAAGACCAGGCAAAGCTCATGGAGCAGTCGGACGGTCAGTCGCTGCACCGTCCGTCGGACGATCCTGTGCGCTACTCGAACTGGATGCGCTACAGCACGGAGCAGAACGAGAACCAGCAGTACCAGAAGAACGTCGACGCGGGCCAGTCTTGGATGCAGCGCACGGATGGCGCTGTCTCGGGCATGGCGGACATCTTCAAGACGCTGAAGGAAAAGACGATCCAGGCGGCGCAGTCGCCGCATCAGGATACGGACATGGATGCGATCGCCAAGGATATGACGGCGAAGCTGCATGAGATCGTCTCCCTGGGCAATTCGCAGCAGGGAGACCGTTACATCTTCTCGGGGCAGTCCGACCTCACGCAGCCGTTCCTCCTCACGGAGAAGACGGTCGCGCGCGGCGTGCCGAAGACGCTCGACGACCATCAGTCGAAGTTCTTCGCGGATACGAACGTCTCGGGCCGCATGAAGCAGATGATCACGCTCAGAGGCGATGACGAAAACGAGTATTATCTCGATACGAAGACGGGAGACATCTACTCCTACGACTTCATGAAGGACGGCTACAAGAAGAAGGTCGCGGCAGGGCAGACGGAAGTCAATCCGGCGGCTGACCGCGCGGGCACTCTCGGCGGCGCATTCAACGTGTCGGACAACTTCCTCAACACGGGACAGATCAAGGACGCCTCGACGAACCCGCCGGCCGCTGCCGGCATGGGCACGGGCTGGACGCAGAGCGTCACGGTCAACGGACAGACGGTCAACCTCACGCTCAAGACCATCGACCAGCAGGTCGTCAAATATCAGGGCGACTTCAAGCAGATTTCCATGGTCAAGAAGAACGGCGCCGTCGAGCCGACCGCCGACACCGTCAATGCGACGGCGGGCGACATCTTCGGCACGGACATCTTCGATGATGAGAATTCAGGCAACACGCAGTCGGGCACGGCGGCGATCAACGATATGCTGACCGTGGCGGCGAAGGTCGACGCCTCGGACGTCAACTGGCTGATCTCTGACGGCGTGACGCTCGCGGACGAGTCGCACAACAACATCGTCATCTCGCAGGATCACATCGCGGCACGTCACAATGTTTACAAGGGCGTGGCGGAGATCCTCGACGATTACGAAGTCTCCATCAAGCAGGATATCTCCGACACGAACAGTACGGACGTCGCGAAGCTCGCCGTCCAGCTGATGCAGGCCTCGGCGATCTACAATATGTCGCTTTCCGTCGGCGCACGCATTCTGCCGCCGACCTTGACGGACTATCTGTCGTAAGGCTTTTGGGCGTGGATTCAGCTGTCACGCTGCATATATGTCCGCATGCCTTGCGCGAAAGCGAGTTCTTGACCAGGTTTTTGACGATGAGAGGAGAGGATGTGCGCGATGCTTTCGAATATGACGTATCTCAACGTGCGGCACACGCTGCCCATGCTCGGCTGGCAGGCGCGCTCCTTCACGCTCAAGACGAGCATGACGCAGCCCGAGATGCATGGCACGCGGCGCGAGGCGAGCGCGAATCGCGGCGCGACGCAGGTGCGCATCGACATCGACAGCTACGAGAGCCGCAAGGCATACGGCTTCCGCAAGGACGCCGATCTCTGCGCGGACTTCAAGAACGCGGGTCTCGCGGGGGTCAAGCAGGGCACGAGCCGCCGCTCAAGCGAGGCGTGGCAGGCGATTGACGGCGCGGCGAAGCCGAACGCGGATTTCTTCCAGCGACAGGCGAAGAGCAAGATCACGGCTGAGATCAAGGAGCAGAAGGAAATCGAGCTCAAGCCCATCCCGCGTCCGAAGATCACGGTGTATCCGGCGGAGCTCAAGGGCACGCCCGACGTGGGCGAGCACTCGATCGACATACGCTCGGAGCCTTTCGCCACCTACGATTATGAGCCTGGAAGCATCGAGTACAACATGAAGGTGGAAGGATCCATCCACATGTGGACTTCCATCGGCCGTTACGATACATACGCATAAGGGAGAAGAGCATGAGAAAGATCAAGACGACACGCTTTGGAGAAATCGAGGAAGACGAGGGAAAGATCGTCCGCTTTGCCGCGGGCCTGCCCGCCTTCGAGGACGAGCATGAGTTCATCATCGTTCCCTACGACGAGGAAAGCCCGTATGTTTTCCTGCAGTCGGTGACGACGCCTGACCTCGCCTTCCTGATGACGATTCCCTTCATCTTCTTCCCCGACTACGAGTTCCGTCTCGAAGACGACGTGCTCAAGAGCCTTGCTCTTGAAAGTCAGGAGGATCTCCTGCTCTACACGCTCCTGACGATTCCGGGAAGCGACATCCGCGAGATGACGGCGAACCTTCTCGCGCCGATCGTCATCAACAGCCGCACGAACGAAGGGCGCCAGGTCGTCCTCGACAAGAGCAGCTACTGCACGAAGCACAAGCTGTTCGCGAAGAAGGCGGAAGGAAGCGAGAAGGAAGACAGCGGGCGGGGGGCGGACTGAATGCTGGTATTGACGCGCAAGCCGCGCCAACAGATCATGATCGGCGACGATGTCGTCGTTCATGTCGTGGAGGTGCAGGGAGACAACGTCCGCATCGCCATCGAAGCGCCGCGCGAGGTCAAGATCTACCGCGGCGAAATCTACCACGCCATACAGGACGAGAACAAGCGGGCGGCGACGCCCGCCGACATCGACCTTCGCGGGGCGCTGCCGCAGCCGGAGTGAAGGGCCGGGCGGCGAAACATATAGGAAGCAGATCCTTGCAGGGACAGGAAGCCCCTGCGGTTCCATGCGCAGGATGCGCTGGCAGACAAGGGATTGCATATATATTAAATCTATGGAGGGAGAAATCATGATAAGCAAGATTCAGGACGCGCTCGGCGCCGCAGCCGTCATGCAGATGGCCGATCTTGCCGTAGGGGGAGGCTCGGTCTCGACCCCTGCTGCACCCGCAGGCA
>ERZ773267.1055-NODE-1055-length-16308-cov-2.699686_pt1 | contig 16308 bp, 16 predicted proteins | sample MGYA00511959_ERZ773267 | MGnify/ENA primary metagenome ERZ773267 (study PRJEB29015, sample SAMEA2738165) | human oral metagenome | biome: human oral; feature: human-associated habitat; material: saliva | place: China | collected 2240 ... | reverse complement strand
GATTTCTCAGACATACTACAAGATCATGGAAGCTTTATATCATATTGCTTCTATCAAGAATCGTTCAGACAAATACTTCTGGACGATGATTAGAGTTTATACTCATCTTATGCTGGTAAATGTAGACAGACCTGAGCAGAATAAGGTTATTACAAGAGATACTCTATTTGACATCGGTACATAAAAAGTAAAAATTTTCAATTAGAAATAATATCTATGATATTATTGATATATAGAATTGAAATTTAATATGATTCTATTTTGGTATATTTTTGATGGAGGTTTTTACGTGAAGTGTATTGGTGATGGTAAGAATAGAGATATCGTTGTTCTCTTGAAGGAACGTATCGATGTATTGACAAAAAGATTCAATCAGAATGTTTCTTATATTGATGAGATTGATGCAAGCGATATGTCTGAGGAAGAAAAAGATATGGCAACAAGATGTGTAAGAGAAGAAAATTCTGATATTCTTATCAAACTCTCTTGTGCATATCATAAAGTTCATTCTGATAACTATTGGTGCTAATAAATGGTCGATGGAGTCTTCTCCATCGACTTTTATTTTTTAATTTTTTAAAAATCTTGATTAGGTATGATATATGTGATAATAAAGGTTGGTGTGTTCTATTATATACTATATTTTGCCTAAGGAGGTATTGATTATGAAAAAATTAATCAACGATATCTATGCAACTATTAACGAGTCTTCCAGATGGGTGGATGACTTCTGTGATTCCCTTTCTGGGGATATCTATGACCGTATGGATACATACGGGATGGATTATGAGGATGTGTCCGACATCAATATCGGAATCCTCTGGTCCGAAAGACTGGCTTAACACCAGTCTTTATTTTTTATTTTTACAATAACTTCCACTCTAGAGTAATGAACTTTGGGCATATTAAAAGGAGATAAAAGTATGAAAAACAATAATAACAAAATCATTCCTATCTATACAGTATTAGGGAAATCTGGTTCTGGAAAATCTACTGTAGTGAAAATACTAGAAAATCTTTTTAAGCGTACTGATGAAAAAGATTCTATATATAAATGCTTTAAAAAATTAAAGCTGTATACAACAAGACCACAGAGAAACGATTTTGATACCGATTATGTATTTATGAAAAGATCACTATTTGATCCATATGTTTCTACAGATAGTATAATTCGTAAATATCTGAAAGGATCAACCGTAGTATCCGATATCTCTTATAACGTTATCGGTGGAGAAGTATGGAGATATATATTAGCATACGATGATGAGATGTATGATGTGATCAACGCCAGATATATTGTTGCTGCGTCAATCGGTCAATTCATAGATATGTGGAAGCACTATATGTACCGAAATATAACGGAGAAAGAAGTTACCATTTTTAAACCAATTCCTATCGTTGTTCAAGCAATATCAGAATCGGAAAGGTTAAGAATGCTTTATAACCGAGCATCTGAGGATAAAGACAAATCTGAAGTGCTCAGAAGAGAATTATTTGGTCCGGAATTTCCTAATGAGGATGAATATATGGAGATCTTTGGAACTCTTGGTTATGAGTACAATGACGTCATTACGATCATAAATAGCTATGAAGGTATGGAGCAATTGAAAATTGAGGTAAACGATGCCGTATATCCAAAAAAGAATATGATAGAAAAATGGTTATCCGGAAATGATAATACCAGTATCGATAATATTTTTGATTCATGGGAACTAATTTAAAATCAACATTTTTTAATTAAGTATGATATATGTGATAATAAGGTTAGCAGTATCGGAACTTCCGATACTGCTTTTTATCCGATAGGATAAAGAAAGGTACAAGGTAAAGATTATGTGTAAAGAGGTTATGATTAAGGAATTGGTAAAAGTTGGCGAGATTCAAAAGAAATACTCCATCATCGTCGATCGGATGCAATGTGAATTGCTCAAGAAGAATAAGAATTATGATAAGATTGACGAGCTCATGAGCCTTGCTCATGAGGTAAAACAGGAATTTGAAGAACAGTTCGAAATTTATCGTGCTGCTAAAAAATAGTATTGGGCAGAACGGAAAGCTGTATAAGATAAGGAGGGGAAGTAAAATGAATGAATTTGGAAGAAGACGAGAAGGTGTTAAAGAAGACGAGTTTCTGATAGAGAAGCTATCGAGAGACTTCGTCGTAGCAATCAAATGGCACATCTTGACCAGGGGTTAAAAACCAATGACCTCTTACTCATGATGGCTATGAGAGAGAATGATGGTTCTGAGAGTATGCTTCGTACTATCGAAAGATGTAATGAAGCATACTTCGAAAGAAAGAGATAAAACCCCCATGGGGGTTTTATTTTTTGTAATTTCAACTTCCAAATAATTACTTTATTGGAGGTATAAATGCGTATAGATGAAGATGTAGAGTTTTCTTATTCAATATATGAAGACTTCTCCGAAATTCCAATGATAGAATCTGAAAAGGCTTACTTAGAACAGGTTAAACCTTTTAATATCATAGAATACTTTAATGAATTTAACAAAAAGAATGCATACTTAAGTGAGGAAACTTTCCAGGATAGAGCAAAGACTGCCGTACTATCTTTGGAAGTGATGGACTTAGATCCATTTATCAAAGCAAACGATATACAAGAAGTAACCAATCCAACATTCTTTTACAAGAATGGCACTCCTACTCCAGATGGATTATTATCTAACGATATCTTTGGAATTACTCAGAAAGATAGAGCAGGAATCTTTGCTTATATTGATTTGGGAGAATGGTTCATTGATCCTTCTTGTTATAAATGTTTACTTGCTCTAAATAAGAAGTTTGCTTCTGTTGTAAAGGGTGTTGGTAAATGGGCTATAGATAAAGATGGAAACTTAGTTTCCGATAATGATGGAGATACCGGTATCCGTTGGTTAAAATCTGTATTCGGAAAAATCAAATTCTCTAGAACAGATTCTATGGTTAGAGATATTCGTATCAAGTATATTGCTCACAACTTTGAAAAGAAGAGATTATTCATCAACAAGTATCCTGTCATTCCAGCATACTATCGTGATGTAAACACTTCTGGAAAACATACTGGGGTTGGACAGATTAATACGTTATATGTAAATCTCTTGGTTGCTACAAGAGCATTACGAGAGAATAACAACTATGGTCTATCAATGGCAGATACTACTTGTGCAAGAATACAAGATTCTTTAAAAGCTATCTACGATTGGTTCTGCGGAAATAATAATGACCAATTACAAGATCCTGGAACCGGTATGTCTGGTAAGTTTGGTCTTATTAGAAGAGCAAACATGTCTTATACATCTGATTACTCTTCTAGATTGGTACTTACTGCACCTGAGCTTAAAGTAGATTCTGTTAATGAATTGATGGTTACACTTGATAAATCTGCTATCCCATTATCTGCGGCAGTTGCAGACTTCTTCCCATTTGTGTTATTCCATATGAGAAAGTTCTTTGAGAACGAATTTCTCAATACACAAAAGTATGAGATTATCACATCTTCTGGAGAGATTAAGTACGTCCATTTAGACGATCCTATGATAGCTTTCTCAGATGATGTATTGAAAGCTGAACTGAAGCGATTTACAAAGGGATACGATAACAGATTTAGACCGATTCCTGTTCCCGTAGCAAAAGAAGATAACCAAGATGAGAAAGTATATCTTATGTACTTTAGAGGATCTAGACAAGATCCTGCAAAATTGGCAGACGATCCTTCTAATATAGAACCTTTCTTATCCAGACCTCTTACTTGGGTTGACGTTATTTTCCAAGCTGCTAAGAAAGCTACTGATGGAAAGAAGATCTCTTTTACACGATATCCTTATGATAGCTATTTCAATACTATCTACACAGGAATCGAGATTTCTTCTACAAATGAAACCGAACCGCTTTATGTTGGGGGAGAGTTCTACAGATTCTATCCAAAGATTAGATCCGAAGATATTCTTAAATCTACATCAAATAAGTTTATCGATACTATGCAAGTATGTAACTTATATCTTAGCGGTATGGGAGCAGACTATGATGGAGATACTGGTATGGTTAAGGGATCATTCTTTAAAGAAACGAATGATGAGTTGGCGACTTTCGTAAACTCTAAAGCAAACTTTATCAATGCTGGTTGTGAAAATATTAGAAAATCTTCTAATGAAGCAATCCAAGCAATGTATAGTTTGACAAAGGTTCTCTCTAAAGATACATCCAGATTAACTCAACCAGAATTTTAATTTTACCAAATGGTAACATTATGGTAATGATAGTTTAGACTTGCCTGGTTCTGAATTGTCATTTGCCCATTGTGAATTTTTACTCCTAAGAATGAAATTCATACAACACACAAACAAACATGCTTTTGGTGAAGAGGTCTCGTCCACCTCTTCACCAATCTCCTGTCGAATTTTAAAGGTACATTTTTACATGTTCTGGAACTTTTACATAAACCATTAATGTTTATAATGTTCAATTAGGAGGAAATTACAATGGCATTTGGAGGAAACAATAATCAAAACGGTAACGGAAGAGTTACACCAACTTATTATTCAAGATTTAAGGTTTATAACCCGGACGAAAAGTTAACTTTATCTTTGAACTACTGGAATGGAATGATGAAATTGTCATTAGATAAGTTTATCCAGAGTCAGAGTGGATACAATGCTCAAAGAGACGAAATCATTGCTGTTTATGTATCCCCAATTAAGGCAAGATTATTTGCTACATGTATCAGTAACGTTATGAATTCTAATGATGATTCTGTATTCGGTATTGATACTGGTGTTGGTGATGTAAGAGGACTTATTGCAATCGGTAGAAAAGCCGGAGTACCATTCATAGGTTTAGGAAAAGTAAACAATGATGGTTCTTATGAGAACTACCAGGAGTATAAGTTTGCAAAAGATACTTTCTATACTCTGAATATCAAGGATCTTAAGAAGCTTAACTTCGATAAGGTTTATGATAACGGTGTAGAACTTGAGCAGCTTTACCATGCAACTATTGACTTTGCTAATGCTATGGGTGGTGCTTATGCATATGCTGTTCACGATATCGGAAGATACGACTCCGGAAGAACTTCCAATACATTATTAGCTATTGCAAATGCTGTAGGAGCTCAGGTTGGTAAGGGTCGTGGAGGAAGCGGAAACTCCTTCTTCGATGGTGCTGGTTCTGGAGAGTCTAAAGGAAAAGGTGGAACTCCAGAAGGATTCATTAACATTGACGATCTAGACGATGAGTTAGGCTTCAACTAAGGATAATCATTATGGTTGGTAAGAAAGTTGCCATACTAGTTGATTTTGACTTCATAACTTATACTGACATGGGATTGTATACTCTCGTAAAAGAGAAGTATGCAATCCCTTCTATTTTCGATTTAGAGGTATTGAACGTAGACTCTAAAATACTACTATTTGCTTCATTTGAGAGAAAGAGTAGAAATCCATTATCTATCATTATGAATGATAATGCAAATGTTGATATAGACAAACTGTATCAAGATATGCTTGATAAGTATTATCCATATATTGTGGAGAATAGCTTTATAAAGTCTGGTATAACAGACTTTATAAATATTGCCACAAAGTACAATACGAAGGATATCGGTATAACCATTCTTACTCATAATGATGCAGAGAGAAAGTGTATTGCTACATTATTTCAAGATTCCAACAATTATACTATATTAGACATTAAGGATTGTACGAAAGAAGTATTGGCTTCTTTCAGCTCTTATTACGTCAAAGATTTTGAGTTCTTTAAAGACCATGATCTTATAGAGATTGCTGGGAAAGCGATATATGTACAAAGTCTTCGATACAACCTGGAGAGAATTGCAGATAAGACGAATGAAGAATCAGAATTCTTCTATGTATTGGACAGTAACAAAATCTTTATAACAAACCTAGGAAACTTAAAAGACAAGGGAGAAAATTACGATGGAACTTAATACTGTAAAATCGCTATCAAAAGCGAGTGCATTAAACAATATCATTCCAAGAGACACATTAAAAGAGGTACAGGCGGATGTTCTTAGAGATTTAAAAGACGCTATCTCTAACTCTATGGGACCAGCCGGTTCAAATACATTGATTCTTAGAGGAAATAACGACCAAGACTTGGTTACAGAGTACTCTAAGGATGGTAACAAGATTATCAAGCATATTAAGTACCAGAACCCTATCGAGATGTCTGTTAAGTCCGAGGTTGAAAATGCTACAAGACACATTGAGAAGACTGTTGGTGATGGAACCTCTACCGTAGTAGTAATGTCTTCTTACATCTTTGATGGATTACTTGATGCTGATAAGAACGGAAAACTTCCAACCAACCCATATGAAGTATCAAGAACTTTCGATAAGCTGGTAAAGGAATTGTCTGAGGATATCCGTAAGAGTGGAAGAGAGTGTACTATTAATGATATCTATGATATCGCTTATATTTCCACCAATGGAAATAAAGAGATTGCTGGCAATATCTGTGCTATCTATGAAGAGTATGGTATGGATGTATTCATCGATGTATCTGCCACTACCGATGGAACTTCCAACATCAAAGCTTATGATGGTGTAACTCTTGAGACTGGATATTCTGATCCTTGTATGATTAATGACTTGGAGAGACAGAGTGCAAGAATTCGTTCTACTGCTGATAATCCTGTAAGAGTATACTACTTCCAGGATCCATTAGATACCAATGAGATGGATCAGTTCTTCCAGAAGATTATCGAGACCAATATCATTGGACCGGCTACTAAGGGAGCTATGTGGAAGCCGACAGTTATTATGGTTCCTAAGATTGGAAGAGACTCTTTGTCTTATCTAAGAAGACTTACTCAGTTTATGCACCAGTATCCAGAATCTGCATATTCTCAGAAGCCTCAGATTCTTATCGTTACCAATTACTTCGGTTTACCGGAGAATTATGCTGAGCACATTGCTACATTATGTGGAGCAAGTCCAATCAGAAAGTATATTGATAATGCTAAGTATGAGTCTGATGTTAAGGCTGGTTTAGCTCCAACTATCGAGAACATTATTGACTTCTGTGGATACTGTGGAGAAGTAGAAGCTACATCCGGAGTTACAAAGTTCGTTAACCCTTCTAAGATGTATGAGACAGATAAGGATGGAAATATTCTTCTTAATGAAGATGGAAATCCAATCAACTCTTCCATTTATAACAACATCATTACATTCTTGGAAGCAGAGTTAAAGAATGCAAGAAACACTGGGTCAAATGCTGGAACTATTGGATCCTTAAAGCGTCAGTTGAATGCTGTTAAGGTTAATATGGTCGAATTCTTTGTTGGCGGCATCAGTATTTCTGATAGAGATGCTGTAAGGGACTTAGTAGAAGATGCTGTATTGAACTGTCGTTCTGCTGCAACCAATGGCGTTGGTTATGGTGCAAACATTCTTGGTCTTATCAGTTTATTCGATAAGAAAGATGAGATGCCCGTTGATTCATTCGGTCCACGAGATTCTTCAGAAGATACTATTCTTGATATTCTTCGTGGAGCTTATTTCAATGCTGTGAAATCTCTTTACAGAACAAAGTTTGATGAAGAGACTGCTGAAGAGATTGTGAATGATATCATTAAAGAGCATAAAAAGCCGGTTGATATTATTTCTGGTGAACCGTCTGATCTTATCCTTACATCCATTGAGTCTGAGCCTATGATTCTGAATACAATCTCTAAGATTATCACAATCATGTTTACCTCTAACCAGGCATTGCTTCAGGCTCCAAGTTTAACACAGTACTACGAGCGATAAAATATGATTCGAAGAGAAAAGTCTATAATGGCTTTTCTCTCGAACCCCATTATGAGGACTCATTATGACATATGAAGAGTATATAAAGAACCCTGCTGGTAAAGGTTCGGCGGCTTTTGGTTCTAGAAAAGTTCAATTACAAGATTTCAACGATAGATGGGCAAAATTACGTCTAAGAGAACAAAATCCTCCGGTTCATTATCTTTACAAATCAAAGAATGATGAAGAGTATATTGCACATTTTAAGATTCCATCTGAAACCGTTGCAAAGTTCTATTATGACGTAATTGTGAGATTCTTCCCTCCGAGGGAAAATGGAAACGTTAGACAACATACCGACTTATCCGGATACAATGTGCAGTTCTTTTCCAACGATCCCTCTTTTGTATATACTTATGAACATGCTTTTTATGTAAACAAGTTATTCTTTGTAGATCTTATCAACAAGACAAGTCCTATCTTTATTAAAGAGAAGGCTGTAGAGAAGAACCCTAGAGATGATATCGGCTACGTAAAGAGCTTATGTTTCATGTACTTCGATCTTAAGGATCTTAAGCTATTTAATAAAGCATCTTGGGCAAGAGCTACCAGATATGATAAGGCTGTATGGAGAGGAACTGTAGAAGAAACAATTTCTAAGGTTCGTTCTAGGCAAGAAGCTGGAAAATCTCCAGAAAAGAAAGCTTCTGAAACTGGGATGAAAATAACTGTAAAGAAGCCGAGCGCTATCAATAGATTGAGAAATATGTTTCAGGCTCCGCAAGGAAAGGGATTTGCTAATATAAACAATCCCGTTTTCAAATCCGTAAACTTTACTCCAGGGAACAAGAAGAGGACGAAGTAAAATTACCATATGAAAAGATATTATAACTGTGGTAAAGCATTTGTTGTGTATGAATTCAAAAAGGAGAAACATCATGTTGTTGAGAGACTTAGAGGGGAAACTAAATGCAATAGTGTTTTTGGATAACAATAGGCAGAAAAAGAAAGCATTCGTTCCCGTCGATGAATGGGAACCCGAAACAAGTGACGAAATATTAGTAAACTGTGTACCGGGAAGCTTTATTGCTCCTTTGGTACCTATCGGTCTCTCTGCTAATATCGCTATTGATAATAGTAGAGATTTTAATAGATTCATATTACCGGTTAAGAAAGGTTATAATTCGGTAGCAATTAGAAGCCATATGTTCAGATATATCAATTACTTCTGTAATTTCTATGATCAAGACATGGAGTATCTAATGATTCTGTTCAATCTTAAGATTAAGATTGATAGATACAATTCACATCAGTATCCGGTTCAATCATTCTATAATGATTTGAAAAGATACATTATTCATAGCAACTTGTATAACAAGATTAGTCAAATGGTTGAGGACAACTATCGTCAAGATCTTGATTACAAGACTATCAAAAATCCAATGCTTCAATATAACAATGACGATGCAAAGTTATTACATAGAATCTCTTTGCTGATGTTATTGTCTATACCATTACTGACTCAATATGCATATATGCATAAGATTAGTAATATTGAAGAGTATCTTTTAGAGTATTATGATGAGATCTTATACATAGATCCCAACAATAATATCTTCGAAAAGATGTTTGAAACTGCGTATTCTTGTTCCACTTCCAGTGAGAAGAGTAATCCTGCTCTTTGGGGGTATCAAGCAATCCGTGGTCAAAACACAATCACCCATTCTCAGGAAAGTATTATTAATATCATTAATAATATTATCCCGAAATATACCTTCAACAAGAAGATTATTTCGTTCAACTATGCATCTATTGGAGAGAGTATAAAGTTTAAGGTAACTGATATTCAGTATGAGTTCCAATTTATCTCTTCCAGTAGTAGTAAGAGAGATGCTGATAGTGTATCTGATTTTGATAAGTTTGAAAGCGCTTTGATAAAACAGAATGAGGCACTTTATCTTCAAAATAAGATAAATTCAGATGTTGTTATGAGAAACATTGAACAAAAGTATGGACCATTCCATCAGGCAGAAGTAGATTTCTATACAAATAGATTACTTTATGATGAGAATGGAGTTCCTACAATCAATAAGTTTCAGAAGCAACTCGTATTCCTGTTATTCTACAGATATTTTAAGGACACTCAATCTATATACAATATCAACAGGATTGAATATGTAGAACTAATCCTTGCAGCAAAGAAGAAATTGCAAGCAAACAATATGTGTCTTATGCCACATATCATTTCTGCAAAGGTGGATAAGTTGGTACAGAGAAAGAATATCAATAAGAAAGAGAGATTACTGGTAGAAAGTTCTCCATCTTATCCTATGATCATGAACAAATACAAAAATGATGCTGTTATAGATAATATCTTCAGTATCATTGCAACTATTTTATCTTCAGACTTCACAATCGTAGATACAAATCCAGAAGTGGATGGTCGTAAATTAGACGTATCATCAACGGTAGGAATTCTTATTGAAGAAGTCTGTTCATTCATTCTGTTATGTTAATGAAGTCCCTATTACCGATTCGGTAATAGGGATTTTCTTTATAAAGGAGGTAAACTATGTTAAAGAATTCGAGAAAACCAATCAATTATGATAGTAGTAAATTCAGACCAACACACAATATGACTTTGACAGTCTACGATCTTCCGACTAAGGATAGTATAGATATTGCAGATTGTATTTCTAACAGAAGAAGAAAACAAGCTTCTAATATAATCAGCATTGTTGAAGATAATTAATTATAACTGGTTAAACTATAGATAAAGAGAGGTAGCTTATATGAAACTGGTTAAAAAAGAATTCGTAAACGCTATGCGAAAACTTATACCGTATATCAAAGAAGTCTCTGGAGGATCTGAGCTTGTTTGTAGGTGTAGATATTGTGATGACTCTTCTGATATGAGCAAAGCTCATATGTATATCAAAGTACCACAAGAAGATGACGATGTTCCACTTTATCACTGTTTCAAATGTAATTCTTCTGGGGTGTTGGATTCTAAGACTATGATGAGTTGGGGAATCTATGACCCAATGGTTGCATCAGAATTAGATGCTATGGGAAATAGAGCTTATCATAATGGTAAAACTGCTACAAAGGGAGAAATCATTCGATATCAACTGTATAATGTTTGTAATGATCTTCAATTAGGATATAAGAAGGTTGATTTTGTAAATGAGCGTTTAGGGACAAACCTTACATTGGATCAATGTTTGTATTCTAAGATATGTCTAAGTCTTAGAGATTGTATAGATTTTAATAGACTTCAATATACGAGGAATATTAATATCCTTAAGCAATTAAACGAACACTTTGTTGGATTTATCAGTCACGATAATAACTTTGTTAATCTCAGGAGAATGATTCCAGAAGGTCAATTGCATCAATCAATAGATCTTCGATATGTAAACTACAACCTTCACAATAACAATGGAAATTGTGAGAAGTTTTACATGTTACCTTTCACTGGATATGATGTGAACAGTTCTAGAAGAATTAATGTTCATATTGCAGAGGGACCTTTTGACATCTTGTCTATAAAGTATAACCTCAATCCAGATTCAGAACAGGATATCTTTATCGCTATTACCGGATCTTCTTATTTAGCTATGATAAAGCATATCTTATATGAGTTTAAACTATTTCAGTTTAATCTCCATTTATATCCCGATAATGATAATATTGGAACGGATGCCGCTATGATGAATATCGTGGAATACTTACGCCCTATTTTGGGTATTGAAGTATATATCCATAGAAACAGTTATCCTGGTGAAAAAGACTTCGGAGTTAGGAAGGAAAAAATCATCGATAATTGTTCCAAAATATAATGATATAAATAGATATTATATATGTGGATAAAAGGTTACCAAAAACACATTTGGAGGAAATTAAAATGAAGATGATGAGAAGATTATCATTAATTATGGTTGCTGTTGTTATTGTATTTGCTTGTACAAGAGCACCGAAAGAAACAGAAGCAGAAAGTACTATTGTTTACAGAGGAACTCCTTCTACCGTATTAACTACGGTAGAAGAAGAGGTTGTAGAAACAGAAGAACCTAAGGCGGAACCTGTAGTTGAAGCTGAACATTTTTCTACCACTTCAAAATGGGTAAACTGTTCAGGACTTAATGTCCGCTATGCTCCGGATGGTGATGTAAAATATACAGCACCATTAGGAGAAGAGTTACAGGTTATTAAGCATCACGAAAATGGATGGACATCTATCCATAAAGATGGTGGTGTTTATTATGTGAGCACACAATACCTTTCTGATGAAAAGGTAGAGCCAGCTCCACAACCAAAGATGACTCTTTGGAAACCGAATGTCAAGTTGACTTATTACCATGCTAGAGGTTTAGATGCTCATGGTAATAAGTTAGATCCAAACTTTACAGTTGCATCCAATGTACTTCCTCAGTATACAAAGTTATACATTGAAGGAATTGGATACAGAACCGTAATGGATACAGGATCCAAAGTACTTAATGATGGTAGAGTAGATATCTGCTCTCCAACGTACAATAATAGAGATTGCTTACGGTATGCTTCTGGTATGCCACAACGTGCAAATGTCTATATTGTGCACGAATAAATAACCGACTCCGACACCCTTATAGGTGTCTTTATTTGATACACACCTTTTACCTTAGCCCAGTGGTCTTTATGATCACTGGGCAAAAATTTGTGTATTATTTTTTCTTTGTAAAGCCCAATTTTCGGATAAATTATTTTAGTAAATTTTAACAGTATATTAATTATATCATTTAGAGGAGCCATAAACCGTGAATATCGTGAATACTGATTGTATAGATATGAACGACATCTATACTAGAAAGCGAAAGCTAGAATTAGATAAACCTATGAACGGTTTATCATATAAAGATATTTATCGTTTCTTAGAAAACAATAAATACTTTATGAACAGTATAGCATCTAAGTTTATGGATGCTACTCCTGAATCATATATTTATCTAATGGAGATAATGAAAGACCAACTTTCCGAGAACAATTATTCCTACATTATAAAACTCTTTGTAGATAATTGTCTGATATATTATCATGAGCTTGATAGTGTTAAAAACTTTGTAATGATGTCTGCAATTGGTCAATCAGTGAAGGATAAGATCATACCAATTATTGATTATCTTAAGGCAATCGATAGATTGTCTTTTAATCACGACAGTATTTCTAAGAGGTTTAATATATATTCTCTATTTGATAATACTGGTTACAAATATACGATCATCACAGACTTATGTAAACTTATAGACACATACAACTATCCTAACATTGTTAAGATGAAGCTATGTATCGATGAGTTTTTCATTCTCAATCATTTTAACGAAAAGATCACATTAGATGTGTCAGATTCGTTATTCATCATTCTTCTGTATTACCTTATCAAGATCAAACCAAATGCTGGGGAACTTATTACAATCTTTAAAGATATTGATGCACATGTTGCCAAATATACAAAAGATATTCATATTGATATTGCTGCATTGTATTCTGCAAAGACAAATCCTTATCATCAAGCGGTAATGGAAAAAGATCCTATAACATACATCAATAGGAACGTTGCTGAAATGAATGATGGATGGGAAACATTGGTAAAAGTATTCACGTTTGTATATGTATATACAAACACTCTTGATGATGCTGATAATGTTGGAATGCTTGATGTTCGTATTAAACCGATATGCAATTTTGTTACAAAAACTACACTTCGTAAAGGGATGGAATTCATGGAAGATAAGATAAATGTTAAAGAACTTGTTAATCCTGTAGATGTGATTAAACCGGAGAATGATGACCACTATCGTTTTGAAAACGTGCAAGATAATCTTCCAGAAGATTATGTTGTACATTCCAAAGATATTACCACTACAGATATTTCTCAAATATGGGGAGAAACAGAAAAGATCAATCGGTATATGAAGTTTTGTATACCAACTCTTGCTAAGTTATATTTACAAGATGCTAACCCTATGGGTGGTGTTGATGTTAATGAGAGAAACTTTGTAGATTACGTTAGTGAAGAAGATAATAGATTCAGATTGATGGTTAAACATTTCCGGATATATGATATGGAAAAGTTTGATAAGATGAATCATGAAGAACTCGCCACATTCCTGCAAAATCTTGATAGAGTTCTTCGCAATATGTTTTTCAACTCAAAGTATTTTGCTCATATAGATTTCTCTTCCGATTATGGTTTATATATATATCTGGTTTCTAGATATACTGTAGAACTGGATATAGAAGAAGAAGATAATAAAGATCTTAGCCCAGATATATACAGAATGGCTCATGATCTTAAGACAAAAGCAGAAGAGATGCAGACATTCCATGATAACCATTATGAAACTCTTTTGAAAGTTATCGGTTATTTGAACCATCCACAGTCTATTGCTGCTGCTAATGTTACATTGAGAGAGTTCAAGATGATCAATCATCTTATTACATATATTCTTGGAGATAATTCCAGTATTGCTACCTTTGTAGAAAGAGTTAAGGAGAATGCTGGAAATAATGTAAGAAGAGAAGAAATTGACAGAATCTACAGAGAAGAAAATACCGATGATACAAATAAAGATATGATTACTCGTGGAGAAGCTGTACAACTTCTTGAGAAGATTGTTTCCGGAATCGGAGCAGTTAATGAAGATGCTGGTAGTATTCTTAATACTCTTGCATTGGCTTGGCAAGGATTTAAGTCTAAGGCTAAGAACTTTGATGCTAAACAGAAAGAAATGTCCAGAGATATGGATATGAACTTTAATGGATTTATGCGATCCATGAAGAAGGCTCTGGTTGGAGATAGAAGAGAACAGATTATCCGTGGAGAAATATGTCCATCGTTATCCAAGATCATTAAGGTGAGTGTTGCTCTTATTGCTGCCGGTGTAGCTTCCGGCACTGTAGCAGTTCCTGCTATTGGTGCTCTCGGTTTGCTTGGTATGTCCAAGATGATGACCAATAAAGAAGTTGGTTTTATTATTGATGAGATCGATATCGAGTTAAAGGTTCTTGAGAGAGAGGTTCAAAAGGCAGAAAGCTCTGGATCTCCAAAGAAGTATAGAAACTTACTTTCTATACAGAAAAAGCTTTTGAGAGAAAGACAACGAATTCAATACAAATATGCGTTGGCTGGTAAGAAGATTCGACCAATAACAGACTTTAATAAAGGTGCTGGTGTTACCGACTAACTGATAGGATGGTATTTATGAAAAGTATTTTAGAAGAGTTCCTATTGGAACTGAATGTTGATGGCAATGCTAATGACAATGGAGGAGATCAGAATGATGACATTGATGCAGCGGATTCTGGAAATGATAGCGAAGATACCGGCGGTGATACATCTGATAGTGATCATCCTAATAACGATCAAACTGGCCAATCTGATAATGGGGAACAAGTAGACGACATTGATGCCGCTGATACAAACGAAGAACCAGAAGCTACAGAAAACGATCCACAGGATGATGCAGGGGAAGAAGCCCCGGCAGAAACTGGTGGCGATGATATAGATGCTGCAGATTCCGGTGAAGAACCGGATGATGGTGATAAGGATACTCAGGAAAACACTGATGGTGGTGGAGGTAACCAAAATGATGATGGTTCTGGCAGTGATAATATCGATGCTGCTGACAGTGGCGATGATATTGACGCTGCTGATGGCGGTGGCGGTGATAGTGATGATGGTGACGGGGGTAGTGCATCTGGGGATAATAATGAAGGATCAGCTTCTGGATCTGGAAATAACGACTCTGGGGCGACGGGTTCTGGACTCTCTGATGATGAGAAAAATGCTGAGAATGATATTTACGAGTCTCTCTCGGATGAGGATAAGATGATTCGAAATATTCAGTTAAAATCCAAGTTTGCTCAGTTACATGAAGATGCTGACAACTATATGGAATCTATTAACCGAATAACTAAGAATGATGAAAACATCTTACCACTAAAGAAGATCGTAGTTGCTCTTGGAAAAGTGAAAGCCTATATTGTAGACTACTTGGAAAACATTTACAACTCTACTTCATATATAGACAACTTCACAAATTATATCAAATTCTTGGTTGTTTTTAGAACAATCGGTAATGTTTTGAAGGAAATGTCTAAAAAAGACAAATAGCACAAATATTTATAAAACTATATAATAAAATATTTCGAGCCACTATACAAATTTATAGTGGCTAGGAGTATAGCATTTAAAATAGTTTAAAGTATTTTAAAGTACTACACTACAATCAAGTAGTATGAGATTAAATAGGAGGAAAATAGTTATATGCCAAACACAAAAACCGGATATGTTGGCGGTGGTTGGTCTTCTGACCCCATGGCTTCATATACACAGTCTTTTATTAACTTAGGAAAGAACGTATTAAGCGAGTCTAGCATGGACATCTTCGAGGAGCCTCAGAAGATCCTTCGTAGACCGGCAACCAGAGAAGCTCTTAAGGAGTTCTTCTGCGAAAATTTCATGGATGAGAATCTTGATGACCCGTTCATTGCTATGTCTGGATATGCTGAGGATCA
>ERZ773267.1054-NODE-1054-length-16308-cov-3.895465_pt1 | contig 16308 bp, 9 predicted proteins | sample MGYA00511959_ERZ773267 | MGnify/ENA primary metagenome ERZ773267 (study PRJEB29015, sample SAMEA2738165) | human oral metagenome | biome: human oral; feature: human-associated habitat; material: saliva | place: China | collected 2240 ... | reverse complement strand
AGTATACGGAGGAAGTGGAAGAGAAGATTCTTAAGGCTGTTTCCAAGGCGGAGATTCAGGGCTTGAGTCTCCTTGGCGGAGAGCCCCTTTATCCTGCGAATCTCCGTGCCCTTTTGCCACTTCTTCGGAAACTAAGGGAAAGGCTCCCGAAAAAGGACATCTGGTGCTACTCCGGCTACACCTACGAGGAGCTTCTTAGTAGAGAAGGGGAAGAAAAAAAAGAGCTCGAAGAGCTCTTTTCATACCTTACCGTCCTTGTGGACGGACGCTTTATAGAAGCGGAAAAAGATATCACGCTCCTCTTCCGGGGTTCAAAGAACCAAAGGTTGATTCTTGTTGAAGAAAGCAGGAGGAGAGGAGAAGTCATTTTGTATAATCAATAAACACCCCACTCCATTATCCGTCTAAAGACGCTCGCGCTCGGTTCCGACGTAGCGGCACTAAGCATCGAGCTTCGCATAGCTTGCTCTCTGCAAGTGCCGACGTCTCCAAACGCTTTATCCGGATAATGGAGTAGGTGTTATATTTTGTAAAAGACAATTCCTCCTATCCGCCTATTTCCCCGGATCAACCATGGAAATGATGTTCATATCCTTATCGAAGGTTACTTCCACCTTGGTGCCGATTTCAATACCCTGTGAGAGTCCGGAAAGATCACTTTTCTCGGTCTTTGTCAGCTCGTAATCTTTTCCGTCATTTCCTTGGATGCTTACACTAAACATGGCGGCATCGGTAATGGTTCCGTTGATTACGGTTAAATCCTTCTTTTCTTTCTTGCCGGATTCCTTTCCTTTTGCTTCATTCTCTACTTCACTTGCTTTTTCCGTACCGTCCTTAGACTCTGTATCCTTTTTTTCGCCTTCATCCCCCGATGTGATTTCCGTTGAGACTTCGGCAGCTTTTGTCGTTTCCGTAGTGGCTTTCTTCGCGCAAGCCATCAGACCAAGTAAACCGACTACTCCTATCAATAATACAATTTTCTTCATTTTGTGCTCCTTCCTGGAAAAGCCTTTAGAGACTTATCCATTATAGAATACAATTGTTAAAATTCTTTGTTCAGAGAAGGATTATATTTCTTACTTTTCAAACAATACTGTATTTCTTGATTTAACGTTTTTTTACAGACTGTCTACTGCGCTCCTCCGCTTCGTTCAGATTCTTGGATACGGTAATTTCCTGATTATCAATATGCTCCTTCATCAAGGCCTTTGCACGAATGATGTCTCGAATGCGGATGGCTTCCAGAATCTTTTCGTGCTCGCTAATCAGGGTTCCGCGCTGCGCTTCGTCCTTAATATACTCTAAGCGGTAACGATACATTTGCTCCCGGAGATTGTTAATCATCTGAATTAAACGCTTGTTTCCGGTAGCGGTATAAATGATATCGTGATAAGCTTCATCGGCTTCGGCAATCTCCATCTCCGTACCGGTCTCCACGATTTTTTTAAAATGTTTTTCCGCCTCTTGAAGCGCCAGTAACTGCTCTTCGGTGATGCGCTGGCAGGCAAGGTCTGTAGCGAGTTCTTCCAGTGCACCGCGTACCTCTAAAACATCCTGTAGAGACTTATGGGAGATTTTTGCGACTTCAGCTCCACGCCGAGGAATCATGAGTACCAGCCCCTCCAGTTCCAGCTTACGAATCGCTTCGCGAATGGGAGTTCTGGACACCCCGAGCTTTTCCGCAAGCTGAATCTCCATGAGTCTTTCGCCCGGTTTCAACTCCCCCTTTAGGATTGCCTGCCGAAGTGTGTTAAAAACCAAGTCCCGAAGCGGGAGATATTCGTTCATATTGATTGTGAAATCACTACCCATACTATCCTCCTTTAAAAACATTTCCTATACTGAATGGGGTATTTGCAATTGTGTCTGATGCGCTAATAGGGAGTTTTTTTATCTATCTATTATATGTATGCCATAAAGTGGAAACTCTCTTTGTCTTAATTAAGCATAAGCCTCTGTAATCCAGGCATTCTCGATTAAATCTTTATGTTCTCCGCTACGAAGGCTTTGAAGTATCATTTCCGCTTTTTCTTTTTCTTCTTCCGGGAAAATACCGAAAACGGTTGGACCGGATCCGCTCATAAGGGAGAGCAGAGCACCCTCCTTTATAAAAAAGTCCTTCAATACTTGAATTTCCGGCCTGAGAGAAATACTGACTATTTCTAAGAGGTTACCGCCTAGCTTACAAATTTCTTCCAGATCTCCATTTTCCAATTTCTCAATCATTTCGTCCACTTCAGGATGCTCTTTGTCCGTAAGATTTTCCAAACGAAGATTCTCGTAAATCAACTTTGTGGATAGGGAAAATGCCGGTTTGACCAGAATTATGGTGCAAGGCGGGAGAGTGGGGAGTTTTTTCAGCTTTTCTCCGATTCCCTCTGAAAGATAACAGCCCTTATGCAGGCAGAAAGGAATGTCCGCACCAAACTTTACAGCGCGCTTCTCCAGTTCCTCCGTACTTAAGTTAAGATGAAAGAGCTGATTCATCCCGTGAAATACCGCTGCAGCATCAGCAGAGCCTCCGGCCATACCGGCAGCAACAGGAAGACGTTTCATAAGCCGTAAGCTTAATCCTTCTTCGATGGAGAACTCATCCATAATAGCCTTTGCGGCTCTAACCATGAGATTCTCTTCATTTGTGGGGAGAGAGGAGAGATTGCATTTCATTCGGATTCCTTTTTCCCTCTCTCTTCTTATGTAAATGCTGTCATACAGTCCCACTGTATGCATAATCATCTTTACTTCATGATAGCCATCGTCTCTTCGACCCAATACATCTAAAGATAAATTAATCTTCCCGTGAGCTTTCAGCTCCATTTCTTCCATAAAAAACCCCTTGACTACAGAATCCTCTTTGTATACAAAGTCCCTTAGATTTTACTGAAAAAATTGCATTTTTGCAAGTACAAGAAAATCCCTCAACACTTTGTTAAAAGGTTTAAAATAAAAAATATAAGGAATTGGAATAAAAAAGGAAGAGCCGTTTAAGCCCTTCCTTTTCATTTTTTATCTACTGCTTCTCTTTTTTCTCCCTACAAAGAGGCTTGTGCAGAAGCCAAGGCCTGCAATAGCAAAGAGCGCAAGGTTCATCCACATGTTTCTTGAATCCTCTGTTTTGGTATAACCGCGACCTACGCCTAAGACTGCAGGTCTTTCTGCGCCGAGAACATTTCCTTCCGGCGTACGAACAGCGGCAAGAACTTCTCCCGGATGCTCTGAAGGAGGTGTCGGAGGATTCGGTGTATTTCCTCCACCGCCCGGATTGTTCGGTGTGTTTCCGCCGCCGCCCGGAGTTCTCGGATTATTTCCTCCACCGCCCGGAGTTACAGGAGGAATCTCTGAAGGAGTGCTCGGTGTCGTCGGTGTCGGAGGTTGAGGATCGTCCTTCTTTTTGTTTATAAAGTTAACAGTAACCGTTTTATCCCTCTTAAGAACATCACTGGCAACAGTTTGAGACTTGTTATTTTCGTCAATTTCATATCCAACCGGAGCAGTAACCTCAACAATTTCATATTTACCTAAGAGAAGACCGGAAATCGTAGCTTCTCCATTGTTGCCGGTAGTCACTGTTTCTATAATGTTTCCGGACTTTAAGATATTAAATACTGCACCCTTTAATGGCTGTCCCGGAACAGAATCATCGGTCTTTACAATTTTGATTGCCAAGGGTTCACTTTGTACTGCACCGCCGGCATCTTGCACTACAGCTTTTCTTTTTGAAGGTTCGTTTTTAAGCCCTGTTCCACTAATTTCCGCTGTATTATAGAAAGCGTCTTGTGTTTTAAAGGCCTTGTTGATTTCTGCGTAATAGCTTATTTCATAACCATCTTCCGGAGCCATGTGACCGATGTTAATCGTAAAACTTTTTCCGTCCTTGGAATAACTAAGATCATCATTTTTGATAAAATCTGCAGATGGTGTATTTGCTTGATTATCTTTATCACGGAGTAACCATTTGTTTCCGCGATTTTCTCCGACATCGGTATCTGCGAGCTTCCAAGCCCCATTTTCATAATTCGCGGAACGCCAGATTCCCTTAGTGATTGTAGGCGCATATTTGTCTGCATCACTCGGATTTTTCAATTCTATCGTAGAATGTCCATTTCTGGTATCAAAGTAGCTTAATCCTCCTTGTAAGGTATCGGTTAATTTAACGTTATCATAGCCGGCAGCACTGGCAGATGTCTTCACTAAGTTTCTTTCATCAATACGGACATTAAACTTAAATAAATAGTGCGTGTCTCCGTCTTTATCTTTTACCTCAATGAGGTTTTTATCGTTGTATTTCCATATATTAAGAGGATCCTCTTGTGTTTTTATTTTATAGGTCACTTCACGCTTGAAAATACTTTTGTTACCAACCTTGATATCAAGATCTGTCTTCTGTCCATTTGTAATCTTACTTTCATCGGCAGATGCACTAAAATGCAAATTGCCTTTGAAACCGGGATAATCCTTAGCTTTGTCGTTAAAAGTAACAGTAAGCCGTTTTGTTGTAGAATCATATTTGGCATTTGCCACTACAACATCATCTGTTGTGTTTTTAATCGGGAAAGTAGTATCTGTGTACTTCAACTCATCAGGAAGTTGAATGATAAAATAATCATTTTCCTTAACAGAGTTCTTGATGGTAAAGTTTGTACTAAAAAGGAGAGTGTTATAGTTCCAGACTTCACTATTCTCCTCGACTGCAGTACCCTCTTTTTTAAAGCTCAAAGTAGTATCGCTAAAGGTAATGTCAGTTTCTGTAAGTTCATCACCTTCCGCAGTATATTGCGCTAAAGCCAACAGCTCAGCAGGAATCTCAGTGTCTTGTACACCGGCTTCAAACAATTCGTCCAGTAGACTTGGACCATCATCCTCGCTTGCTTCATCCGCGTCTTCAGAGACTTCTTCCGCCACGCTAGAACCTTCGGATAACTCTGTATTTGCAGCAACTTCGCTATCTTCATCCGCAGTGGAAGAGACTTTCGCTACGTTCTCGTTCACAATACTTATCCCGTCTTGATTGCTTCCTGCAGCATTGGCAAAAGAGAATCCCTGCCAAACCATCACAAGTGCAAGCAAAAGGGACAAGATTTGTCTCTTTGCTTTCATAATCTTCTTCTCCTTATTCTTTCTTAATGAATCATTAATAAATTCTTATCGAAGACACTTTACCATATTAAAAAAAGATTTCAAGAGATTAAAATAAATATATGGAAGTTCTTGAGCCAAAATATTAATAAAATATAAATAAAAAATTGAAAATTTTCTTCATAATTGTGTTATTTGTATAATTTGTTTCGATAATAAAAAAATAATTGTCTACTTTGTGCAAAAATAGACTCCCTGCCGTAAAGATTCCTTAAACTATAAATATTTTTTGGATAGGAAGTTTTTGCATAGAGAATTGCAAACTATTAAACTTGTTCAGAATAGGGAAGAAGAGAAGTTGTAAAAAACCGACAGTCCCGGCTTATGCCGTTTCTGTCGGTTTTTACATAGTATTACTTGGAATAGAGATCTAGCTTTTATCTTTTTGACCTTTTTCTATCATAAAGAACCGTTGCCGTAAGGCCGCAAGCTGATAAAGCGAAGAATAAAAGGTAGATCGGCATCCGGGAAGCATCTTCCGTTTTTACAAATCCTCGTCCTGCTCCCAAAACGGAAGGGACGGTCTTGTCTACACTAAGCACAGCAGCTACTGTTTCCGGATTGCTTTCGGGATCACGATTCTTTCCCAAGACATTTCCGGGAGTGGGCTCTGTAGGAGTACCGGGTGTATTGGGACTCGGCTTCGGCGGATTTCCGCCACCGCCATTTCCTCCGCCGCCGTTTCCACCTCCGTTAGGACTTGTAGGCGGAACGTCGTTCTTTGTATTGACAAAGACGTTCACATAGCCGGTAGCCGGATTGTCCTCGTTACTTAGAGTATAGCCGGAAACATTCTCCTCGGTAACGGTGTAACGGATTTCTGTACGATTTGCATCATATTTCGGCTTTTCGAAGTTATACTGCCAATTGTTTCCTGCATTTAAGGTAACGCTGTCAACCTTTGCTCCGTTGGCAAAAAGCTGAACATTTAATTGATCGGGGTGTGCTCCGCTTCCCTTCCATTTCTTTGTAACCGGGATAACAACATTTTCTCCTTTATAGTTCGTGATGGTAAATCCGTTCTCATCGGTTCCGGAGATAGCGGTTTTAAATCCGGCTATGGTTTCCTCGGAAACGGTGTACACGATTGGTCCGTTAGCATCTTCCTTCGGAAGATTGGAGAAGGATGCTTTCCAGCCGTTTTCTTGGGATAATTCTACCGTCTTATCCTTATGCCCGTTTTTTAAAACGAAAACCGTAACCTTATCAGGTTTGTTTGTGGCAAGATTCGGGTCTGAATCTAAAACCCATTTCTTTTCCACGGAAAAGCTTGTGCTCTTTTTCTCCACTCCTTTCTTCTTATTTTTGATAGTCAAAGTGATGGTAGAGCCGCTCGCGATGGACTTCTCAAAATTCTCCTTATAGATGTGGAGGGGAGTAGAATCTAAATCATAGCCTTCCGGAGCTTTCACCTCGGTCAAGACATAGTCGGCTTTCAAAACATTTTCAAACTTTGCAATACCGAACTCATCGGTCTCAATGGTCTTTGTATAGTTACCATTAGGCTTAGCTAAAGTAAACTCTGCTCCCTGCAGAGCTTTGCCGTCATCTCCGACTTTCTCAATCTGAATACTAAAATTTTGCCCCTCTAAGAAACCGCCGGCTTCACTGACTACAAAATCTCTAAGCTTTTCTGCGGAAACAATTCCCTTACCGGTAAGCTTTGCCTGATTATAGAATTTATCGCCATTTTTAAAAGCTTCGTTAATCTCTACATAATAGCTAAGTTCATAGCCGTCATAAGGAGCAAGAGTTCCTAAAGAATAGGTAAAACTTCTTCCACCATCGGAATATTTTGGGCTATCCGTTACTGCCGGAGCAAAATCATCAGGGTTCTGTCTATTGCGAAGACTCCAATTAGGGCCACGATTTTCGTCGGAATCATCAGAGGCATTTTTCCATATTTTATCCGTTTTCCCGGGAACTTTAACCCAATCTCCGGTACGCCAGATTCCCTTTCTAAGAACAGGCGCATATCTATCAATATCAGCCTGATTCAAGTTCAGCTTCGTAAAATGATTTTTTACATCAAAGTAACTCAGCGCATTACTCTGCAGAGTGTCGGTAAAAACAATATTTTCATAGCTTGTAGCACCGGGGACCTTTTGAATATTTCTGGTATCCAAGGTAACTGTGTAATGGATTAAGTAATGAGTATTCCCTTCTTTGTCTTTTAGTTTAATAAGTTTTCTGCTACGATCTTTATAAAAACTTTTTGAATTTTCTTTTACAACCAGATACTCTAAATTCTGGTTAATAACCGTTTTTCCGTTTATTTTAAGTTCAAGCTGAGCTGCCGGGATGGATTCCTTTATGAGTTCGGTATCAATTTCTGTATTGAAGAATACTTCCCCGTTCGTAACATTACTATCTTTCGCCTCTTTTGTAAAAGTGATAAGCATTTCTTTGGTCGCCTGGTTATATTCGCCCTTGGCTAGAAGCTTTTTTTGATCTGGAGTTTTGAGATCAAAAGTAAGGTCACTGGATCTTAATTCATGGGGAAGTTGAATAGAAATGTAGTCTCCCTCTTCAATATCTAAGCCCTTCACATTAATCTTTGCTGCAAATTGCATACTCTGATAATTTGCAAAGCTATGGATGTCTTCCACGGGTTTCTTGTCTACCAATAACTTTACGTCAAATAATGCATTTTCAATAGCCTTTCCCTTTTTGCTTGCAGTACCTGTTCCGGAAATCGTGCTACTGCTTGCAGTGCCTGCTCCGGAAATTGTGCTGCCGCTTGCGGGAGAGGGTTCCGTGCCTGCTCCGTTTCCTGCTGTTACTACACTTGTCCCTGTTTCGGCATTTGCAAAAGAAAAGCCTTGCCATACCAAAAGCAACGCTAATAAAAGGGACATAATTTGTCTCTTAGCTCTCATAGTTCTCCTTCTCCAAATTGGATAAAACCATTCTTGTCACTCGTCACTTTATCATATCGATTATAGATTTCAAGAGATAAAAATAAAAAAATGGAAGTATCATAAAACGATTTATTAAGGAAATATAAATTATTAGCTCTGTTTTTTCTTAATCACTGTGTTTATCTCCATAAATAAAAATTAAAATTAAAAATTTGTGTTTATTTTGTACAAAATCTCTGAGATCCGCTGTAAGAATTTTTTAAAATATAAAAATTTTTTTGTTTTCATTCAATGAATGGAAATATTGTCGGGGAAAATAAAAAAACAGCGGAAATAGAGACAAAAACTATTCTATCTTTATGGATAGTCATTTTAAATTGTGCTACCATCTGTACAGACCTTTATATAAGTAGAGATAAGGGAGGAAAACCATGCAAAAAGGGCTAAGAGCAATCGGTATCCTGATCGTTATATTGGTGTTGTCTTTTTTTATTGCACGTCGAATCACAAAGCCGAAGGAAGAAGTGGAAGCGAAAGCGCTGCCGACTGTCACGACCATTTCCATGGAAAAAGGAAATATTTCCGTAAAAGAGGAGCTTCTCGGAGAGATTTCCGCGAACGAGCAGTTCGTATTACTCAGTAAGATTTCCGGAGAGGTTTTGGAGATTTATAAGGAAAATGGAGCGGAAGTCAAAAAGGGGGAGAAGATTGCTCTTTTAGATAACCAAAAGCAGATTGATGCGGCAAAGTATAGTCTGGAGCAGGCGAGGGCTCAGGCGCAGGTGGCGTCGGACAGCCGGGACAGGCTGGCAGCACTTAGGGATTCGGGCGATATTTCCGTACAGGATTTTGAAACGGCGGATGCACAGGCGAAGGCCATGGATGCACAGGTTAAGGCGGCTAAGCTGAATTATGACACACAGCTTGAGTTTGCATCGATTACTGCGCCGGCAGACGGCATTTTACAGAACAGCATCCTGGTGCAGGGCGCCTTTGTTCCGCAAGGAACACAGCTTGGCACGCTTATGGGCTCCGGTGCGCAGCAGCTGAACTTCTTCGTTACGGAAGAGTTGGTAAAAAAACTGCAGCTTGGGCAGGGAGTCGTTGTGGAAAAGGGGAAGGAGAGCCATACCGGTTCCATCACGGAGATTTCTTCTGTCCTTGTTCCGCAGACCGGACTCTATCCGGTTAAGGCGAGCGTGGAAAACACAGCTTTTCCGGAGGGCTCCAAGGTGAAGCTGAGTCTCATAAAGGACAGTCGCTCCGATGTGGAGACCCTTCCTGTTAATGTGATTTATTACGAAAATGAAGAGGCCTTTGTTTACATTTTTGAGAGGACAGAGGGAGAGGAAGGGGTTCTTCGTAAGAAAAAGTTGGAGCTTGGGCTTATGGGAGAGGAGAAGGTCGAGATTCTTTCCGGTTTAAGTCCGGATGACCAAGTGGTTTCTTCCTGGAATAATGAGATGTATGACGGAGCCAAGGTGAGATTGCAGGCTGAATCCGGAAAAGCAGGGCAGACAAAAGATGAGCCGGTGCAAAAAGAGTCTGTAACAGAAAGCACAAAAGAGTCTGTAAAAGAAGAAAAGGGGTAGAAGCGGATGATATCGATTACAAAATTGGTTCTACGCCGCCCGGTTTCGACTTTCCTTGCGGTGCTTTCACTCGTGTTTTTTGGCTTTATCGCTTTTACGACCATGAAGATGGAATTGCTCCCGGACATGAATTTTCCATACATGATTGTTACCGCCGTTTATCCCGGTGCTTCTCCCGAGGATGTGGATGAGCTTATTTCCAAACCGGTTGAAGAAGAGGTTTCTCTCCTTTCCAATGTGCAGGAGGTGCAATCCCGTTCCATGGAAAATCTTTCCATGGTCATCATTCGCTACCGTTACGGCACAAACATGGATAAAGCCTATGACAATTTAAAAAAGAAGCTGGATGTTTTAAAGGCGAGTCTTCCGGAAGAGGCGGAAGATCCCGAATATATAGAATTTGACATCAATGCACAGCCCGGCATGGTTCTTGCCGTTTCGGATAAGACGAAGGGGAATCTCTATAATTATGTGCAAAACAGGATAGAACCCGAGATGGAGAAGCTTTCTTCGGTTGCGTCCATTTCTTTGTCCGGCGGTCAGGCGGAGTATGTGCGTGTGGAGCTGTCGGAGGAGAAGCTTGCCCAGTATCATTTGACTATGGAAAATATTATCCAGATGATCAAAGCTTCCGACTTTACCTATCCTGCGGGAAAGACAAACTACGGGAAGCAAAATCTGTCCCTTAGCGTATCGCAGGATTATTCCACGATTGAGAAATTAAAGAACCTGCCTCTTACCACGGGCACCGGCAGTACTTTATACTTAAGAGATCTTGCGACTGTGGGTTCAGCGCTGGAAGAAGAGAACAGTATCGGACGATTTAATGGGGAAAATACCGTCAGCCTAAGTTTAACGAAGTCGCAGGCTGACTCGGATATAGGGATGAGCCAGGATGTAAAAGCGGTCATCAAGGACTTGGAAGCGCGGAATCCGAATCTTTCCATCCATATTATTCAGGACAATGCAGAAAGCATTAAGTCCTCTCTTTCCAGTGTTTTTCAGACCATGATTATGGCAGTGGTCATTTCCATGGCGATTATTTTCTTTTTTTTCGGAGACTGGAAGGCCTCTCTTATTGTGGGCTCTTCCATACCGATGGCAATTCTCGGTGCCATCGTCTTTATGTATGCCATGGGCTACAGCATGAATATGCTGACTCTGTCCGCTTTGGTACTGGGTGTGGGAATGATGGTGGATAATTCCATCGTTGTTTTGGAGGCGTCTTTCCGTGCAATGGACGAGGTTCAGGAGGAAAGAAGATCGAGAAGGGAAGCCGCGATTTCCGCAGTGCGGATTGTAGGAGCCTCGGTCTTCGGTTCCACCCTCACCACCTGTGTGGTTTTCCTCCCGCTCGGTTTTTTAAAGGGGATTTCGGGACAGTATTTTAAGCCGCTTGGCTTTACGATTGTCTTTTGTATGCTGGCATCCCTTCTTTCCGCAATTACGATTGTCCCGCTCTGCTTTACCCTCTATAAACCGAAGGAAAATGAGAAGGCGGTGGCTTATAGAGCCGTACGGAGCTTGCAAGATTCGTATAGAGAGCTGATAGAGCGTTTTTTACGGCATAAGAAGCCGGTGGTTTTGGGAACCTTTCTTATCCTTGTTTTGTCTCTGTTTCTTGCGACGCAGATTAAGTCCGAGCTGATGCCGGAGATTGACAGTGCAACCGTACAGATTTCCATTACCCAAAAGCCCGGTTTAAATACGGAAGAAAAAAAGAAGACGATTTTGGAAATAGAGGACATAGTGTCGAAGGATCCGGATGTGGAACGCTATACCACCATTTCCGGAGGGGGAGAAGGGTTTTCCGCCTTGTACGGATCAAACGGCACGAGTACCGTGACGGCGTATCTGAAGAAGAAACGCTCCATGGCTACAAAAGAAAAGGCAAAGGTGTGGGAGAAGCTCTTGGAAACAAGACCGAATGAAGTGATTTCGGTAAAATCCGTAAGTGATGCGAATTTCGGGGCAAGTGATGAGGATGTCAAGACAACGGAGGGCTATGAGGTCACTTTAAAAGGAGCGGACTTGGATATTCTACGAGAAAAGAGCAATGCTATTGTTACGGAAATGCAGAAAATGGATAGCCTTACCGGAATTCATTCCAGTTTGGAAAATGCCGCTCCGCTCTTAAAGGTGGAGGTCGATCCTTTAAAGGCTGCGGCAGAGGGTCTAAGCCCCGTTATGGTCGGACAAAGCCTGAATACGATTTTAGCCGGAAAATCGGTTATGAAAATGGACTTAAACGGAGAAAAGGCGGATGTCCGGGTGGTATATCCGAAGGATAGCTATGACACCCTCGAAAAGCTGAAGAATATTCGTTTTTCTACACCGAGTGGAGGAATCGTTTCCTTAGACAGTATCGCTACGGTCAAATTCACGGATTCCCCGGCAAGTATTCTTAGGGAAGATAAGAAATACCAAGTGAGCATCTCTGCACACTATACGGAAAAGGCGGATAAAAATACGAAGAAGGAAGTGGATAAGCTCGTGGACTCGTATCTTGGAGAGGATTTGCAGATATCCGAGAGCATAAGGACACAAAATATGAGAGAAGAGTTTACCGACCTCTTCCGTTCCATTGCCATTGCAGTCTTTTTGGTCTTTGTTGTGATGGCGGGACAGTTTGAGTCCTTACGTTTCAGCTTCATGGTTATGACTACGGTGCCTTTCGCTATGATTGGTTCTTTCGGACTGCTCTGGCTCTTTGATGCGACCATTTCCATGACATCTCTTCTCGGCTTTTTAATGCTGGTCGGGACAGTAGTAAACAACGGAATTCTCTACGTGGATACCGTAAATCAATATCGAGAGGAAATGCCGCTTGAAAAAGCCATAGTGGAAGCCGGAGCAACAAGACTCCGTCCTATCCTCATGACGACTCTTACGACTGTCCTTTCCATGGTACCGATGGCGATGGCTATCGGGGAAAACGGAAAACTCATGCAGGGCTTAGCCCTTGTTGATGTGGGAGGACTCGCTGCGTCCACTCTGCTTGCGCTTCTCCTCCTTCCGGTGTATTACAGGATTATGTATGGGCGAAAGAAAACACCAAATCTTCACAGTATTGCTATAGAAATGTAAAAAGTAAGATGAAACTGTATGCTATAGTAGAGGGCGACAGAGTGGAGATTCCTTTCAGGTAAAGAGTTTAGATACGAGAGACACTTTAGTTGAATTAAGAAGCAATTCTGTTTAGTGAATGAATGTATCTTGGTTTTTTGGAGGATAAAATGAAGAAAAAGGGTCTGATTTTACCGATTTCCTGTATTGTTGCGAGCATGGCGTTTACCCCTTCCTTTGCGGCAGGACGTTACGGTTTTTCGGAGAATGTGGATACGGCACCGATGCAAACTTCCTATGAGAGGGAGAAAACTGCGGAGGAATGGGCAAGTCTTCGGGATAATACGATTTCCTGGGAGGAAATCGATGCTTTGGTGCATGAGTACAATCCTACGGTTTCTTCTCTTTGGATTAATTTTCGTGACAGTGACCGTAGAGGTTCTTACAATATTGATGTGGAGTCGGCGCGCTCTGCGATAGAAGACGCTTATGAGAAAGCACTTCTTGCCGCAAATGGAAATGCGGTTCAGGAAGCCTTGGCAGAGTTACAGTATCAGAGTAGCAGCAACAACTTTTCTGCGGATGCAGTGGCACAAAACAGCGATAGGGAGCTTGCGAAGCTTTCCATAGAACAGACGGAAAAGAATACGATAGAAACGATTAAGAAGTCCTTTATCAGTAGAGAGAACGGCATCTTACAAAGACAGATTGATGCCTTAAATCTGGAAGATGCACGGAGTGACAAGGAAACCGCCGAGAGAAAGAAAGCTGTCGGACAGGCTACGGAAATCGATGTTTTAACGGCTAAAGCTGCAGCGGATCAGGCGGAGCTTCAGTTAATGGGTGATGACAGTACCGTGAAGAAGACTTCCGAGCTTTTACAGGTGAGTCTAGGTTGGAAGGTGAATGCCGAGCCCGTTTTCCCGACGATTCCGGAGACGGCAAGAGAGAGCATCGAGCAGATATCCCTTTCCGAAGACACGAAGAAGGCGGTAGACAATAATTTGAGTCTGCAAATCAACGAAAGAAAGTTGAATCTTTCCGAGGGAGAAGCCAATAGAGAGAACTTATCCAAAAGAATAGAGAATCAGAAGGAAAAGATTCAGTCGGATCTGCTTTCCCGCTATCAGAGCTTGAAGCAGGCACAGGACGCGCAGGCACAGGCTGTTTTACAGGAAGAAAATGCGAGAAAAAACTACGAAAAGGCGGAGCGAAGCTTGCAGCTTGGGACAATCAGCGTAAAAGCAAGAAATAAGGCGAAAAACGCCTATACCATTGCCGGCTTACAGAAGAAGCAGGCGGATTTAAAGCTTGCGGAAGAATATCTCGATTATCGTGCAGGAGTAAGCGGACTTGCCACTGCGGAGTAGAGCAGTATAGGAAGAAGACCCCAGTAAAGAATTGTATAGATGAGACAAGTGTGTATAAAATAAGCTCGAATACAATAAGCATAAGCACAATTAGTACAAATATGATGCGTATAAAAACAATGCGTATAAACAAAATGCGTACAAGTGAAATGAGTGGAATAAAGATGAATAAAAATACAATGAGCGGAAATGAAAAGAGTGCGTATAAGGCTGAATCAAAATGGAAGAATGGAATAGAGAAGAAGGCTTTGATAGCACTTTGTTCCTTCTCTCTGCTTTCTCTCTCCGCTTTTCCCTCTTTTGCGGAGAATGCCAACAATACGGACAATCGTACCAATGCCGGTGAAAACAGCAATACAAATAGCAATATAAGTGGCAATATAAATGCTTGGAATCTGGAGGACAACAGCATTTCTTTCTTCGAGGTTCCGGAGCTGGTGAATCACTACAGCAGTATAGCGGAGCTGGAAAAGGATCTGATTTCCCAAAGCACGAAGGGAATGGAGGGGGTAAAATCTGCTGTAAAGGAGCAGAAGGCGGATATTGTAGATGCTCTTTCCGACAATATTTCCCTCCTGAAGGATCAAAGGGACAATACAGAAGATAAGACTGTAAAGGAAGCACTCGGAAAAGAGATTGCAAAGCTGGAGAAGGTCAAGAACAGTAAGAGGATTCTTCCCGGACTGGACAGCAACTTGGTTGAGGCAAATTATGCTTTAACGGAGCTTGCAAAGACGGATAAGGAGATGACGAAAGCGGAAAAGAAGACGGAAAAGTCTATTCGTTCTCAGTTTCTGACCGGAAAGGCTCTGCTCTCCGATGCGATGCAGAATCTTCTTTTCAGCTATGCACAGACGGAAAATACTCGTAAGATGCTGGAAAAGCGGGTAAGTCTTATGGAGAGAAGCCTGAACAAGGTAAGAAAAGAAGAGAGCCTTGGAAAGGCGACCGGAAATGATGTTACGGCAGCGGAACTTTCCTTAAAATCGGCTGAAGCGGATCTTAATAAGCTAAGAGACGGACTGGACACGATGAAGAGAAACATCGGCTTAAGTCTGGGCTGGCACATGAATACCTATCAGAATATAACGATAGAAGCCATTCCGGACTTTCCGAGAGATTATCTAAACGGAAGGAATCAGGAGACGGACTATCAAGCTGTTTTGGCAAGAAACAGTGAATATGGAGAAATTCTTCGAGAAAAAGAGAAGAACATTACCGGCTGGACGGAGAAGAAACAAAAGGAAAGAGAAAAGTCGGAAGAGATTCGCAGTGCTGTGGAGGCTTTATGGGCAACGGTGGAGGAAAAGGCTCTTGCCTTAAAGATGGCGGAAACAAACGCGTCTCTTTCTCAATTAAAGAAGGATCGAGCCGCTCGGATGGAGGCGCAAGGACTTATTAGCAGAGTTGATGCGGAAGGCATGGAGCTGGATGCTCTGAATTCCGAGAATGCGTATGAAAATGCCCGTTTGGACTATAATCAGGCGGTTTTCCGCTATGAAGAAGCGGTGAATAAGGGAATTCTTAGTTTAGAGTAGGGAACAAAGAATAAAAAAAGAAAGAACAAAAGAACCAAGAAATAGGGGCTTGTTCGTTTAAAATAGCAGAAAGCAGTTAGCAAGAAAATTCTTAATCTCAGATCAGAAAGCAGAGAACAATGGAAAAAGAGCTGTGGAAAAAGAGGAAATTGGAAAAGGGAGGACAGCTTTGGAATAAAGTAAAACGAGGCTTTCTTTCCGTTTCATCGAAAGAGTGGAAAGAGAAGGATGGAAGGGATGAGCGGGTAGAACATGTTTTTGTGGTGCCTTGCTATGGAAAGTCCCCTTATCTGGAAACGATGCTGCTGTCTCTTCTTGCGCAGAAAAAGAAGTCGCCTATCTACCTCTGTACTTCCACAGATAGTTCTTTTTTGCAAGTGCTTGCGAAGAAATATCATTTGCCTCTCTTTATTCGAAAAAAAGAGCCTTCCTTGGCAAAGGACTGGAATTTTGCGTTAGAGATAGGAAGGAAGAGAGGGAAACTTGTGACGATTGCGCATCAGGATGACTGTTACCATGAGGACTATAGCCTTGCAATTTGTCACGCTTACCGGAGCTTTCCGGACGGAAGCTTGATTTTCACGCAGGCTGAGGATATCAATAGCGAAGGAGAAAAAATCCCGAATGTATCCGAGCGAATCAAGCGAATTTTGCGCTTGCCCTACTGCTTTACGAAGAAGACGAATCGGCTTCCCTATAAGCTGTTGCCGCTCTCCTTCGGAAATTCCATTCCCTGCCCAAGCTG
>ERZ773267.1039-NODE-1039-length-16451-cov-5.879178_pt1 | contig 16451 bp, 13 predicted proteins | sample MGYA00511959_ERZ773267 | MGnify/ENA primary metagenome ERZ773267 (study PRJEB29015, sample SAMEA2738165) | human oral metagenome | biome: human oral; feature: human-associated habitat; material: saliva | place: China | collected 2240 ... | reverse complement strand
CATAGTTATGATAGTAAATCTTGTGAGCCAAGTTATCTAAAATTTTATTTACATTCTCCTCAGAGGATACATCAAGCCCTTTTTGACTAGAGAATACATGAGCGTACGCATTAGGTGCCGCACTTGTAATATGAATATCTCCACCCCAGAAGGACTCTGGAGTCAAACCATTATAGATTTTTGTTGGTGGTGTATATTCTGGATCTTCTGTATCGTCATACTCACCATTTATATCGTAAAAGAAGTTTACATGACCTTCTAACTTATCGATATGAATTTCATTATGCTCATTTTGCACTACAGCATTTTCAAAACTACGATTTTTAGAACCTACTAAGCGATGTACACGGCTTGGTGTTGTCATTGTACTAAAGCCAGTACCATTTAACCCACCTTGATAAAGATGATCCCAATAACCACGTTGACCAAGGAATACATTGATATTATTTGGTTGTTTAGCATTTTTATCTGCTAAGTTAAGAGCAAAGCCAGTCCAAAATACTTCATCACTATCTAAACCAATATTAATTTCAGATGGATGAGTAGCACTACCATCGATACGTACATCACCTTCAATAGACATATCATGGCTAGTAAAATTACCTGTATTACCATCTACACCAAGATTTACAGTACCGCCATTAGCAATAACTACAGGTTTACTAAGTCTTCCCATTTGAATAAGGCCAGCTTTAACATTAACAGTACCACCATTTTTACTGATAATGAAAGATCGACGTTCTGCAGGAATGCTAGAAGACACCTTATCTACACTAATCGTACCTCCAGTATCCGCATCAATACCAGCAGTACTACCAACCACTTCACCGAGACTAAGTTTACTACCATTTGTGGCACTAAGATATGCACCTTCAGGTTTAGTAACATATGTACTCTCCGCCATTACATACTGCCCTACAGAGCTAGCAATCGTCAGGGCAATTGCTAAGGATAATTTCGCTTTACACATGCGTTTCATAAGAACCCTCTCTAATCTACACTATAAATTATTAATAAATATTTTTAATTATAATTTATAATTAGAATCTTGTAAATATGAGGGAAAATTGTCACATATTGTATTTAACAATATAAAAAGCAGTAACTATAGTTACTGCTAACGTATACGTATATAAATTTTTGTATATTTCTATTTATAGATTCTTATTGATTCGCTTATATGTTCGCCATATAATTGACTTAGGGTAGCCGGCGAGGTCGGGCCTCTCTTCATTTAATGAAGGGAGGGTTGTCTATGAGTGATTATGAGTTGATCATGATAATTCTAGAGGCAATGACAGTTGTCATTGCCTTTGGAGCACTTGTGGCGCTTATTTGTCTTGGAAAAGACAAATAGCCCTTCGTTACCAGTAACTGGATAACTGAAAGGCCATTTCATCAATTATTTATACTCTTGAGATGAGCCTGACGGATCTACTCGCTTGGCTATCTGTTTATATTATAGGGTTTATATCATATATCGTCAAATACGGATAAACAATACTAATATGTTGTATTATAAATCAAGAGGCAGTGACTGAGTCACTGCCTCTTATCTTTTTATCTTTATTTACGCGCCACGCGCATAGCCGCCATCATTCCTGGGGATTTCCAGACAGATTGACCATTGTCTGAAACGAGTTTGTTGTTATAGTAGAATACATCTGCATTGTAATAGTTACTATCGCTAGATGTTACCTTATAGCTAAGGCCAGATGTCGTATATACTGTGAAATTAAGTACATCCCCTACTCTCTTTACAGAGTCTTGGTCTACATACCAGCTATTGCCATTATAAGTAGTAGCATATACATCAGTACGAGCTTCTACATCATGTGTATTAATACCGATCAACACAAGTAGAGCTGCTAACATATATAAGAATTTACGCATTAGAATTACCTCCGTTTTATCGTTGGAATACTTGCTTATTATACCAAAAAAACAGTGAAATTCACATTAACTAAGCCATGCATGAGAAAGTCGTAACAGATTTTACGCATAAAAGGGGCTGTTACAGCCCCTTTTACAAGTATAAATTATATAGCAAATTATTCTTTTGGTATAAAACGAACTAAATACGGCATCACAGCATCAATAGTATTTTTAATTAAAATATCATATACTTCTTTTGTAATTTCATCACCTTGTGAAAGCCCCATCATATTCATAGTATTTTCCCATGCATTGTATAATAATTTATTTAAATGGTCATCATGTTGTTTATTACTAATAATATTCATTAGATTACTTAAGGAGTCCTTAAATAAAGTTTGACACATCTCTAAGTTATTAAATAAGTTGTGTACATCTGAAAACCATGTTGATACAATTTTCTCTTCCGAAATTTCTTGTCGATTTAAAACATTAAAAATATATGTATAATTAAGATCATCGCCATTATAATAATTATCTAGTAAAACAGCATATTTAAAGGCATTAAAATACTCTATATAACAATATAGTTTTCCAATTTCTTTATTCCCCTTAATAAGAATACTGTGCAACACTTCTTCACTATCTTTTTTTACAATTTCATAATCTAAATAACAAGGTTTTACATAGTTAAATACAATCTCTTTATCAGACATAATTTGCTTTATATTAGTTATACAATAAGGATTTCCTCCTGAATATATATAAAAACTTAGTGCCGTTTTATAAATCGACTTAAAAGTATCAGCTCCACCAAAAGATATCTTAATATTACACCAATTATTAATATATTCTCTACTTATTTCAGCATTATTAATGATTTGATCAATATCTAGACTTAAATTTTGACCTATATACTTATTTAAAAGCTGTTTGGCGATTTTTGTATCAGGTGCCTTAATTATAATTTGATCATTCTTTTTTATAACTTTTGGTTCTATACGGCTTGGCACTCCACCAGGTAAACATCTGTATAATTCACCAGTCTCTCCATCTTTTATCTTAAATGCTTGTGGTTTACCTCTATCACGTTCAATATTTAACATATTCGCAAAAAAGTTCAGTTGTTTTGATATCTCCGCATCTATTTTTTGACCAGTATTTGAATTACAATTCTTACATATTAAATCTTTAGATTTTAAATGTCCCCCTATAGCATTAGGAATAATATGCTCTAAACTCCTATTAGATTCACTTAACAACATTCCACACAAATAGCATTTCGACATATAATGAATCTCCTAATTTTAATGTAAAGATAATTATTTAATTTCACTATATCTCCAATCATTTACTAGCTTCATCGCTTCTTCTTCACTAATACGATAGCTCTCAGATTTATCATACGTCAAAACAAAAGAGGCCAATTTAATTTGATCTTCTAATGTAAGCATATCTAAATCTTCTTTACTAATCTCTTGAACTTTCTCAAAAACTATATCTGTAGAAATATATGTTGATAATTCTTCTAATGAAAAATACCATCCTTTATCATTCTCAGATGTCCACCTACTCGCAATAGTACATATAAACTTAAATATATTAATATCTTTCTTTAATATATTACTCAAGTAATTTCTAGCACTACCTTTATCTAAACACTCCCATAAATAGAAAGCCATATGGAAGTTTCTTATATCAATAATTACTTCCGATTGAGTAATCTCATTGATTTTTGAGACATAAATTCGCTCAATATCAATTAAATGCTCTAAAGTAATAAGTTGCTTCTCTATATGTTCCTCTTTTCCTGCGAGCCTTCCATGAGATAATTCTATTCTATTAATAAAAGAAGCTATTGTTCCTATCTGATCTTTATTTGTATTTTCTACTACACTTTTAATTAAACTATATCGTTCACTTTCATCGTTGATTCTATTCATAATATCAAAAGCAAGGAATTCTGCTTTATTATATGCTGATAAACTAAGAAATCCGCTATTATTAGAAAATGTATATAGTTTATTTAATATTACAGATAATAATAGCCCTAAACGTTCATAAGGAATGGTATCAACTAATGTCCTTAATTCATCTATAAAATATTCAATATTCCCCTCATTATTAATTTGAGTGATCGTAGTAATTAAATCATTTAACGCGAGTTCATTTATACAGTCATTAATTACATTTCTTGGAACTGGAATCCCTTTCAAGTCAAACATAAAATATGAATCAAATCGTTCTTCTTGTGCTACTCTCATCGTCTCCCTAATATTTGATGATGTATATCCAACACTATGTTCATCAATATCAGCTGCAAATACTGGAAATAATGTTGTAAGAAACTTTATTCCTGTATCCGTTTTTATACCTATTTTTTCAAGTTCAACAACTATTGCTTTACGATAATCACTTTTGTTCCTTAATAAAGCTGAGAAACTATGAGAATATGTACTACAAAGAAAATCCTTATGTCTACTAATCCATTGATATAATTGAGGTTCTAAAACCTCAATAGTAGTAAGGGCTACCATATCTTCAAAAGCAGTTTCTTCATATAGTATTTTATATCTAAATTGAAATGTATTTATAACTCGATTTACATCTCTTAACGTCTTAATATAAGGTTCTATACAATTTGCAAACACTTCACTCCAATAAGATTTATCAATTTTAAGGTTATCATTAATAGTGTTAACTGTATCCTCAAGCTTTGTCAAAAATATCTCACGTAATCTTGGCTTCAAAAGTGCAGGTATTTCAAATGGAATCTGTACAATTTTTTCTAAATATTCTGCACCATCAATATTATGTACACTTTCTAAAGCTCTACATACAACATCTCTATCCATGGATAAAACATATATTATATTAGGAAAATTACCAACCTGCTTAACTAGTTGAAAAATATCTCTAATCTGTGTATTTGTTAAACGATCAATATCATCTATAATCACAATAATTTTTTGATTAGTATCATCTAAAACTTTCTCTAAATGTTCTTTAGTCGTATCTATATCCACATCTTTTGATAATTCAGCACCTTGAGCTTTAGCTATCGTTTTTAGTAGAGCTGCCAAACCAGATCCAACCATAGGAACCAAAGATAATGCATCTAAAGCATCTGAATAATCAGTTAATGCCCTTCCTATCTTCTTTCTTTTTTCTTCATCTTTATCTAAATCAAGTTTATTTTTTAATACTCTAAAAAATAAACTAATTAAATTATCTTTATCTGTATAATTCCAAGGAGAAAAATTTACAATAATAGGTCTGTTATCCTCATTTTTAGATAATTGATTGATTTCATTAACAACCATATTCAAAATAGATGTCTTACCAGTACCCCATTTACCAAACAAACCAAGTACTAATCCATCTTTTCCATCGAAACTATTTATTGCTTCTCCTAATTTTTTTGAAAATGTTATTCTACCTAATAAGTCTTGTTCTGAATTTTCAATTGGTTTATCCGAGTTGTAATTCATATTCTCCCCCTATAAAAACTACAATTCATTATTATATAAATATACCGACCTACAAAAATTATCATGCAAGTCGGTTTTAAATTCAAATACGTATTATTTATTATTATATCACTTATAAATAACAAAGAAACTGTACTAAAACAGCTCCCTTGTTATATTGGAATTCGAACTTTCATTATTTTACATTGCAATAAGTCAAATAATATAAAAAAATAGTAGTTGAATGAAGCTTACCTCATACAACTACTATCTTTAGTTAAACTATAATTATTTATACTATGAATAACCTTACCTAAGAATCTTACGATTATAAAGAATATTTCTTAAAGAGTCATAAAGTCTATTTAAATTTAATTGGTATATAGAACTATATAATACTACGAAGATAAGAAGTAGAGATTAATAATCTAATAAATAGTCTCAACTTAATCAATAATATAAATTTATAACTTATGAATCTCATTTTTTACATAATTAATTAGATTTGTGTAGCCTCTTACCATATTAATCTTAGGTTTCCACCCTAACGACTGGATTTTTTCACTATTTAGAATAAACTTTACATCATTTGCATATCCATACTTATTATCATTATCCGGTATATCAAATACCACATCTATTTTACCCTTAGCAACTTCTTTTGCTACTAAGTTTGCAATATCTTTGATACTTCTTGTTTCAACACTATTACATATATTGTATGCTTCTCCACATTCTCCCTTAAATAGTAATAGTACCAAAGCAGAAAGTACATCAGTTATATAACAAAAGTTTGATACAGATTGTCCTGCGGTATGTAAAATAATATTTTCATTATGTATAACACTTTTAGCAAACTGCATAGATACACGATTATCTAAAAGTGAAAGACCTGGACCAAAACATTGTGCAACGCGAGCAATACAAACGGGTACATTATATTCATGAAAGTAAGCATTACAGTAACATTCACAAATACGTTTACCTTCAGAATACGAACTTCTAACATCTAAATGATCAATATAGCCTAAATCATCTTCAGTCATATTTTGATAATCTACTTGCTGAATACCATATTGCTCCATAGAAGATAAATATACGATTTTTTTAACTTTATTCTTTGTTGCATATTGCAAGACATCTAATGTTGTACTAATACTACCATTTAATGTTTCAACTGGTTGTGTAACAAAAAACTTAGATACAGTAGGTGCTGCTGTATGAAATATATAATCAACTGAATCATTATATGTAGCAAGACCATCAGTAATATAGACTAACTGTTCTGAATTCTTAAGATTAGAGAATAAAGCCTCTGCCTTTTCTATATCCCTCACAGAACAAATAATATTAATATCTGTTCCATACTTCATATTACTAACTAAAAGCAATCGGGTAAGCATAGATCCTATAAATCCAGTCGCCCCTGTTATCAAAATAGTTTTCCTTGAAAGTTTAGATAAAAAAGTATGAATATCTTTAGCAGTGCGTTCCAATTCATAAGATAAAATATCATTCATAAATATTATCCCTCTACTGTTTTAAAATACTCATATGTTTTTATCAACCCATCGTGTAAGTTATACTTAGCTTTAAATAAAAGCTCTTTTTCTGATTTATCAGTTGCCAAAACAGAATCTCTAATATCCCCTAATCTAGGCTTATCATAAACTATCTCAATATCTTTACCGCTAATATTTCTAAACTCATCAACTAACAAACTGACGGAACTTGAGATGCCAGTACTTACATTATAAATACCCGTAACCTGGTGTTGCATACCTAAAATATTAGCTTCAACTACATCATCCACATATATAAAATCCCTTGTTTGTTTTCCATCACCATAAATAATAATAGGAGATCCTTTTACAGTTGCTTTAGCAAAAATACTAATAACACCACCCTCTCCACCATTACCTTGTCGTGGGCCAAACACATTAGAATATCGATAACATATATATGGTAATCCAAAAGCTTCATAATAAATACGAAGATAATGTTCTGTAGTTAGCTTTGTTAATCCATAAAACGAAGACGGATTTCCAATCATTTCCTCATTTAATGGTAATGTATCCAAATTACCATAAACTGCAGCAGAAGATGGCATCAAAAACTTTTTAACATCTAGTTTTACTGCTGCATTAAGCAAATTAATTAACCCCATCAAATTAATATCACAATCTAACATAGGATCACTCATAGATGTGGAGACTTCAGTTTGTGCAGCCTCATGAAATATATAGTCTGGACGAAATTCTTCTAAGACAGAGCATACACTTGGGTCTCTAATATCCAATTCTACAAATTGTGCTTTCGAGTGAACAAAATCTTTGTTTCCTGTATATAAGTTATCAATGACCTGTACAGTATGACCATCCTCTATTAAACGATCAACTAAATGAGAGCCAATAAATCCAGCCCCACCAGTTACTGTTATTCTCATTATTATCCCCTTCTTACAACCTAGCTTTTATTAAATCAAGATAAAATCTTAATTCTTTACTTCTAAGAAATAATATCCCCCATGCTACTATTATAAAGATACTATTACATACAACCCCCAACAAAAGTCCAAACCAACCACTATCCAAAGCAATAAATTGTGATAAGAATTTACTGAAATAAACTAATACAAATGTAACTAGAGTATAACGGAAATAAAGTTTAAAATAACTGACCAAAGACCAACGTAATCCGTATTTAAACAAAACATACGGTTCAACTATAAAAGGCATACAAATCGTACTAATAAACATAGCCAATAACACGCCCCAAACATCAAAATATTGAACTAAAACAATGGAAGATCCTAAATTTATTAAGGCCTCTATTAAGGACATATATCGATTTTGCCAAAAGAGACCCATAGCATCTTTAAATACTAAGACGCCTTTACGCATAAACATTAGATAGAAGTTGATGACCATCCAAAGTACTATACTTTCATCAAAACGATAGCTATTTCCTAGCCAGATGGTAATAAACGGATTTAACAAAAGGTATAAGTTACTACAGATAAAACAAGCCAAATAGGCTGTCATAAATTCTAATCTCTTGAAAATAACTAATTTATGAGCATCATCATGCGACTCATTCAAATTTCCTACAGATGCCTTTAGTGCATTAAATACTTGATCAGACAACTTATCGATGCCATTAATAATCAAATAATAATTCGTATATAACGCAACAGCACTTAAACCTACAAATTTCGACAAAATAATATTTGATGTTCCAAAAACAGTAACACCACCAATTTTATGAAGTATTAAAGCCTTTATATTTCTAATAATACTTTGGTATATATCTTTATTTAAAGGCCGAATATTCTTTTCATTTAAGAACGAATATAAGCGATTGGCTTTTCTAGCTATTAAAAAATTCTCACAGAAAGTCATGCATATACGTAGAATAATATATACCCAAAAACTATGAGTTAAAATGACTAAGGCAATTTGGAATAAGCTCCCTATCAGTTGAGTAATCCCTCTGTAATAGTTAGCTATATATTGTTTTTGATCAGCTATAAGCAAGCATTTTTTATAAGAGTAAAAATAACTAATACCCGTATCAATAACAAAGAGTAAAAAGAAAATATTTAAATATGCAATATTAGGAGGTACCTTTATAAGATGTTGAACAAAAGGCGATATACATAATCCTAAGAATAGAATAAGTGTACCAATATAAATATATGCTTTTTTAAATATTCTCATGATTGATTTTGCTGTTTCTAAATCATGATTAGCTAAAGGAGCATATAAACTAAATATAATAGCCGGACCAATGCCCAATTCAGTAAGAGACAATACAGTCAAAATATTATCAAATAAACCATTTAAGCCTAAATATTCAATAGATAAATAATATAGTAATACAAAACGAATAATGAACTGTAATACCATATTAAATCCATATACAATTAACGTGGAATTTATGTTCTTAATTGCACTAACTGTCCGCATAATATCAGCCTATAATCCCATGATATTGAGGCTATTTTTTACTTCTAAATAAGCCTTAAATGTATAAAAATCAATAGGTGTTGTAATCTTAATATTCTCAGCTGGCCCTATTACTGTAAACAATTCAGTCCCATAAAACTGCATCATAGATGCCGAATCTATGAACTCCAAGTCTTCAGATCTTGCTTTTTCATGTGCCTTATAAATATCTTTTAAATAGAAGCATTGTGGCGCTTTAGCAAGTAAACATTCATCTCGTGAAAGTATTTTTCCTACATGAGAAAGCTCATTATCTTTTAAAACAATAGTTTCTATAGCTTGTGAAACAGTAATGGCATTACCATATATTTTTGTAGACGATATACACATATTAATTAGCTCATCAGAGATAATAGGTCTAACCCCATCATGTAATAAAACTATACTATCTTCATCATATAGTCTTGAAGACTCTTGAATTCCAAGATAAATCGACTCTTGTCCTGTTTTTCCGCCTGGAATAATCGATTTGACTTTATCCAAACCATACTTTTGTACTAATTTACTAACCTCTTCAATAATAGACTCTAATACTACTAAAACAATTCCATCAATATTATTATTATTTTGAAAGTGTTCAAGCGTATACACTAATATTGGTTTTCCATTAACTTCTAGCAATTGTTTCGGTGTACCAGTAGAACTCATACGTTGTCCAGTTCCTCCAGCAAAAATAATACCTATATTCATGCTATACCCCTATACATTAAATCTCATATGCTCTAATACTTGATATTTTACGTTTATCTTCTGGTGGTATTTCCATATAGTTACGACCATATAAATTACTTAAATATGTATCGTAACATGAAAAAACCTCTAATTTTAAATCTCTAAACTCTATAGGAACACGTTTTTCAAAAGCATCCTTTACCATAGATTCAGCTTCACCATAAACGCCACCAGTAATAGCGCCTACATGATCAGAAGTATTATAATTATACTGTTTTGCTAATTGATCTAATTTATGAGCCCAATATTTATATCCCACACATTTAGCAAAAATAATTAATATAGACTTGATAAATGCTCTAGTAAATGATTTACCATGTCCTAATTTAGCATCACAAAGTTCAAGCATCTTACTATAAATTTTACGTTTTTTATAGATACTAATAACTTCATTTTTATCATTTGGTAATCCATCAACAGGCATAATATCCATAAATAAAAACTGATTAGCATTACTGTACTCATCTTCAATCTTGATATCAAGCTTTTCTAATCGTGCAAAAGGATATTTTGAGTTATTACGCTCAATAGATCTAAGCAGGTAATTGCTATTTAAAACCTTTGGAAATATAGTAATTAATTTTTCATAATCTGGCCGACTTAAACAAATATCTATATCATCATCCCAAGGAATAAAACCTTTATGCCTAATGGCCCCTAATAATGATCCTCCTGATAAAGAATATTTAATATCATTCTCTTTACAAAAGGAATCAAACTCTTTAAGCATTATATATAAATGATCTTGAATTTCAGATATAGTCAACATTATAAAAATCCCCTAATTTTCAAACCATACTAACTTCATTTGTCGCATAAATTCATCTTCTGACCAGTCTTCAATACCAAATCTAGGTATAGAAAATGGATTAGTATTAGAATGAAGCTGTGCTCTTTTAGTACTAACTGAATATGTGAATCCTAGATCTTGAACAATTTGTTCTGTCACTTGATCAAAACTTTCTTTATGACCAAAAGGATACGCAAAAATATCTATATCCGTGTGCAACAAGTTTTCTAAAAAGAGCTTAGAAGATTGTATTTCATGTATTTGTTCTTCTCTACTAATTTGTTTCAACGCTGGATGGTGTATAGTATGCGCTCCTAATGTAACTAACTGACTTTGATATAACTCTATTAACTCCGATGAAGTCATAGTCCTATTATTAGAATTAACCTTCAATCCATAAGATTCATACCATCTGTCTAACATCATATCTCTTTCATTAGGATGTAGAGAAAAAAGCATATGGTGTAACGTATAAAAACTATATAATCGCTTTTTATCATCAGATACATCAAATACATGTCTTTGATTTAATATATCTAACTCAATTGATTCTTGTAGATTTTTATTTTCAAATAAAACAGTTTCTAATCGATCCCACCAAAACTCTTTATCCGTATCTACACCGCCAGATGTTATAAAAATCGTCGCTGGGACTTGATACTTTTTTAAAATTGGAAAGGCATATTTGTAATTATCATAATATCCATCGTCAAAGGTAATAATAACAGATGGTTCCTTTATATCATTGCGTTTTAAATCATTAAAAGTTATTACATTGTAGTGATTTTTTAAAATTCGAATATGTCTTTCAAAATTATCAGGAGTTACATTAATATTAAATAAATCACGATTCAAATAATTAACTCTATGGTAAAGTAAAACAACTACTGGCTTATCAAAAATATTATGGATTAAATTGATTGGAGCCAACCTTTTTCTATAGATAGATCGAATCCACGGTAGATTTTCTTTTATATAATCTTTAAAACTCATTGTTTTCCCTTATATATATTTTCAATCTTCTTTATAGCAACACTGGAATCATAACCTAGTTCTTTAATTCTAGATCTATAATCAATATATTTATTCTTACCAAATTTAGACATAATCTCATAAGCCCATTGTTCAGGATTATCAATTGGTAAAATCGTACATAGATTAGTCAACACAACCTCTTGTGTAATCGTATCAGATACTAATATTGGTATGCCTAATGCTTGTGACTCAATAGCAATTAGCGGTAATCCTTCAAATAATGAGGGTAATATCATAATATCTATAGCTTGCATAACCTCAACAGTGTTATTTACATACCCCATAAAAATAACCTTGTCAGATATAGCTGCTAATTTTACAAGACTTTCAACCTTATGACGTTCTACACCATCCCCCAAGAGAAATAAATAACTATTAGGATTTTGTTTTAATACCTCTTTAAATATATCGATAATAAAAGGATGATTTTTAACAGGTGTAAAACGACCAATATGTCCTACTACCAATGCATCCTTAGGAATGTTGAATTTTTGTCTAATCTCCAACCCTAGATTTATATTTCTATCATATAAATCTAAATCGATAGCATTATGTAATAAATAATATGAATCACTATCTATACATTTTCTGGGAAACATCCATTCTGATGCCTTAGTAGAGCAGCCTATATAAGTATCAACCAAATAAGGTAATAAAAATCTTCCAACCTTATGTAATCCTGTCTTTAGAAAGCGTACGATTCTTCGATTATCATCTATACTAGAGCTATGCGCATGTAAAATAATAGTTTTAAATCCAGCTAATTTAGCAATCAAAATAGGAATAATATTGACATAAGATTGATGAAAATGAATGATATCTTTTCCTTCAGAAAGTAGGCACTTCATTTTTTTATAAAACTGAATAATATGATACGGTCTACTAACCGTCTCTACCTTATAATTTACATCAAAATTTTGAGGATCATCATAACTCAGTAATGTTAATTCAAATTCTTTTTTATCAATCATTCTATACAATTGAAGAACATAAGATGTTAAACCTCCCATATCTTTATCTATAGGAAGTTCTATTACCTTTATCATAGTCAGTATATTATCTCCCAAATAATTTACGTTTTAAGAATAAGCCACCTTTTTTCAACCAGTTTTGTGGCTCCATAAAGGATACATTTTGTTCCTTATAGTTAATATGATTTGCTTCAATCCATACATCTAGCAAGATTTCGCTTACAAAGCCATAAATACGCGCTTCGTATGTATTGTAATTGGAAATATCGACGCGATGTTCAATCTCTTCCAAGATAGAGAACATCCACTCGCAGTATTGATCAAATAGATCGCGACGCATGACAAACATGTTGAACATGTGCGCCCATGTGCGATTGCAAACCTTTGTGAAAGCAGCGCTATATTCTGGATATTTTTCAGCGATGATTTGCTCTGCCGCATCAAGGCCGTCGCTATGATGCGCATTATTATAATGAGAACGGTTTGATTCAATATAATATTTACGCTTATCTGCTACCACAACAGGATATTGTGAAAGTAGTATTTCCCATTCTTGACCTGTAAGAATTTGATTCTTTTTGTCCTCTATGGAACGCACCTCTTTGCGCGTAAAGTAGCGTCTGTAATGAACGAGACCAATATAATCTGCATCAAGATTTTTCCAAGCCCAATATAAACCTGTTAACTCACAGTAATTTGCATTTTTTGAAGAGATATTATCTCCCGTATGATCACCAATATATCCAATATCAGATTTATCTTTACGACCCACATGAATTGGCAAATATACAGAGTCCTCTGGCATCCAATATTGTTTATGTGTAGCGACTAAAATCTTAATATTCACGAACTTCCTCCACCTTATTATTACATGCATTTTTGACGTATACTAACGCATAACCAAAACCTAATAATATCCAAAAATAATACAGCTCATTTAAGGTTGTTCCTATCCCTGTTAATAAACACTCTATGTAAGCTATTGTAAAAAATATAACAAATGTATTTTTTGAATTTTGAATTATATATTTTAATAATCTAAATAATAACAATAATATAGGAGCCATAAATAATACAAAGCTTATAGTACCTGTTTCAGATAAACGAGAAGTATATTCTCCTAACATAGGAATTGAGATATTAATAAGACCTTTATTTTTAATATTATTAATCCACATTTTAACTTCTGTATTATTCAATGTATCTTCATCTAAGTGATTTAGGACATAAGGGGTTCGTAAACCTTGTCCAATACCTAATAATGGATTTTCTATGAATATATTCAAATCAGCTTTCATAACACCATATCTTTGGTTATTACTACGACCATCTTTTTTAGATAAAGACGTAATATTGTTTTCTCCATAAGATGTAATTTCATTTGCAACCTGCTGAGTTGATATATTTTTAATTGTTGCATTAGTTGTATTTATACTTTTAGTAGGAGCATCTTGTACATAAAGAACATTAGATGTATATGCTATATTTCCTATAAAAGCTAAAACCCCTATTAAAGTTACAAGAACCGAATGTATTACAAATTTTTTATTTCTAAACTGAATACAAATTGCCAATACAAGCAATATGTGATCTATTATTAAAAAAACTGTTGCAGTTCTGCTATTTGCCAATAAAGTAATCATCTCTAAAAGCAATAGAATAATGAAAGATAATCCTACCAACTTTTTATTCTTAGATGTAAAAATAATACTCCATATAAAAGGAATCGTTATAACTGCATAAATCCCTAAAAAGGATGGTTCAGGAAATAGAGACCTAAATTGTAATTCTGGCCAAAATAATGGTGGCCACCATGTATTATTAATCTCAATAGCATGAACAATAGGTCTTATGTATGTTAATAATGAAAGTGCCCATTGTTGTTTATCAAAATAAAATAGTTCAATAACACCAAAAACAACAACTAGACTAGCCGAAATTAATGAACCCTTACTTACTATTTTCAAAATTGTTTCCGAACGATTTTTATACCAATAAAAAATCAAATAAGAAAATCCAAATGTAAAAATAAGTTGAGTCAAAGAATTCTTTAAAACCCTAAAGCAAAAATGAATGACCGATAATGTATATTCACTCACAGATTCATTAAATATCAATTGAATTATGGCTTCCAATTTATGATTCATATAATTAGTGCCAGGAACTAAATCATAGTAAGGGAAATTAATCAAACCATGAACTAAAGATACAGCAATACTGAAACCTAAAAGAGCTATATACAATAATTCTTTCCAATATAAATGATATTGACGTAGACTATGTCTTTTTAGCCATACACTATATACTAAACAAATAAATAGTGTATAAAATGATGCTTTTGCTGAAAACTCACCACCTAAAAAACCTATTCGTAAAGACATAGGGATTACAGGAAATATTACAAATATAAAACTTAATCCTATTAAACTATCAATATATTTATTACTAGACATATACTCTCATCCTACTACTCTCATCTTATGATTTTAATTTGATTAACTTAGAATTACCAAAAATCCAAGAGGTTATTTTATATCTATCAAAAAACTTAACAATAAAAATAGGCACTATTGTACTAATCATACAAGATAAAATTAAACACACCATGATATTATCAATAGACAGGTGCTTAAATATAGTTCTTAATGGCCCAGAAAAATATAAGTGTAAAATATAGATTCCCAAAGAGTAACGACCACAAATATTCCAAATAGTAACCCATTTTATATTCTTAAACTTAAAAAATAGAATAGATAAAAAAACAGAACCTGATATAGCACATATAAACTTTAAAATATTATGTACTTCAATATAAGGAAATGTAATCACTGCCAGGACAATGCTAATCAAACCAATACCATTCAACTTATTACAAATAATTGTCCTGAGTTGATCCTGATACATACATAGTACAGATCCTAATGTAAAATATACGCCTCCATAGACAATTAAATTAATAATCTTTAATAATCCCTGAACTGGTGGCATAAAAAAATATAATACTAGAAAACTGATAAAAATAATTATAGGCTTTATCTTAGATTCAAATATGGGAATAGCTACAAAAAGCCAAATGAGCACGTATAAAAACCACAAATAAGAAAGTGGTGCTATATAAATATGCATTAAATCAGCTAAATTAAAATGATCACTCATTTGGATATTTCCATACAGCGTTGCATAATATTTAGATAACCAAAATACAACTGAAAATAACAAATACATAGGTATCATATTTAAAAACTTATTAGAAATTTTTTTAATCAGACCTGAATTTTTTTGTGACCATGTAAGCTTATATAAATAGCCACTAATCAAAAAAAACAATGGCATATGGAAACTATAAATTACATCATATACAAACTGTAAGCTCCATTGATAATCTGTAAATGTTTCCGCTCTAATATAGCCAAGAATAACATGCCCAACAACAACTAAAAATATAGCAAAACCCTTTAATGAATCTAGCCACTCAATTCTCATTCCTTAAACTCCTTATCACATAGTGCCAAGGCACTAGCAATAACCTTATCCATATCGTAATATTTATATTCCCCTAAACGACCACCAA
>ERZ773267.1035-NODE-1035-length-16468-cov-3.453665_pt1 | contig 16468 bp, 15 predicted proteins | sample MGYA00511959_ERZ773267 | MGnify/ENA primary metagenome ERZ773267 (study PRJEB29015, sample SAMEA2738165) | human oral metagenome | biome: human oral; feature: human-associated habitat; material: saliva | place: China | collected 2240 ... | reverse complement strand
GGATTGATTGGTAACCATTGGCCTTACGGTTGGCGATATAGTCCTTAAAGCGCCCGGGGATGGGGGTGTAAAGCTTATGAATAAAGCCCAGCACCGCATAACAGTCCTTCACCGTATCCACGATAATACGGATGGCAAACAAATCATAGATCTGGTCTATAGTTTTATTCTGATTGACCATCTTCTTGTAAATGGAGAAGAAATGCTTGATTCGTCCCTTGATATTGGCCCTGATGCCGGACTCTTCGATATGCTCCCGCACTTCCTGCACAATCTTGTCGATTCGCTCTTCCCGAACCTCTCTTTTAAAATGCACCTTCTCCGCCAGATCGTAATAAACTTCCGGCTCCAAGTATTTCAAAGAAAGGTCGTCCATCTCAATCTTAATTTTACTGATACCCAGACGATCCGCTAAGGGAGAATAAATCTCCAGGGATTCTCTGGCCTTTTCCTTTCGTTTCTCCGGACTCTGGTATTCCAAAGTACGCAAATTATGCAAGCGATCCGCCAGCTTGATGATGATGACCCGGATATCCTTGGCCATGGATACAAACATCTTTCTGAGATTCTCCGCCTGCAATTCAACCTTATCGGTATTTAGATTTAACTGGGTCAGCTTGGTAACCCCGTCCACAAGTACGGCAACATCCGGATTGAACATTTCCTCTACCTGCTTAAGGCTCATCCCCGTGTCTTCCACCACATCATGTAAGAGTCCCGCCGCAATGGTTTCTTTATCCATTTCCAGGTCGGACAAAATGATGGCTACACAGAGGGGATGAATAATATAGGGTTCTCCCGACTTTCTCTTCTGGTCCTTGTGCTGTTCCTTCGCCACCTCATAGGCCTTTTCAATCATGGAAAGGTCATCTGAAGGATGGTAGGAACGAACATTTGCCAAAAGTATCTTTAAAAGCTCCTCAGGAGGGGTATTATCCCTTGGCCTCTCTAAGGGCTTGTCTTCCTTTTTATCTGTCATACTTACTCCAATCTGTCACTATCCTTGTATTCTACCCTGTCTCCTCTTCCTTGTCAAAATCGAAGTATTCAAAAAATTTAAGTCTTTATTTGCAGGAAGTTTTAATAAGCCTGTCACAATTCGTACATATCTTTTTTTTATAGTAGAAACAAGAAATATAGTACTATCGGTATAAGATGAAAATGTATAAGTATTCTTCTTTTTTTACAAAATTATAAAGAAAAGTTCATACTCTTTTTCTTTCTTGCCGATATACTACCTTGGGCAAAAGGATATTTTCTTTTTGTCCCATTCTATGAGCAGAAAATGACAGGAGGTCCCTCAGCATGAATATACTTTTCTTTCTTACTCCAAAATGTGACGTGGCATACGTAAAGGAAGAAGACAGTTTGCGAAATACCTTGGAGAAAATGGAGTTTCACCGGTATTCAGCTATTCCCGTCTTAAGTAAAGACGGAAAATTTGCCGGCACCCTGACGGAAGGGGATCTTCTTTGGGAAATTAAGAATCAACTGAATCTGGATTTGAAAGAGGCGGAGAAGGTACTGGTAAAGGATATCCCTATGCGAAAGCATTTTGAGGCGGTGGGAATCAACAGTTCCATGGAGGGACTGGTTGCCCGTTCTCTTACCCAAAACTTTGTACCGGTGGTGGATGACCTGGGACACTTTATCGGCATTGTAAAACGTCGAGATTTGATGGACTATCTGTACCGTCATGCGGATTTCGTGGCTTTGGATAAGGAAGAATCCATGTTGATGGCGGAGGATGCCTCCTTAACGGGCTAAAGCATAAGAAGCAGAATGGAACATCCAAGGGAGGGACACTCGGGTAAAACAAGATATTTCATACTACCCGAGGAACACCCGGTAAAACAAGATATTTCATACTACCCGAGGGGCACTCGGTAAAAATAGAGGAAGAGGAAATCCTAGAATTTTCGGATTTCCTCTTCCTCTTTTTCTCCTGTTTTTTCAATACTGCGAATCAAAACGGTATAACTGCTTCCCCCTTCCAGGAAAACCTCCACTTCCTCCCCCACACGCTTTCCCATCAGTGCCTTTCCCAAAGGAGACTGATTGGAAATTCTTCCTTCCAGGGATTGCCCTCGAATGGAGGTGACCAGACGATAGCACTCTTCCTCTTTATCCTCCGGAAAATACACCACCACCGTGTCATTAATCCCCACAACGCCCTCTTCCGACTTTGTGGAAATCACTTTGGCAAACTTTAAGACCCGCTCTAAATAACGAATCCGGGATTCATTTTGATTCTTCTCTTTCTTGGCGGCATAGTATTCAAAGTTTTCCGACAGATCTCCCTGAGCTCTGGCCTCCTTCACCGCCTCAATCAGCTTCGGGCGAATCTCCAGCTTTCTTTTCTGAATCTCCGCCTCGATTTTCCGCACATCCTCCCGGGTTAATTCCTCACTCATCCTATTCTCCTAAAGCTTTATTTTCCTTCGTAGCAAATGAGAGATTCCAAGGAGTAGTTTTCAAGCTTCTTTCTGCCTTCCAGTCCGGCAAGCTCCATCACCACGGAAATCTTGGCCACCTCTCCTCCAAGACGCTCCACCAGCTTGCAGGCCGCCTCCAAAGTACCTCCTGTCGCGATTAAGTCATCCACGATAACGACTTTGGTTCCCTTCTGAATGGCATCCTTGTGAATCTCCACCTCAGCCTGGCCATACTCCAAGTCATAGGCAATAGATTCCGTCTCTCTGGGCAGCTTTCCCTTCTTTCGTACCGGCACAAAGCCCTTATGCAACTCATAGGCGATGGCTGTTCCGAAGATAAAGCCCCGGCTCTCCAGACCGATGACAAGATCAAAATCCACATCCTTTAAAGACCGGATTAAGCCATCTACGGAATCCTTCAATCCGTCCGGATCCTGAATCAAAGAAGTAATATCACGGAAGATTACTCCCTTCTCCGGAAAATCCGGAATGGACAATACATAATCTGCTAAATGCTCTCTTTTCATAGTTCTCCCCTCAAGTTTTTTATGGCATAGGCCTGAATGGCCGCCACAGTTTTGCTGTCTGTCATCTTCCCGTCCGAAATCAATTTCAGTAAGTCCTCCAGCGCCCAAGCCTCCAAGAAGATCTCCTCATCTTCATCAAAGCACTGCTGTCCCTTCTTCAAATCCTTGGCAAGATAAATGGCAATCTTCTCATCCAAAAAAGCCACCGTGGTATTGATCCAAAGAAGAAGCTCTAAAGCCTCACTCTTATAGCCCGTTTCCTCCTCCAGCTCCCTCTTTGCACAAAGAAGAAAGTCTTCCTCTTCGCTATCCCGCTTTCCCGCCGGAATTTCCAGGGTAAAACGAGACAGCGCATGACGGTATTGCCGAACCATGAGAAGCCTTCCGTCCTCTAAGACCGGAAGTACCGCCGCGGCTCCTATATGATGAATAAAGTCCCAGTGGGTCACATGACCGGACACATCCACCGTATCCTCATAGACCTCCAGCACCGAGCCCTTGTAGCGAAGCTTTCGTTCCAGTAAACGAACCGGAAGCTCTTCTTTTTTCTCTTCCTGCTTTTTCTTTTCTTCCATCTTTCAAACACTCCTATTCCGAAAGATTTTGATTTGAAATTCTCTATAAGATTTTCCCCTCAAACTTCTTTATTCTAACATACTTATAGGGATATCTCCATGATTTAACAAAAGATTTCCCCCCTTCGGATGTCGAAAGAACTCCCTTTAGGAACTCCCTTTAGGAACTCCCTTTAGAAACGAAAAAAAAGGATGAACAGAAGGAAACGCAACGCTTCCTCTCTTCACCCTTTTGGAAAACCAATTAAGAAATTTCACTTTGGAAAAAAATGGAAATTCCATTCGGAAAGTCCATTTAAAAAATCTCCCCGAAAAATCCTATAAAGATTAATTTCAGTAATCTTACTTGGAAAACTCCACCTTGGAAACTCCGTATCCTGCCTTGTTGATATGCTCTCTAAGCTCTTCCTCGCTGTGCTCTTCCTTCATCCGCACTTCCGCTGTATGACTGCTTAAATCCACCGTAGCCCAGACACCTGAAATGGCATTTAAGGCATTTTCCACCTTCTTCTTACAGTTTCCGCAATGCATATCGTCTACGGAAATCATGGCTTTAAAAGGATAATGTCCTTCCACCTTGTCGGAAACCTTTACGGAATCCACACTGCATTCTCCTCCGCCGCAACAACCATTTTTTCCTCTTTTAATGACACTTCTTACCGCAAAAACGATAATTACGCCTACCAGTGCCAAGATGACAAAATTTCCCATGCTGTTCTTCCTCTCTGAAAACAAGTTTAGCTTAAATTCATTAGCTATGTCTAACTTCTTTAGTTTAGTCTCTTGTTTTCTCCTGTCAAGGAATTTTGAAAAATTTTATTTTTCCTATCGTGATGCAGCGGGTCTTATTTTTCCTTTTCTTCTTCCTCTTCCGTCTCTTCCTTGTGTACGATAGTCTTTCCGATACGGTGGTTCTTGATTTCCGCCACATCGATACTAAGACCGTCCGTATCCAAGTGCAAGGAGGATCCGTCCTCCGGAACTCTACCTATAATTCCCATGATATAGCCACCAAAGGTATCCGCAGCCTCTAAATCCAGATGAATCTTTAGGGCTTCATTTACATCCTCCAAATCCGCAGAACCGAGAATACTCCACTCGTTTTCAGAAATCTGCTCAATAGGCTCCGGCTCCGGAAGCTCATCCTCCTCATGAAGGTCCCCCACCAAGGCCTCAATCAGGTCATGGAGGGTAACAATTCCCGTCATTCCGCCGTACTCATCCAGCACTATCCCATAGTACTTTCTTTCCTTTTGCATGATTTTGAAAAGGTCGGAAACCTTCATATTCTGAGAAATGAAGAAGGGGCGATCCACCGCATTCCGCATAACATTGGGTCTGCTTAAGTCGTTTAGGCGGAAATAATCCTTGGTATTCAAGACACCGATGATATCGTCATTGTCCTCACCGCAAATCGGGTAGCTGGCAAAACGGTTTTCATGGATGGTATGTCTCCACTGCCGGTCCGTATCCTCAATATAAAGCATAGCCACATCGGTTCTGTGGGTGCAAACGTCTTCCACCGTAAGATCTTTAAATTCAAACACATTTTGAATCCACTCATTTTCACTGGATTCAAAGATGCCGCTTTCCATTCCCTCATCGATCATCATCAAAATGTCTTCCTCGGAAACGGCATTGATATCTCTTTCCGGGTCGATTTTCAGAAGCTTCAGTACCGCATTGGTGGATGCGGAAAGAAAGAAAACGATGGGCATGGAAATAATAGACACAATCCGCAGTACCGGAGCAATGAAAAGCGCTATAGGCTCTTTATATACCTGCGCCAGGCGTTTCGGCACCAACTCTCCGAAAACAATACTGATATAAGATAGAATCAGAGTAATCAGCACAATAGAAAGGGGGTGCATCATGCTCTCCGTATTGGGGATAGGAAGCTTTACCAGAAGCTTGTCCAAATATCCTGCAAAGCTCTCTGCCGCAAAGGCACTGGAGAGAAATCCCGCCAGAGTAATCGCCACCTGAATGGTGGACAAAAAGCGGGAAGGCTCTTCCACAAGCTTTAAAAGATGCTTTGCATTTAGGCTTCCGTCCTCCGCAAGCTTTCTTATTTTTCCCTCTCCCATCTGCAAAACCGCAATTTCCGCGCAGGAAAAAAATCCGTTAATGAAAATCAGTACAAACAAGAGTATGACTCGACCAATCATAGTTGTGTTTAAAAATCCTCCTTAACTCCAAAATCCTTGGAATAGTTTTTTGTTCCGGGAATACTCGAAAAATGAACTGCAGAAAAAGGTATAGCGTGTCCTACACACTATACCTTTTTGCTATATGATTCTTAGGACTTCCGTTATCCGCGTCCCCGTCTTCGTCCATGTTCTTCCCCTTCTTGTCTCTTTCCTCAACTGAAAAGAATACAGGCATTATACGGAATCTCCCCCGCTTTGTCAAATTTCAAAATACCGGAAGCGTTTCCTCCTCAGATATTTTAGAAGTATAACGGATTACAAATCCCGTTCTCAAAATTATAACTCCACCGGTATTCCCTTTCGGCAAAGAGCAATACGCCAAGGCTTCTTCTTTGCCCGGATATAACGAAACTTCAGAAAACCGGCATTTTCCAGATAAGCCTTCAATTCCGCCTCATCATAAAGTCTTGCGCCATGAATTTTCTTAGTCATGGAACAACACTTACTTTCCCTATCATGGGTAACCGCCAGAAGAAGTACTCCTCCCGGTTTTAAAACCCGATACGCCTCCGCCAAGGCTTTATCCATATTTTTCCAAAAGTAAATGCTTTCAAAGCTGGAAATGGCATCGAAGCTCTCATTCCGAAAGGGAAGCTTATTCACTCCGCTTAAAATCACCTCGCATCTATCCTGAGAAATCGCCTTTTCATTCCAGCCTTCCGCAATGGAAACAGATACCGGGGAATGATCAATGCTGACATGGGCATCCGGATAACGCTCCAACCACCGTTCCAGATTGCCGCCTCCCCCGCAGCCAAGATCCAAAATATCCGCCTGAATCGGCAGTTCCACAAAAGACATGCCCCAGTGCCCCAGCTTGGCATGCTCTCCATAATTCATTAATAGGCTAATGACTCTCCCAAAAAATCCTCTGGGTTTCGAGAAATTCTGCAAAAGCCCCATGGTCTTCCTCCTGAAATCTTGGGGAATCTTGCTCCTAGCATCCCCTTTTTTCTTTCTAGTCCCTCTTCGCAAGTCTTAATTTATTCGTAAAATTAATTTTATGGGACAAAGCCAGGCTTGTCAACAGGGAGATGGGGGAAGGGGGTATTGCACTCTTCTTTAATATGTTCCAGGATAAACCGGCTACAAATTGTAGCCGATTTAAGACACTTATCACATTTCATGAGCCACTTTTCTTTTTTCATCACATTTCATGAGCCACTTTTTGCCTTTTTCTCACATTTCATGAGCCACTTTTTGCCTTTTTCTCACATTTCATGAAAATGGCACAAAATATCCTTACTGCTCCATCATAAAGAGCGAGTAAAAGTATCCCTTCTTTTCCATCAGTTCAGAGAAGATTCCTTCCTCTACGATCTCCCCTTCTTTTAACACACAAATCCTATCTACACGACTTAAAATTCTGGAATCCAAGTCATGAAGCACCAAAATCTCCGTGATATTCTCCAAGGATAAAAGGGAATCCAACACCAGATAGCTATTTTCCTTATCCAAGGCTGCGGTAATCTCATCCGCAAGAAGGATAGGTGTTTGTCGAAGGAGACTTCTGGCAATATTGATTCTTTGCCGTTCTCCTCCGGAAAGGGCCGCTCCATTTTCCCCACAAGGATAATCCAAACCTTTCTCCGAAATCAGATTTTTTAAACCGGACTTTTCAATGGCCAGCTCCAGCTCCTCTTTACCATAGTCCTGAAACAGAGTAATGTTCTCATAAATACTGCCGTCAAAAATAAAGACCTCCTGTTGAATATAGGAAATCGAACGAAAGAGGCTTTCCTCAGGAAGGGTAGAAAGTTGCCTGTTTCCAATAGAAATCTCTCCCCCCTGACTTCGCTCGATCCCCATAAGAAGCTTTAGAATGGAGGACTTTCCTGAACCGGAAGCTCCCAGAAGAATCAGCTTTTCTCCCTCCTTTACCCGTAGAGTAAATTCCTTCAAAACCTGCTTTTCCGAAGTATAAGAAAAGGAAAGATGGGAGAAGCAAATATCTCCCTGTAAAGACGGGATGGGAAGGGCTTTCTCATGGGAGTCTGTATCGATATGCTGATGATAACCGTCCTTAACAATTTCACCGCTCTTCTGCTGCTGTTCCTGCTGTTCCTCCTGCTCCCCTTTTCCTATCTTCTCCCAAAATTGTTCGGAAAGGGCATAGGCGGTTCTTGCCTTACTAAGCATTCCCGGAAGCTCTGTCACCGGATCAATGATATAGTTAATCAGTCGAGAAAAAGCCAGCACGGTTCCCACGGAAATGCTTTTGCTTCTATAGGCCACAACAGCGCATAGAAGCAAAATGGCAAACTGGGTGATATAGCCGGAAATGGCGGCAAAGTAATTGATTTTCTCCACGCATTTTTCCCGTTCTTCCATGCGATCTTCCACCTTTTGGCAGATTTTATCATGGAGTGTAGAAAAAATTCCTTCTACCTTATAGGACTTAATGATGGTAAAGCCAACGGCAAAGTCCTTCAAAAATGCTAAATATTCTGCATTTTCCTTGGATAAATTCTCCTCAATCTTCTCCATATTTCTTCCGGAGAAAAGAGCGGCAAAAAAGGGAATCAGGGAAATGAGACAGGCCATCATGGCTAAAAAGAAATTGTAGCGAATCATCACCAAAACAGCCCCTATGCCGCAAATGACGATTTGGGAAAGTATGGGAATCTGGTCCAAAAAATCCTCTTTGATTTTCTGTAAATCCGTATTCAGGGCGGAAAGATACACCGCCGTATTCTGTCCGTAAAACTCTGTCACCTTCTTCTTAGACAGATAATGATAGGCCATTTTCCGATACTGAAAGACCGCCTTGGTGCTGAACTTCGTCCGAAAATAGTAGGTGCAAAGACCGGAAAAGCTCACCATCAGTAAAACCGCTACGGCCATTAGGATGATTTGATGCATACTGTAACGGTGATTTCCGGATAGAAAATCAATCAAAATCTGCATCAGTTGAGGTACAGAAAGAATACCCACGGACAAAACCGTGGTACCCAAAACCGCCATAAATAGATTTTTCCGATTTCCTTGAAAAAAGCTTTGACTTAAGGGATTACGCTGCTTCATGCTGTTCTTTTCCTTCCTGCTGTCATACTCTATTGTCCTATTTTTATGCCCTTATGTACTCTCTTGTCACTCTTCTATAAGTCTTCTATTCGTCTTTAAAAAGCCTCACACTAAACTTCCGAAGTTCTTCCATTGTATTTTTCTCTATACTTTTCTCTATACTTTCCTCTATACTTTCCTCTATGCTTTTCTCTATACTTTCCTCTATGCTTTTCCTTTACATATTTCCCTTATCCTTTTGGAAAATAAGCTTCCCTCTCTCCCCCTGTCCATGCCGAGAGTACTGAAGCTCTATGCCTTCTTTTTCCAGAGCTTCTATCCCTTGAATCTTTTCCGCTGTAAGCTTCTCTCCCGGGAAAAGCAGGGGAATTCCGGGAGGATAAAGGCTGAGATATTCCAGGCAAATGCGACCTTCTCCGTCACGAAGATTAAGCTCCTCCCCCTCTTTTAGGCCTTCTAAAATTTGCAAAGTATTATCCGCTATAGAAATTTGATACAGGGCAGAGGATAGGAGTTTAGAACGGAGTGGCTTTCCCTTCTCCTCCCCAAATCTTCTTTCTATATCCTTCAAGGCAATAAACAATCTATCCAGTTCATCTTCTGAAATAAAGGGTCCCGTCATCAAAAGCAGATTTTCTCCGCTATGCATTTCCGATTCGATGCCGTAGTCTTCTCGAAGCAGCTTAGCCAGATCCTTCCCCAATCTAAGCCTAGGGATTCCTAGGGCTCGTAGGAATATCTTAGTAAAATCCATAGCAAAGCAAGCCTCCTCCTTCTCCCAAAGAAAAGAAAAATAAGAAAGAGTTCTTGCCTTCTCTCGAAAACCTATCATCACTTCCTTCCAACGGGCAAATAAAGCTTCTCTCTCTCTTTCCAATAGCGTCGTTGCCTTTTCCAAAGAAAGCATCAGGGGATAGGAGGGGGAAGTCGTTTGAAATACGGAAAGGTAGAAAGACAGCTTTTCCCTACTGTATCTTTGTCCGTTTCCCAATATCCAGGCACTCTGGGTTAAGGAACAAAGGGTTTTGTGGGGGCTTTGCACCACCAAATCCGCTCCTAAGGAAATGGCGGACTCCGGAAAGGAAGTTCCTCTTTTCGGAGAAAAATGGGCTCCGTGGGCTTCATCCACCAGAAGGGAAAGACCATTTTCATGGCAAAGTCTTGCAATTCTCTCTATATCAGAAACTACTCCCTCATAGCTTGGGCTGGTAAAAATCAAAGCCTTACTCTTTGGAAACTCCCGAAGCAGTCTTTCCACTTCCTTCAGAGAAACCGAGCCGAAGCAGGAAAAATCCTCCCAAAACTCCGGTAGCAGAAAATGAATCTTTGCCTTTCGGAGAGATAAGGCATAAAAAACAGAGCGGTGGCAATTTCTTGCCACCACTACCTCATCTCCTTCTTCCAGTAGAGTGAAAATACCTGCCTGTAAACCGGAGGAACTGCCATTTACCAGATAGAAGCAATCCGAACAACCGTAGTAGGCGGCAGTACGATTCATGGCTTCCTGCAAAATCCCCTCCGGAGCATGGAGATTATCCAGCTCTTCTACCTCCGTATAATCGTAGGCATAGGGAAGGGCTGTACCCATTTCCACCTTGCGCTGATGTCCCGGCATGTGCAGGGGCAGGAGATTTTTTTCATTGTAGTGCTGAAAATATGTTTCCAAAGGAGAAGCGGAAGGATTCCGCCCCTCTTTCGATTGATTCTTCATTTTCTTTCCTTATCTGATTGCTATTCATCAAATCTCAAGAGAGATATAGCCTGCTTTACGGCATCTTTTGAAGAAGTCTTTTCTCGCTTAGATTTAAAGATTCTTCTCCAAATCCTCTACAATCTTCTTAATGGTTCCCTCTTTAAATGGATTCATTAAGCCCACCTTTTCTTCCAGTTCTGTAAAGAAAAGGGATGCGGAATACTTGGAGAAGTCCATATAGCTCTTCCAAGCCCCTTGGAAATCCTTATCCATCCAAGCCTTGTACTGTAAGGCATTGATGCCGGCAATGCAATAATCAATGTAGTAATAAGGAAGGTCATAAATGTGGTGCTGCTTCTGCCAGAAACCGCCCTCTTCCATAAAGGCATTGTCCGCATAATCTAAGTGTGGCTTATACTCCTGCTCCAGGGTTCTCCAAAGCAGCTTTCTCTCCTTGGGAGTCATTTTCGGATTCTTATAGACAATGTTTTGGAACTCATCCACCATGGTGCCGTAGGGGATAAACATCAAGAACTCTTCAAAATGCATGGACAGGTAGTCCTTTGCACGATCTCCGAAAAATAAATCCATCCAAGGCTCGGTAAAAAACTCCATGGACATGGAGTGGGTTTCCGCTGTCTCCATGGTTAATTCATTGTGCTCATGGATGGGCAGATCCGCAGTAATATAGCCCTGGAAGGCGTGTCCGCATTCGTGGGTAATCACATCACAGTCCCCGGCTGTTCCGTTGAAGTTGGCAAAGATAAAGGGCATGTGGTAGTTGGGAAGCATTTCCATATAGCCGCCGGTTCTCTTGTTCTTTCTCCCCAGCACATCGAATAGCTCCATTTTCATCATATCCTTCATAAACTTTGCGGTTTCGGGAGAAAGAGCATCATACATCTTCTGCCCTGCTGCCATGATTTCCTCAGGAGTTCCGATGGGGGCAGGATTTCCCTCCTTGAAAAATACCCCTTCGTCGTAGTAATAGAGCTTTTTCAGCCCGAGGCGCTCCCTTCTTCTCTCATGTAGCTTCTGAACAAAGGGCACCAAATCCCGTTTTACCTGCTGACGGAAGGAGGCAATCTCCCTCTCCCCATAGCAGTTTCGATTCATTCTGGCATAGCCGATTTCCGTGAAATCCGGATAACCCATCATTTGTCCCTGCTCGGTACGATTCTTGACTAAAGCATCATAGATAGAGTCCAGCTTCTCTGAATTGTCCTCAAAAAACTTGGTATATGCCTTCCATGCCTTCTTACGCACCTCTCTATCCTCTGCCGTAAGGTAGGGTGTCATCAGAGAAAGGTTTAAGTTTTCTCCCTCCCAGGGAATCTTTGCAGAAGCCAGAAGCTTACTGTATTCGGTGGTCAATTCATTTTCCTTTTGCATCAGGGGAATCAGGGAAATGTCCACCGCCTTCTGTGCCAGCTCCATATTTTTAAAGGCCACATGTCCCAGCTTCTCTTCCATATAGGCCCGGTGGGGAGAATGGTACACCCGCATCTGATAATCTACTAAGAGATTTCGGAAAATGGGCATATTGGCATCATAAAAGGCTCTCTCCTGCTCATAGAAGGGATCGGTCATATCAATGTCGTTTCGAATGCTGGCAATCACACTTTCCGTCATCACATCATCCACCAGCTTATAGTATTTCTGATGGAGGGCAAAAAGCTCCTCCCCGGACTGGGCCTTATCTACCCCCTCACACAGCGCCAAAAAATCAGCCTTCAGTTTATCAAAATCAATTCTCTCATAGGGAAATTCGGTAAATTTCATATTTTCCTCCAATTCATAAAGCACAATGCAAAACAATCGGTATAAGCATAACATTTCTATGGGAATATTCCATAAGTTTTGTGTTTTTCCTTTAGCCTTTTGCATAGAAAAAATAGGGGATGTAAAAATCAAAATGATTTTTACAGTCCCCATCTATTAAATTCGGACACTATAAGGACAAAGAAAAATTCATACTTTTGTTTGCTTATTTTATAATTCATCTTTTTTCATGAGAGGGAGGTCTGATAGAGTAATTCTTTCATATGCACCATTCTTCTTATCCTCCGGATGTGGCTCCAGTCCGATAATCGTGATAGACTTTTTATCCGGGCCATATACCCAATACATTCTCATTGCACCACTGGTTTTATTTTCAAGATAAGATTGCCACACACGTTCTCCATATCGCTCCGATAATGCTTCTATATCATGTGTTTTCAGGCTAGGATGTCTGGGATTTTCTGATAACAACTTTAAAGCTTTTCCCCACTTCTTAAAAAAAATTGCATCATTTTTACTGATTGTCCCGATTCTATATTCAGTTTGAAATTTATTCCATATTGCTTCCATCTCCGGAAGTCCCATGCGTATCCTAAAACTCATATCTTCACACTACCCAAAATCCGAGAGATCTATAGGATCTGATACGTATCCTTGCTTATAATTACTAACAGCCTTATCCATATCTTTCAAAGTACGTGCAGAAATAGTATCCGGAACTGTCAATTCACGAGGCTCTAGCATAATACAGCCATTTTCATATTCCTTAACGTTATAATATTGGTATAAAGCACCGCGCAAAGTAACTCTCTTTTTATTATCGAGGTGAACATTATATTCCTTAGCTGCTTCCATTACCTTCCTCCTATCATCGTGGGATTTCCCACTTTTGAATCTACACTATATTGGACTAGATGATTTGTCAATAATTATTATTTTCCCTTCTTATGGTAAATTACAGCTTATACTTATCCAAAGATATATCTACAAAGTCAATGGATTTCTCTTCTAAAAACATCACCATATAGATTGGAAAATAGCTGACTTGTCCCCTTGTTTTGACATTATCATTGCTAAAGACATAAGCATTCTTTATACCATATTCAGGAACGCGCAATATGTTATCTAATGCGGAATGTTTCTCATAATCCTTTCCGCTTTTTACTTCAATAGGAAGTACTTCTCCTGCATGCTCTATAATAAAGTCCAGTTCTCCTTTTTTCTTATTGCTATAATAATACAAGGGATAATTATGTGCACAAAGCTCCTGGGCAATCACATTTTCATATACAGAGCCCTTGTTGATATCTTTTTCTTTGCTAACAATTTTTAATTTACAGGACTTTCCATACAAACTTGTGAGCAAACCCACATCAGACAAAAACAATTTAAATAAAGTACTTTTTTCGTTGAGTAAAAGCGGAACTGTCGGCTCTGTCGTATTAAAAGTTGCTAGTGCAACTCCGGCCTTCCAAAGCCATGTAAAACTATCAGAAACCCTTTCAAATCGAAGATTCGCCTTAATATCCGTAAGCTTAAAACGCTTATTTTTTTCATTTAATTCCGCAGGAATCAGCTCATAAATTTGCGTAAGCAATAATTTTCGATTCTCTTCCTCGTACTGTGTGAAATCCAGCTTGTATTGCTCGATAATGGCTTTGTGTTCCTCTATGACATTATCTATATTTTCGGTTTTACGATATTGTTCCACAGCGGCAGGCATCCCCCCTATAATGAGATACAAATGAAATATCTCCATTATTTTTTGATGAAATACTTCATCTACCGGAGTCTTGGAGAAAAAGGAACTGCGAAGCCTCTCTAATACTTTATCCTCAACATTAAAGATTTGAAGGAACTCTTCAAAATCAAGGGGAAACATTTTTAGAGTCTGCAAATATCCCACCGGTGCTGACTTCAAATTAACCAGTTCTATTCCTAGCAAAGATCCCGATAAGACATAGCGAAAACGCTTATCCTCTACAAGAAACTTTATCTTTGTAACAATTTCTTTGTATCGCTGAATTTCATCAAAGAAAATGATTGTTTTTCCGGGAATTATCTTCTTACTGCTGTACAAAGACAGCTTTAAAATAAGATCATCAATACTATTCGCTTCACGCAAAATATCCACTATTTCCGATTGTCTAATAAGGTTAAACTCAACATAATCACATCCTGACTGCTCTAGGCATGCTCGAATAATATAGGTCTTTCCTGCCTGACGAACACCATAAATCAGTAAGGCTTTTTCTCCACTCGTAATCCAATTCAAAAGGTCTTTTTCAATTTTTCTTTTCAGCATCTTTTCTCCAAAATCCGACATAACAACGCCATAAGTCATTTCTCTTAAGCCGGCCAATGACATTTTTCCAAGGTATTTCGACCTATATTTTGACATTTTTCTGAGGTATTTTCAAGCCACTTTTGACACTTTTCCAAGGTGTTTTCACCCTGATTTTGACACTTTTCCAAGGTATTTTCACCCTGATTTTGACACTTTTCCAAGATTTCATAGCGAAAATGTAGCAGTCAAGAAAAGTAGACACGAAAAATGTTGTAGCAGTCAAGAAAAGTAGACGTCCATTCAGCGAAAAAAGGCCGGTAAAAATAGTTATACTATTTCTACCGACCTTTATAAAACGACAATCCTAAAATCCTAACTCTAAAAGCAGAACACTGGCCTTAAAGGACATCCAAAGCAATATTTCATAGCTATGCGCCAAAAATACAAAGAAGAATAAGGCCAAAAGGGGCTTAGTCATAGAGCTTCGCTCTAAATAGCGTTGAGAACAGCGATAAAGACTGATACCTCCCCCTATAAAGCTTAGTACTTTCACTAAAATCAAGCCCAAAAACGCAAAATCCATATTGATTAAGCTTAGAAACACGATCAGCATAGAGAGAGAAACTAAGCCGATAAAAACAAGCCCCTCTTTTCCCCGCTTACTAATAGCTTTTCTTCCGGCTTCTTCCTGTTCTTCCTGCGGATATAAAGCTCCCTGTACCCTACGAAGGTAGAAAAGATAAGGAATAAACAAGGCCAGGAGAAAAAGAGGAAGAAGATTTTTCCCCGTCAACGTAGCAATAGTCCAAGAAAATGCCACCGGAACTGCCAGTACATAACAAAAAATCAAAGTCAAATTTTTGTGTAAAATTCTGTCTTCGTCCATAAACACCGTCCTTTCTCAAAAGAGAGTAAAGAAGATTAGTGATCTGTTTGTTCAAGCTTTCGAATGCATTCGTTTCTCTCATTATATCCAAGAAAAAATAAAAGTCATTCCCAATTTCTTGAGAATGACTTAAAAAATTATTAGAAAGGATGGACAATTTTCTGCTTAGTATCCGCTACGTCGGAATCGAGCGAGAGCGTCTTTTTGAAAGAGGGGATGGCCTAAGCATCGTATCCTCATCTACACAATATCCTTCAAAATCTCCAAAGGAAACGGCTCTCCCACCTTCTCTACGGAAAGGTCTCTTAGCGTAAAGTTTGACTTCCTAAGGGTCAGTGCCGGGTTATAGTAGGGATCTCCCTGTCTCAAAATCTCCGGCCAATGCTTTGCCAGGCAGACAATCTCTCCGTTGAAACGCTTTACCTTCTCCGGATTATCCTCCAGTCCTCTGGACTTGGACTCATAATGCGTGAACAAGGCATAAGGGGTATACACCACCCTCTTCCCAAGGGCTCGAATCTTCAAGCAAAAATCCACATCATTAAAGGCTACCGCAAGCTCTTCCCGGAAACCGCCCACCTTATCAAAGAGGGATTTCTTGGTCATTAAAACGGCGGCAGTGACAGCAGAATAGTTTTGAATGCAGGCCGCCCTATGCATATAGCTGTTTTCCGTTTCATGGGTACCGATAAAGGTGGCTCCGGCAATGCCGCCAAAGCCCATCACCACACCGGCGTGCTGAATCATTTTATCCGGATACAAAAGCCTTGCACCGCAGATGCCCACTTCCTCCTGCTGCACAAACTGGAGCATTTCCTCCAGAGAATCCGCCTTTAAGCACTCAATATCATTGTTCATAAAGAGCAGGTACTCTCCGTGGGCAAAACTCACCCCGAAGTTGTTGATTGCGGAGTAGTTAAACTCTCTTTCCCAGCGCACCACCCGTACCGCCTTAGTATGGAATTCTCCGTATCGTGCCGGGAATTCTTCCTGAATCTTTTCATAGTAGGCAAATGTCTTTTCCTCTACGGAATTGTTCTCCACCACAA
>ERZ773267.1034-NODE-1034-length-16469-cov-7.019556_pt1 | contig 16469 bp, 11 predicted proteins | sample MGYA00511959_ERZ773267 | MGnify/ENA primary metagenome ERZ773267 (study PRJEB29015, sample SAMEA2738165) | human oral metagenome | biome: human oral; feature: human-associated habitat; material: saliva | place: China | collected 2240 ... | reverse complement strand
TCTCCGTGAAGGTCTTCAGGGCAATGCGGTACGACAGGTGCGACTCCAGGCCGCGTGCCTTACCCAGGTCCATCTTCTGCGAGGCGAGCAGCAGGTGCACCGACAGCGAACGACCCAGACGGCCGATCATGATGAAGACCTCGCCGAACTCAGGCTTGGCCATGAGCATTTCCGTGAACTCGTCCAGGACGATGAACAGGGCGGGCAGCGGCGGGAACTCGTGCTTGCCCGCGAGGCGATCCGCCTCGTAGTCGGACACGTTCGCGTAGTTGCCCGCCTGGCGCAGAACCTCCTGGCGGCGCACCATCTCGCCCTGCAGGGCGTCCTGCATACGGTCGACGAGGGAGAGCTCCGACTCCAGGTTCGAGATCATGGCCGACACGTGCGGCAGGTCCGACATGCCGGCGAAGGTCGCGCCACCCTTGAAGTCGACGAGAACCAGGTTCAGCTGCTCCGGGGAGTGGGTGAGAGCCAGGGCCAGCACGAGGGTACGCAACACCTCGGACTTACCCGAACCGGTCGCGCCGATCAGCAGGCCGTGGGGACCCATACCATGATGGGCGGATTCCTTGATGTCCAGGACGACCGGCGCTCCCTCGGGCGTGACGCCGAAGGGGGCGGCGAGGCGTTCGCGGCCCTCGCGGCGACGCCACTGCTTCTCCGGATCGAAGTCGCGGATGTCGCCGATGCCGACGAGCTCCATGAGGTCCTTCTGGCGGGACTCGTCCGAGCGACCCACCGGGGTGTCCGCCTCTTCCAGGTTCTGCTGCGTGGCGAACGGCGTCATTCGGCGCGCGATGGCCTCCGCCTGCACGGCGCTCAGGCGATCCGCGAAAGCCTGCTCGGGCATGGAGTCCATGGTGATCACGTCGACCACGTCCGCACCCTTGCGATCCGGGTTCGGGTGGATGAGCAGACGCAGCGTCGTGTGCGACTTCATGGGGGTCCACTCGCGGGCGCGGCTCATGATGGTCACGCCCTTGATGCCCGAGAAGGAACCGAAGGGGGACGAGGCCGGGAACTCAGCCCCGTCGCACACCAGCAGCAGGTGCGGGTACGCGGGGATTTCATCGCCGTACTGGAAGGGGCCACGCATCGCGATGTCCGTGCCGATCATTTCCGCGAGCTCCGCGGGGTCGGTGGAGATCATGCGGGCCGGGCCCACCGCGTCGCGCACGATGGAAGAGCGGGCCTGGGGCATCCACTTGACCCATTCCCACTCGCCCAGGCGATCCGCCGAGCATAGGACGGCGATCTTGAGCTTCGAGGGGTCGATGAAGCACGCCAGGTGCATCATGATTGCGCGCATCTCGTCGTAGACGGCCTCGCCCTCGCCCGCGAGCTCAATGTGGCTGAAGTCGCCGAGGAAGAGGAACTTACCCACGTTATCCGTGTGGTCGTGTACGTTGATGAAACGCTCCATCGCCGACAGGCAGACGACGTCCATCTCCGTCATCGGGTCGATCGGGGGGCGCTCAAAGACCAGACCGAGGGGCTGCGTGCCGGACCCGTAGCGGAAAGCGAAGAGGTCGTAGGTGCCGCCCTCGCGTGACCACAGGCGCGAGCCGTTGGCCGCCAGCGTCACCAGCGCGTTGGGGTCGGGGTACACCCAGTTGTAGTAGGCGCGCTGCTTCTTTGCGACCTTGCGCACCGCGTCGCGGGTCTCTGCCAGGTAGGACAGGTACTCGCGGCGCTGCGTCACCACACGCGTGCGGTACTGGGAGAATTGGCGATACATGTTGAAGCCGACCATGCCCAGCATGGCCACCAGCATGCCGCCGCCCATTATCAGCGAGCGTGTGTTGTTGTTGCCGCCGCTGTTTTGTATGGCCATGAAGACCATGACGCCCGTGGAACCCAGCATGGGCACGACCATCATGAGGACGTTACCCATCGATGCGGGCTCGGCCTTCTCCGGCGGCATCTGGATAGCGAGGCTGCCGGAGGGCTGCTCCGGAACCGCGGCACTCCGCCGTTTTCTGCGTGTAACCATGAGGTCTCCTCGCGCTGTGCGCGTATGTGTTCGATGCGACTGCACCCAGTGTAGCTGAGTGGACTTCCAAGTTTTAACCGGCGGTTAGCGTCGGTGCATTACACTGGGCACTGTTGTTTACCTGAGAACGGAGGTTACATGAGCGCCACCATGGTGTCAGTGACTGTTATTGACTCCGATGGCACCTCCGATTTCGCGGCTCCCGAAGGGACGACGGTCGCGGGCCTGTGTGCCATGCTGGAGATCGATCTGTCCCTCCCCTCCGTGCGCGTCTCCTATGCGGACGGCCGCCCCCTCGAGGGGTCCGCTGTCCTCGGACGCGACCTCCCTGCCGGTTCGACGATTGCCCTGTCCAGCCGAGTTCTGTCCGCTCAGCAACTCAACGAGGCCTCGGCCCGCCAGGAAAACCAGTGGCTCGCGCCCACCCTGGCGCTCGTCGGCTTCTGCTTCCTCATTCTTGGCGCTGTTTCTTCGCTGTGCCTCCTGCCCCTCTTGGGCGATGCCGCCCTGGCCGGATACGAGCACGTCGAAGATGGGCCTTCGTGGGCCAGGACCATCTCCTCGATTCCCGTGTGGGTGCGTGCTGCCTGTGCGCTCCTGTGCTGCATCAGTGCGATCATTCCCCTGTTCGCCTCGCGCAAGGTGCGCTCGCGCCCCACGATGCTGCTTCTGTTGCCCGCCCTCGCCGGATACAGCGCGATCGGCTTTGTGTCCGTCGCGGACGTCCACGCGCTGACGATCGCCCCCGTTGTCGGTGTCTGGGTCGCTCTCATCGTTTCCCTGGCGGTCGTGTCATTGACCGTGACCCCCTCGGCCCTCAGTGCCCTGCTCGCCTGGGTGTGTGCCACGGCGCTCGTCACCATTGGCGCCCTTCCTGCCTTTTCTCTCATTCGCATCGCGCCTCTGTCCGTCGCGATCGGCATCTATCTCCTCCTCATGGCTCCTCGCCTGGCGCTGCGCGTCCCCGATAGCCAACTCGTCGACGCCTCCGCCGTGCAGACAATCGCTTCGCGCATTCGCCAGCCTCCCGTCCAAAAACCCAGTCCCGTCACCGGCGGACGCATGGCGGTCGTCCTCGGACATACCGAAGCACGCAACACCCTGCTGATCGTCGCCTCGACCGTGTTCGTCCTCGTCGGCGGCACCCAGCTGCCGCCCCTGGCGAAGCCTGCCGAGGACATGGGACAGGGGGTCGCGAGCCTCGTCCTCCTGATCGCCGCGATCATCGTGCTGCTCACCGCGCCGCGCGCCACCCGCTCCCACCTCGGGCATATCCTCCCGCGCCTGGCTGCATGCGTACTCCTATGCACCCTGCTCCTCGGTGACTGGCTGAGGCTCCCCAGGGACAATGGCTGGCTCTATCCGCTCGTTCCCCTGTGCGTCCTCATCATCGTGGGCATCGTCACGGTCGTCATGACCAGCCTCGTGGAGCCCAAGGGGCATGCCGCCCTCATCGGCACGATCCTCGACTTCACTCAAACCTTCTGCACCTTCGCACTTCTACCCGCGGCGGTTTTGTCTTCGGGTCTCTTCCTGTTCGCTTGGAGGGCGGTCCTGTAATGCCTGACACCACAAAGACTCCGTTCGCGCCCGCAGCTCCCTCGCGGCTCGTCGGCGCTTACGTCATCGACATGCTCGTCCTCGGGGCACTCCTCGCAGCGACGTGGTTCGTCTACTTCACGCCCCTGACGATTACGCTCGTCACTATCGAGGCCGTGATCGCCGCTGGAATCATGCTCGGCGCCACGGGCCGCACACCCGGCATGGCGGCCATGCACGTGTGCCTCATTCGTGATGACGACGACACGCAGACCCCCTCCCTCGGTGCTGCGATGGGCTACACGGCCCTCACCGCACTGCTTCAGATCACGATCGTCGGACCCCTCGCGTGCTTCGCGATGGCCCGCGACGGCCGCACCTGGCTGACCGGCCCTACCCGCACTCGCTTCGTCGACCTGCGCAAGCACGCAGCGCTTGCGGCAGGCCCCGGCGAGGCTGGGATGGCGGGCTACTACGAGCGACCCCGACCCGGCCAGGCGCCCAACGGTTTCGATGGCGTTCATCCGGCTAGCTCCCCGGGCCAGTGGGGGGCGCCGAGCGCTCCTCTCACCCCCGTGCCGCAGGCCGCGCGCGATTATGCGGCGCCCGGACAGCGCGCCAACGACCCCTACGGGCCCGATTACAGCGCACCGCAGGCGGCGCCGTCCGTCCCCTCGGTGCCTTCCACGCCGTCCATTCCCGCAGCGCCGCCGCAGGGCATGCCCGACACGCACCGACCCGCGCCCCAACAGCCCGCAGTGTCGTCTCCGGCGGCCCCTTGTCCCGCGCCCCAGGCCCCGGCGGTCCCGTCGGTGCCCACCTTCTCCTCCCCGGAGTCCGGCGTACCCACGTTCTCGGCTCAGGCGTCCGGCGCGCCCGCAGCCCCCGTGCACAGTGCGCAGGATCCCTGGGGTGCTCCCACCCAGCAGGCGCCCGCCCAGCCCGACTATTCGCAGGCGGCCCCGGCCTCGTACTCCGAGCCGTCGTTCGAAACCATGCCCTATCACGCCGCCAACGGCGCCACTGCGGGCGTCCCCGCCCCGCCGCCGAGCCGCCGCGCGGTCCAGGCCGGTCAGGCCGCCCAGCAGGCATTTGCAGCCCAGCAGGCGCATGACGCGCCCGGCGGTGCTCAGTGGGGCGACGCTGGTAGGTCGCAGTGGGGTGCTCCCGCTACCTTCGCCCGTCCTCAGCTGCTGTGGATCATCTTCGATTCCGGACAGCGCGAGCTGATCGACGAGCCGCTCACCATCGGCCGCAGGCCCGCGCCCGTCGAAGGTACCCGTTCCATCATCGTGCCGGATAACTCCCTGTCGCTGTCGCGCACGCACATGCGCATCGGGCCCACTGCCACGGGCGCCTGGATCGAGGACGCCTTCTCCGCTAACGGTACGGAGATCCGCACGCCAGACGGCCGCATCGCGGCTCTTGCGGGCGGGCAGGCCGTCGAGGTTCCCCCCGGGACCGAGATCATCATTGCTGATCGTCGTGCCACGATCGTTCTCGCGGACGCCGATTCCGTGCACTGATGCGTTTTCTGCGCGATGATCCCGCTGCGGCCAAGCCGTGGCGGGATCTCGCTTCTACGGGGCTGCAGGAGTTATTTCGCAGGTGTGAGGGCGGTGGTGAGGCGTTGCAGTGGTGAGGCCTTGCAGCGGCGAGCCCGTGGGCGCTGTGACGCTCGCGCAGGCGCAAATCTGCGAGCGGGGCACGCCACGAGAAGACGGATGCTCAAACGGCCATGCAGCACCTTCGACAGTTACACACAGTGATGAACGGCCACCAATAATCTCATAGATGAGAGACACGCCACAATGTCTGTTATGAGCCTCTGTGTGAGCAGATATGGGCCCCGCAGTGAGCAACTTTCTGTCATTCGGTTAATTTCGAAAAATGCTGTCGTTGTACGAGGGAGTTGCCCTCACGATGGGCGTTTCGCACCCCGGCGGCGCCCGGCAGATAAACGAAGGAGGGGCCACCCCAACGATGGGGCGGCCCCTCCCTATGCGCGTGTGCGCGGTGCTATCAGAAGCGGGCGGCGCTAGCCTGGTCCGTCTGCTGGTAGTTGGAACGAGCGGAGTCCACGGCCGCGGAGGTGCGGGACAGGACGTCCTTCAGGCCCTCGAGGCCCTGGTTCCACTTGATCTGAGCGGCGTTGTAGGCTTCCTGAGCCTGGCCTTCCCACGAGGAACGCAGCTGGTTCAGCGTGTTCTCGAGGTCATCGAGGCAGCCCTGCAGGTTGGCGGCGCCGGACTTGATGTCGGCAGCGGCGCCATCGAGAGCGCCGTAATTTACCTGGAAATCCATCTTCAGTCTCCTGTCTTAATCTCTCACAGTCCGCCGAGGATCTGCGCGAACGAGCCCTCGGTGTCTGCCTCGTTGGCCTGCATTGCCTTGTCGGTGCCACGCAGGTTATCCGCGAGCTCCTGAAGAGCCTGGTTAACCTTCGCCGCGTTGTCCTGCCACTGCTGCATCAGCTGGGTGAACTGAACCGACGCGCTGCCCTGCCACGAGCTGCCGATGGTCGACAGGTCGCCCTCGAGGCGACGGAAGTGGCCCTGCAGGTCGTTGTAGGTGGACTCGATCGCGGAGACGCCCTGTGCAAGGGCGCCATCTACGGCCCGCTGGTCTGCCATGTGAACCTCCATTTGTATGAGTGAACCCTCTCGCGGGGATGCGTGAGAGCATGGGGACACATGAATACTAACCATGTTTTCATCTCTTTTTTTGATGTTACGCAAAAATCATGACAAAACCTGACCGACAATCTAGACTTACAGGGTTGTGTCGTGTAGCCACAGACCCCATCACGCGGCAACTGGGAGGATCCAATGGCATCGAAAACATCTCGTGGAGTGGCGCTGATTCCACTCACGATCACTTTTGGCGTGGATCGGACCGATGTGACGATCCCGCAGTCGATTCCACTGGTGGAGCTCCTGCCCGGACTCGTTGAATCCGTTGGCGCTTTCAGTGATCAGCCCACAAACGACGGTTTCGCCGTGCGTACCGCGTCGGGTCGTCTCCTCGATCAGTCGAAGTCCCTGGCTGCGCAGGGAGTGCGTGCTGGTGCTGCCCTGATACTCGAGCCTCTCGGTGAAGGTGCCGCCGATATGGTCTACGACGATCTCACAGAAGCCGTCGGCCAAGTTGTCGAAAGAGTGTCCACCCCTTGGACGCGTGACGACGCTCGCACCTTTGCCGCGTTGGCCGCTGCCGCTCTGATCTTTGTTGCCGCCGTCCTCCTGGCAACCACGCCGCAGGACGCCATCTCCTCGATGCAGTCCGCGAACGTTTCGTTCTTCAACTACGTCTACGGCGCGATCGGCGTGGTGTCCGCGCTCCTTGTGACTGGCACCTCCGCGGTCGTGACCCGCAAGTACGCCGGGCCCTCCGGCATCGCTCTCGCGCACACCGTCCCCTTCCTGACCGCCGCATCGGCGTTGCGCTTGATGCAGGGCCAGTGGGATACCGGTGGCTGGATTGCCATTGGCGTCGGCCTGCTCATTGGGTCCCTCGCCGCGCTGACCCTCCCGAAGCAGTACCGGATCTCGATCGCCGCTCCTCTCGTGCTTGGAACGATGATGGCCGCCACTGGACTCCTGGTGAAGGTCGGATCCCTGTCCCAGGTCGGCGTGTCCGCCATTCTCTTTGCCCTCGTCATCGTGCTGCTGCAGATCGCACCATGGATCGCTCTCGCGCACATTCCGGTGAGAATCCTGGACGCAAACACCAGTGAACAGATCCCCGCCCAGGGCGTCACCGACCAGGTGAACACGTCCTTTGTGTTCGTCGTGGCGCTGCGCGCGGGCGGAGGCCTCGCCGCGCTCTTCCTGACGGTCTCGATGCTGAGCGCGCCGGGCCTGCGTTCCGTGTCCACGCCCCTCGCGCTGGCAATCCTCGGTTCGGTCTCTCTCATCCTGCAGACTCGCTCGATTCGGGCACGTGTCGAGGTCCTCCTCGGCTCCGTGACCGGCCTAGCCACGATCCTGGTCGCCGCGACGCTCGTGACGCGAATCGACCCGTCGAGCCTGCCGTGGATCACCCTGTCCGCAATCGCCGCCGCCCTCGTCCTCGTGGTGACGAACGTTGTCGGGCCTCGTGCGCGTCCGCACCTGACGCGCATTGCGGACACGATCGCGGTGCTCTCGCTCTTTGTCCTGATCCCTCTCGCCGTCTACATGTGGGGCTGAGCCATGCCGTCGAGTAAAGACATTCTGGAAGCCCAGCGTTTCAACCGCAATCGCCTGATCACCGCGTTCACGTCGGGTACCCCCGGCGGCCGCGAGGTCGATCCTCCCTCGCCCGTGCGCCCCCTGCTCGTGGGCGTGCTCGTCGCAGTCGTCATGTGTGTCGTCGGCGTGGGTATGCGTTTCTTCAACACGAATCCGGACCTGTCGGGAATGAACTTCGTGCTGGTCGATGTGAAGTCGACGGGCGCGCGCTACTTCCTCGCGAACGGTGTCCTGCATCCGATCTCGAACGTGACGACGGCGCGTCTACTGGCCCAGGAGTCCGGCCTGACGGTGGTGTCAGCCAGCGCCACGTCCCTGGATGACATTCCGCGTGGCGCCCAGATCGGCCTGAGCGGTGTGCCTGACGACGTGCCGGGCATGGATCAGCTCGCGAATGTGTGGCTCTCCTGCGTCCTCGAGGACAGCCACCATACGTGGATTGGGCAGAAGCTTCCGGAGCAGAACTTCCCTCTCACTCCCGCCACATCCGCTCTCGTCACCCCGGATCACGGCAAGACAACCTACTTCGTGGATACCAAGACCCAGAAGAAGTACCTCATCGACGAGACGGATTCCCGCCTGAGCGACTGGACCCTCGCGTTCCAGAACCGCATCGGTTACCCCGTCGAGTCCGACCCGCAATGGGTGGACCTCTTCCCCTCCGGCACGCCGCTGAAATCGTGGAGCTACAGCGACATTCCGAACGCGGGCGCGCCCGCCACGGACCTGCCCGGCCCCCTCAAAGACGCGAACCTGACAATCGGCACAGTCATTGAGCAGACCGATACGAAGGGCGAGGTCCAGAACTCCTACCTGGTCGTCAATTCCTCGCAGCTGGCGGTCTTCAACTCCACCGCCGCGCGCCTGTACCGTGACGCTCCGGCCACGAGGCAGTTCGATACGGACATGTTCAAGGACGTGACTCCCGTCCACGCGGACTTCATCGGCGAGGACTGGCCGGACTACGAGGACTTCTCGGATCCGGTGTGGGACGACCAGAAGGCCGACGCCTCGAACCGCACGGCCCTGTGCGCGCAGATGACGACGTCCGCTCAAGCGCCCAAGCTCGGCCTGTACACGATGCCGCACCAGCGCGCCGTGGAGGCCTCGTACGACCCTGAGTCCGTGAGCTCCCCCTCGCCGACCACGAACCGTTCCGTGACGGTGGCCGGCGGTACTGGCGCGCTCGTTGCAATCACGTCCGCGGGCAGCCAGGCGGCGGCCTACGCCTTCGTGTCGGACCAGGGGTACATCCATTCGCTTGGACCGACTCCCATGGTCCCCATTAAGGCGCTGGGATGGACCCCGGACAAGGTTTCGACGATCCCCGAGGCCTGGGCGAACATCATCCCGCCGGGTTCCGACCTCACTCCGCAGGCCGCGGCCTCATCAGTGGGGCTCTCGTGAGCTGGGACCGCGCGCGCGTTCGGGCGCTCCGACACGGCCTCGTCGGCGCTGCTCTGGTAACGGGGCTCGCGCTTGCGCCGGTCGTCGCTCCCGCCTCTTCCTCGGACGAGGCCGGGGTTGGCTTCGCGTTCAGCCCGACGATCGCGCACGCGGACCCGGCGCCCACGCCGAGCGTGCGTCCCACCCCCACGGCGCCGCCTTCGGATGCGCCGACGCAGGCACCGGAGCAGCGTCAGGAAGAGACCTGTCCGGTGGACTCTCCCCGGTACATCAAGCAGCAGCCCATCATTCTCGATCAGGTGGGTGTTCGACGCGCCTGGGAAATCAGTCGCGGCGCGGGCGTGACGGTCGCGGTCGTGGACTCGGGCGTGGCTGCGGGCAACGAACACTTCAACTCGGGAGATCCGTCCGTGGTCCTGCCCGGCATTGACCTGAGTGGCGAAGGCACCGACGGCCGCGTCGACGTCGGCGAGCACGGCACGGCAATCGCCGGCGCCATCGCTGCCCGCCAGCTGCCCGAGTCAAAGGGGTCGGGCCTCGTCGGCGTCGCTCCCGAGGCAAAGATCCTGCCGGTGCGTATCGAAACCGGCCTCGAGCAGGGAAACACCGACAAGCCGGGGCAGGAACCCTTCATGTCGCGCGTGGCCCGCGCGATCCGATGGGCCGCCGACAACGGCGCGCAGATCATCGTCGTCGCCCAGTCCTCGAAGGACCCGAATTCCGACCTGGAGGCCGCGGTTGCGGCGGTGCGCGGGCGTGCGCTCGTTGTCGCGTCGACCGGCAACACCTACCAGGATCAGAAGAACAACGAGGTCGTGTATCCGGCCGCCTACGAGGGGGTCCTCGCGGTGACGGCCTCGGATGCCTACGGGTTCGCGTCGGACCAGCAGGTGCACGGCGCGCACGTGGACCTTGCGGTGCCCGCCGCCGTCATTCACACGACCTGGTTCGATCAGGCCGACTGTCTGGTCGGTGGGTACTCGGGCGACACTCCGCTGCCCTCCTCTTCGTATGCGACGGCCTACGCCGGGGGTTTCGCGGCCCTCGTGGCCTCGCAGTTCCCCAACGAGTCCCCGGACATGTGGAAGTACCGCCTCGAGGTGACCGCGCTGCGCGGTTCGTCCGATCAGCGCACGAATGAGCTCGGTTGGGGTATCGTGGCGCCCTACGAGGCGCTCACCTTTGACGATATCGGCACGAGGTACGGGCCCCCTCACCCGGACCAGGCCGCGCACCCCGTTCCGAATCGCCCCGCAGAGGTGTCCCCGCACCTGACGAGCCGAGACAACATCATGACGATGCGCACCTACATCGTCTGCGGGATTGTTGTGCTCGGAGCGGCTATCCTCGGCGGGCTCGTCATCCTGTCGCACCTGCGCGGCAGGCCGGTTGCCGTCAAAAAGGACGACGACGAGGACATCTCATGACAGTCCTCGGCCAGCGGCGCTGTCGGCGCGCGTGTGCCCTCGGGGCGGCTGTCCTTACCCTCGTTGTCGGTTCTGCCGTTGTGCCGGCCGCACCTGCGAACGCCGTCGACCGCGAGGTCACTGGTGCCGACCAGGAGTACTACCCCTACTACCAATTGGCCTCGTTGCATAGCCAGGGCTACACGGGCGAGGGTGCGATCATCGCGATGATCGACGGGCACGTCAACCCGAACATTCCTGAGCTGGCCGGCGCGACGATCGAAAATAAGAGCCCGTGCACGGTCCGGTCCCTGCCCGAGAATGCGGATCACGGCACGGCTGTTGCCCAGGTCCTCGTAGCTCCGAAGTTCGGCGTAGCCCCCGGCGCGACCCTGTACACCTACGACCTCGGATACAGCGAGGAGGAAGTGGGCGCCGACTGTGCGAACGCCGGCGTGTATGCGCGGGGCGAGGCCGACACGTCGCTGCTGATCGAGCAAGCGATCAACGACGGCGCTGACATCATCTCGATCTCGAGTAATTACCCGCTGTACAACGAAGATCTGCGCTGGGCCATGGCGCGGGCCATTTCCCGGGGCGTCATCGTCGTTGCCGCGATGGGGAATGAATCCACCGAAGATCCCGCGGATACGCTGCCCTTGTGGTCCGGGATCTGCGGAGTGGGCGCCATCAATGCGGACGGGTCACTGACCGAATACAGCAACTGGGGCAACGGCGTCGAAACCGTCGCGCTGGGGAAGATCATCGTGCGTAGCGGCAGCCGCGGAGAAGTGCTCACGATGGAAGGAACGTCCTTCGCGACTCCTATCGTCGCGGGTTTCCTCGCGATTGCGTGGCAGCGCTTTGACGAGCGGATCACCGCGAATCAGATCCTGCAGGCCATGACGACGACCGGTACCGGGAGTAACGGCGACTGGAACTACTACACGGGCTTTGGACCGGCAGACCCGTGGGGACTGCTCAACGCGGATGCCGCGTCACTGCCTGACGTCAATCCGTGCGAATCGAAGACCTATTCGTTGAAACCGAGCTGGCAGGATGTCGAGGACTACATCGACGGCACTGTCAATCCGCTATTGATGAGGAACGACGACGACTACGTGTACCGCGGCGTGAACGAGGATGCGGCTTTTAGCGCGGATAATGAATACCCCGTTTACCTGGGGACGAGCCCGCGCTATCACCGGCACTGACGCATCCTCTCCCGCTGGACAGTGAAAGGACAAAGGCCCTTGACTATGACGGCGAGGCATGGGCACGCCCTGCGTGTCCTGGCAGTCTTTCTATGCATCTGCACGCTCATCGTGGGCAGTGTGGTCGTTGCCGAGCAGCCAGCGCAGGCGCTCACACGACCAATTGTGGCGACGGACCAGACCCACTACTCGCGTTATTCTCTCGACTCTCTTCGGGCGCAGGGGTATACGGGGCGGGGAATCGTCATCGCTGTGCTCGATGGCCGAATCGATACGACGATCCCCGAACTCGCTGGAGCCCACATTGAACTGAAGAGTCCGTGTGTCCCGCAACGTGTTGAGGAATCGGATCGACACGCGACCTTCATCGCGCAGGTGCTTGTTGCGCGGGACTTCGGCTTGGCGCCGGACGCGACCATCTACAACTACGAAATGGTGCGCGAGGCGCTTGAAGGGGAAGGCGACTGCTCGACGAGCTGGTCGAGACCGGGTGATTTGGCTCGGGCTCCGAACCTCATTGAGCAGGCGATTAATGATGGAGCTGACATTATCTCCATCTCGTCGACCTTTTCGGTACCGGAATCCCAGGAGATGCGGTGGGCGCTTGCCCGCGCAGTTGTCAATGGTGTGATTGTCGTCGCCAGCATGGGTAATGAAGGCATCGAGAACGACCCGCGATCAATGGGGAGTTGGTCTGGCGTTGTTGGTGTGGGCGCACTTGAACCGGACGGAACAGTGGCCAGCTACTCGAGTTGGGGCGATGGAGTGTCGGTTGCTGCTATCGGGGAAGTGATGGTTCGTTCGTCGATCGATGGGAACGACTACATTGTGAATGGTACGTCCATGGCGGCTCCGGTCGTCGCTGGGGCCCTCGCCTTGGGCAAGCAGCGCTTTGGACGAGAAGCAACGACGGAACAGATCCTTCAAGCGTTGGTCGCTACTGGGAGTGGAGCTGGACAGTGGAACAACCGAACTGGTTACGGAGAGATCGATCCCGCTGCCTTTCTTTCGTCTGACCCCACAGCGCTCTCCAACAGACACCCATTCATTGGAAAAGGCAACGGGGCAAAGCCCACAGTCCAAGAGATTTCGGACTATGCGGATGGGGTTGTGAACCCGCGAGTAATCATGAATGACCCGTCGTATGTCTATCGGGGCACCGATGAGAAGAACGCGTTGAGGGATGGGCACAAATACCCCGTTCACCTGGGGACGAGCCCGCGCTATCACCGGCACTGACGAGGCGTCAGGGTTGCGTTTGTTGATCTGTCAATCTTGAACGACCGTCCGGTCGGTGGATTTGCGTAGGAATAGAGGTTGTCTCGCAGGTTGAAGTTTGCCTCGAGATTCTGTCGAGTCGGTTAGGATAACCGTATGGTAGATGTGATGGGGCAGACGCCCGAAGAATTTGAACAGATGCTGAAGGATCAGATTGCCGCCGCCGAGAAGAAGGCGAAAGCGATCCAGGAACTCGTTGAGCGACTGACCTCCGCTCGAGTTTCCGGCATGGATGCCAATCGTGACGTTGAGGTTGAGGTGAACTCCGACGGTCGCCTCACCAAGATTTCCATCGACGATAACGCGATGCGCGGCAGTGCCGAGGAGCTCGAGCGTTCGATCATGGAAGCCTACGCCCAGGCCGGCCGCAATATGGCGACCTTCGTCCGCGAGAACGTCTCGAAGGACTTCAAGGACGATGGTGGCGCGATCGAGGCATACGCCGCCACCGTCGAGCCGGTGCTGAACTCGCTCGGGCGCTGATACCGATGTCAGACTACGATCTCGCAATCGACCTGGAGCGGCTCACCAGCCACGCGGGCGAGGTGGACAACTGCGCCAACACCCTCGACAACTGCTATGACACCGCCACCCAGACCCTGGGACAGGTCATCACGAACGCATTCGGCCTGATGTTCATGCAGTACACCGCCGTGTGTACCTACCAGTTCGCGAACATCGCGGCCATGATCAATGACGCCGCCGAAGCTGAACACCGACTGAGCAACTGCCTGATCGACCTCGAGCAGCGGATGCGCGAAGCCGAGCGTGACAATACAAAGCTTGTGAGGGGACCCGGAAAACAACTTGACCCGGCGCCCGCCCCTCCCAGCGGTGAAACTCCCGAGGCACCTGGCTATCCCAGCACTCCTCCGAGCGGCGGCGTGCCCCCGAGTGGCGGCGTACCTCCGAGCGGCGGCGTACCTCCGAGCGGCGGTGTGCCCCCCAGTGGTGGCACCACCGTCCCGAATGGGCCCGTGAGCGGCACCCCCACCATGCCCAAGCCGAACAACGCCGAGGACATCATCAAGGGCCTCGAGAAGGACAAGAAGGACGACGATCACTCCATGGCGAGCATGCTCGCCGGCCTCGACAAGGTCTGCGTGGGTGAGGACGAACTCCGCGCCTTCCTCGAGAAGCAGCGCGAGGACGAAAACGCCGACCTGAAGACCTTCTACGACCGTCAGAAAGAAGACCAGGCGAAGGCCCTCGAGCGCTACGCCGAGGCGCACCCGGGTGAGGACATCTCCGAGGTCAAGACCCTCATCGAGGACAACCAGAAGCGCCAGCAGGACGCGATGACGGACTTCCTGGCGAAACAGCGCACCGAGGAAGAATCCCAGATCCGCGAGTTCGTCAAGGACAACCCGAAGGCAACCCCCCAGCAGTTCGACACCTTCATGTCCAAGCAGCGCAACGAGCAGCAGACCAGCTTCCGCGCCTTCGTCGACGAACAGCAGAAGACCCAGAACGCACGCATTGACGAGTTCTCGAAGGCTCACCCCGATTCGAAGCCCGAGGACGTCCGTTCCCTCTTTGAGAAGCAGGATAAGCACGGTGACCAGGACATCGAGACCTTCCTGACCCGCCAGCGTCAAGACGAAGAACGCACGCTGCGTCGCTTCATTTTTGAAGGAGTGAAGAAGTGAGCCCGCAACAGCCGGTATATACCCGTAGCGAGTGGATGGATGGGTCCGACGAGGCCCTGGGGCCCATCGGAGATATCCGCGACGCTGTCATCCAGCTCGAGTCCGGTGAGTGGATGGGGGGTGCTGAGTCGGCCATCAGCGCTCTCGGCGGCATCGCCGAGCTCACCTTGGGTGGACTCAGCAGCTGGGTCAGCTATGGCGTCGAGATGCTCCTCAGCTACGTTGATCCTCTGAAGTTCTGGATGGACCAGCTCGCAGGAGATTCCGCGCAGGTCAACGGCATGGCCATGACCTGGTCGTCCATTGGAGACTCGCTGCGCTCGACCGCATCCGAACTCGCCTCCGGATCGTCCAGCGCCATGCAGAACATGAAGGGTGAATCGGTCTCCCGTTACCTGGGGCGTCAGGGGCAGGTTATTGGTTCGATCAACACCCTGGCCGACGCATCCGCCACCGTTGGGCGCGCAGTCGCGAAGGCCGCCGAGTTGGTGCAAAAAGTGCACGATTACGTGTGCAAGCTGATCTCGGAGATTATCGGCGAGGCCGTTGAAGGAGTAGCGTTCGCGGGGCTCACGCTCGGCGCGTCGATCGTTAAGGCCGCGGTCGTTGTCGGCGAGCGGGCCATTGCCGAGGCTGCGAACGTTCAGAACATCCTGAACCTGCTGAAGATGGCCTTCGACGAACTGAAGTCGCTCTTCGACATCCTCACGGCAGCTGCCCCCGCCTTCCTCAGCGCGATCCGCGAGGTGGGTAAGGAATGCGGTACCCCCGGCGGCGGTTGCTGCGGTGAGGGCTCCTCCTCGAGCAGCGACAAGCCGAAGCGCTCCCCCCTGGACGAGCCCGTTCGTGAGTGCCCGCCAGAGGAAAAAGAAGAGAAACACCTCATCGATTACCTCGCCGACCCGTTCCTCGAGCCCTTCCGCGTAGCTGAGGACGTTGTGAAGCCGCTCGTCAAGCCGATCGGTGACGCGGTCAAGAAGGTCGTCGAGGATCCCGAAGGATACGGCCTCACCCGTCCCTTCACACCTAAGGTCCACGTCCCCCCGTCGACCGTGGAGCGACAAATGGAGCGCGAACAGCAGAACGGCAGCGGTTCTGGCTTCAAGGGGTCGAGTGTTTCGGGCTCCGGTGAAAACTGGGGCAAGGGTTCCAGTGGTGCGAGTGTTTCGGGCTCCGGTGAAAACTGGGGCAAAGATACGAATACTGTCAACAATGGTTGGGCTTCCGCGTCTGGCGATTTTGGCGGTGACTCGAATGGAACCAACAATGGTTGGGCTTCCGCATCGGGTGACTTCGGCAGTGACTCGGATGAAACCAACAGTGGTTTCTCGGGTTCTTCCAGTGGCTTCTAATAGCTTTGCCAGTCGCGTCACTGACCTTGACTGATAAGGGGGTGCCCCGCACAGATACCGTGCGGGGCACCCCCTTATGGTCATGTATCTGAGCGCCAGGGCGGCACTTCGTGCGCCGTGCGTGCACATACTCGCCCCGGCCTCGTCGTGCCCTGTGAGGGCGGCCCCGTCGGGTCCGGGACATCGACTGGCAGTGACCTTCCTCGCTGCCTGCTTCCTCGTTGCGGTGGTGCCTGTCGGCCTCGATCCGGGCTATGCACATCCCCGCCCCGGCCTCGTCGAATCCCCGACGCATTGGCCTACGTGGCGGCCGGGCGCTTCCGGTGCCGACGAAGCGCTACGGACGGTTCGCGAAGTACTCCAGCAGGTGCGAGTCGCCCGACACGATGATCTCGTCGT
>ERZ773267.1033-NODE-1033-length-16470-cov-3.393238_pt1 | contig 16470 bp, 19 predicted proteins | sample MGYA00511959_ERZ773267 | MGnify/ENA primary metagenome ERZ773267 (study PRJEB29015, sample SAMEA2738165) | human oral metagenome | biome: human oral; feature: human-associated habitat; material: saliva | place: China | collected 2240 ... | reverse complement strand
TTAAAATGGTGCAATAAGAAAAGCAAGATAAGTGTAAGTGATCCTGCATTGAAGAATGCTGCACCTATACCTCCTACTACTACATAGTCAGTGATAAGAAGATCCGGTTGTATGATGATTTGCCATAGTCCAGGTATTATTTTATCCAATGGTGAAAATATCAATGCGAAAACCATAAAATAAATAGGTACAGTAGAGATGAGCAGAAATCTCTGATTATAGGTTAATGTTTTATTGGCCCTATAATTATCCAAAAACGCCATAAGAAACTCCCGTTTCAGGATTGCGATTAGGTGTTTTGTATGCAATCCGGTATCTTTTTTATTATAATTATAATTAATACAGGATAGTTTAGTCAAATGATTTAGCGAGTATAAAGAAAAATATAAGAAATTCAGAATATTAAAAAAAGCTGCTACATAAGTAACAGCTTTACTGCGGGTGACAGGACTTGAACCTGCACGGTCGCCCACAAGAACCTAAATCTTGCGTGTCTGCCAATTCCACCACACCCGCTAATGAAACGCTAAGTAATGATAATATAAACTGTCATATATGTCAAGATAAAAAGCTTAAAAATTGATAACCTGCCTTTTTTAATACTTTTATTGAGAGGAAATAATTATATAAACCGTAATATCGCTATCTATAAAACTTGTAAACGTATCAAAATATAGGATAAGTTTGTCATGATAAGTCGATATACATAACAACGAACTGACAGGTTAATAATAATCATTAAAATCAAATATACTGCATATAAATAAACTTCCGGGAACTTAATTCCACGGGTATATGCTTGTACACATGGGGAATCAAGTTCACGGAAGTTCTTATGTTAAAAATTAATTATTCAACTATACCTCAAGCAATATCTTGATGCTCTCATCCTTGTTATTTTCGATATATTCGAATGCTTTTTGATAGTCTTCAAACGGGAATATCTTACTGATCAAAGGTCTTGTATTGATCTTACCGGCTGCCATATAGTTAATAGTATCCCGGAAATCCTTTTCCACATACATAAGTGTACCGAGAATATTGATCTCTCTATCCTGGATAAGACCGAGGTTTACTTCCGGACTGTATCCGTATACGCCTACGATAACTATGGTTCCGCCCTTTCTTACACATTCTATAGCCGAATTAACTGTTGCTCCCACGCCCACACATTCAAAGAACAGATCTGCCTGCTCACCTGCGAATGCCTCAGCCACAGCTTCCTTCATGCTGACTTTAGAAGTGTTGGCTGTATGTGTAATACCGCATTTTTTAGCAAGTTCAAGTCTGAAGTCCGAAAGGTCGGTAATAAGAACAGACTTTGCACCCTCTGCTATAGCTGCCTGTGCAGTCAGATTACCTATAGTTCCGGCACCCATAACAACTACATTTGCACCTTTTATATTTCCCGGGATCTTACGGCATGTACACCTACCGCAGCAGGCTCAACGGTTGCGGCAAGCTGTGCATCAAGCTCTGAAGGTATGGTCTTTACAAGTTCTGCGGGCACTGTAAAATACTCACATGCGGCACCCGGAGTCTGGCAGCCTATTACTTTTATAGTATCGCAGATATTATAACGTCCCTCTTTACAAGGAACGCAATGCTTACAGAAGATCTGAGGCATCATAGTCATAAGATCGCCGACTTTTAAGTTCTTAACGTCCGATCCGAGTTCAACTATCTCACCGGACATCTCATGTCCGAGTCTTATGGGAAATGACATGAACGGATGCTTGCCGTGGAAAGCATGTATATCTGAACCGCATATGCCTACATTTTTAACCTTTACCAAGACCTCATTGGCAGCAGGGCAGGGCTTTTCAGTTTCACTAAATTCAATTGTCTGTAGTTTGGTTAAAATCGCTTGTTTCATATCTTTCTCCTTTAAAAATAATTTATCAAAGTTTTTATAAGCTCAAAAATTTACAACATTAATTTGATTGTTCAGATATAAGCTTTTTTACACTTTCAGGGCTTATGTCACCCTCCATAGGTCCGAAAGCCGCAGCATTCAAAGCACCTGCTGCACTTGCCGCACTTACGGCAAAGTCTATATCACTGCCCTTTATTAACTCGGCAAGAAAGGCACCGTCAAAGCAATCACCTGCACCTGTAGCATCGAGTTGTTTCACCTTGTAAGCGGGATAAGACTTAGGTTTAGCATCTTTTCGGTACAGAGTACAGCCCTTTGAACCGTTTTTAAGCAAGACGATCTCCATGTTCGGATAGTTAAAACAATGTTCAACAGCATCTTCAACAGTATCTTTTCTACTTATAGAAAGAAGCTCCTCTTTGCCGGGCAAGAAGAAGCTTGTATTTTGCATAACTTCTTCTATGATATTATAAATACTTTCGTCCGTCATAAGTTCGGTCCTTATGTTGGGATCGAAAGATATCTTTGCTTTTGCGGATTTGAATTCATGCATGGTTTTTAATATTTCCGTTGCAAATTCTTTCTTTGCCATAAGCGAACACCCCATTATATGCATGATCTCGATATCGGGGAATTCATTTGCTTTGGGCGCTTTAGCCTCAACTGCGGGAGTATTGCCCATGTGGAATATGAATTTTCTTGAACCGTCTTTATAATAAGTAACGAAAGCACATGCGGTCGCAACTTTGGGATCGGTAATTACATGGCTTACATCTATATTTAATTCATTCATTCTGTCAAGCAGACATTTACCGAAATCATCCTTACCCACTCCGCCTATCAAAGCCGTAGGACAGCCCATTCTTGCAGCGGCAGAAGCACATATAGCCGGTGCACCGCTCGGATAAGGTCCCTTGAAATAAGCCGGTGTCTACGCTTTCACGCATTATCTCAACTAATGCTTCACCCATAATCAGAAGTTTACTCATAGCTTTACCTCATTAAGTTTTAGCTAAATTATATCCTAATAAGAAGATAATAAGCAATCAAAATTTTATGAATATATAATAACCGGAGGATGCTGACGGTTATAATTATACTGCTATAGGAACTTATCAGCTCTAATAATATTTACCATATCTTAACCTTGCATCTGCCATAATATAGACAATTAATAAAAATCATACAGATATAAGCAAGGCATTGCTTGCTAAGATTGGATGAATAGACTATAAAGATTTTAAGAGGAGACTTGTATGAAATACTTCGAAAACAAATATACGAAAAAACAAGAAAGAAAAAAGAATATTATACAGCTTATAAGTACATTTATCACTAATGCAAACTTAAAGGGATTTTTCGAGGGAAAGATTTTTACAGGAAGTACCAAGGTAGCCTGTGTGCCGGGGCTTAACTGTTATTCCTGTCCGGGAGCTATGGGCTCCTGTCCTATAGGCTCACTTCAGGCAGTTATAGGAAGCAAGAAATTCAGTATATCTTATTATGTACTTGGAATAATGATATTTATAGGAGCCTTATTTGGCAGACTTGTATGCGGTCTTATGTGTCCTTTCGGATTTATACAGGATCTATTATATAAGATACCGACCAAGAAATTCAAAATACCTAAAGTAATTGACAAGCCTTTAAGATACTTAAAATACCTTATACTTTTAGTATTTGTGATTTTACTGCCCATGTTTTTAACCAATAAATTCGGGCTTGCAGCACCGTACTTTTGTAAGTGGATCTGCCCTGCCGGAGCTTTGGAGGGAGCTATTCCACTGGTAATGAAGAATGAAAGTTTAAGAAATACTATAGGATTTTTATTCTTTTGGAAGATGGGGATAATGATTTTCATAGTGCTGATGTCAATATTTACCTATAGACCGTTTTGCAAATATATTTGTCCGCTTGGGGCGATTTATTCCCTCTTTAATTCCGTTTCCCTCTTCCGCTATACCTTGGATCATCAGAAGTGTATTCACTGCGGAAGATGTAAGGCAGTTTGCGAAATGCAATGTGATCCGGTGAAAAACTGCAATGATTTGGAGTGTATCCGCTGCGGAAAATGTAAAAATGCCTGCCCGGTGGATGCGATTGCCTGTGGGATAACGAAGCCGGATGTGTCGAAAGAAACGGTAAAAGCAAAGGCCTAGAGAGGGCAGTAGGGTAAAGTCTTGCCTCAAGCTCTAAGAGTAGGGCACGAAAGAAGATGAACGAGGTGGGAGGGACTATGAACATCCTTGTCGTGGAAGATGATCAAAGTATCCGAGAGGGCATCGCAGCGTTCCTCTCGGAATTTGGCTACACTATGGTGGAAGCGAAAGACGGTCGGGAAGCTCTCTTGAAATTCAACAAAGAGATTCACCTTGTCATTTTGGATATTCAGATTCCCTTTGTAAACGGTCTTACGGTCTTAAAGGAGATTCGAAAGCAGAGTAAGCTCCCTGTCCTCATTCTCACCGCCTTTAGCGATGAAGAGTATAAGATTGATGCGTTTACAAATCTTGCGGACGGCTATATGGAAAAGCCCTTTTCCCTGCCGCTTCTAAAGGCGAGAATCGACTCGCTGATAGAGAAGAATTACGGGCAGGAGGAGAAGTTTTTCTATAAAAATGTAGAGGTGGATTTTTCCGGCTACAGTGCCAAGGTGGACGGAAAGCCTGTAGACATGAATGCGAAAGAAGTGGAGATATTAAAGTATCTTTTCGAAAATGAGGGGCAGGCCTTAACAAGGGAGCAGATCTTAGACCATGTTTGGAAAGAAACGGAAGAAATTCCCTTTGACAGAGTGATTGATGTGTATATCAAAGAGTTACGAAAAAAACTCAAGCTGGACTGCATTTTCACAATAAGAAATGTGGGCTATAAGTTGGAGAGAGAATGAAAAATCTTAAGCTATTTCCGAAAATGTTCATACAGCTTTTTTCTGTTCTCGGAATCCTTATCCTCTTGATTCATCTCTTGGTCTTTTTCTTTTTCCCCATTAGCTACTTAGAAAAGAGGAAGGAAGCCATTACGAATCGGGCAAATGAAGTCTCCGCCGGCATGGAGGGAAAGTCCCTTACAGAAATAGAGAATACTTTGGCTCTTTACTCTAAAAGCAGCGATATTCAGGCTTTCGTGAAGAAAGGCGCGGAGAGCCAATCCATTCCCGTTGACGCGAATATTCCCATAGACGATACGGTACCCATTGATTTTCAGAGTAAAACAAATTCCATGATTATCGAGGAGAGGGAGATCAAAACGAATGCGGGAGAGGCGCTAAGTTTACAGTTTATTTCCACCGCAGATATGCAAAAGGAAGCGAAGGAACTAAGCCTTCAATTTCTGCCCTATTCCTTGGCGATTTCCCTTTTATTTTCCGCAGTGGTTTCCTTGGTTTATGCAAAAGCAATTAAAAATCACATTCAGGAAATAAAAAACGAGACCGACAAGATGATTTTGTTAAAAGAAGAGGCGTGCTTACCGATTGACTCCAAAGACGAGGTGGGGGAGTTAAAGGAGCAAATCAATACCCTGTATCGAAGCCTCTTGCAATCCATCGAAAATGTAGAAAAGAAAAATCAGGAAATTTTAAAGCTGGAAAAGCTGAAATATGACTTTTTAAAGGGAGCTTCCCATGAGCTGAAAACCCCTCTTGCGAGCCTGAAAATCATTTTGGAAAATATGCAGTACAATATCGGAAAGTATAAGGATAGAGACCTCTATATCGGAGAATGTATCGCCACTGTAGACAGTCTTAGCCAAAATATCTCTCAGATTCTCTCCGTATCCTCTTTGGAAAATCTAAAGGAAGATGAGGAAAATCTGGAGATTCGGACTGTACTGCTTCCTGTTTTGGAAAAGTACGAGGTTCTTATACAGCAGAAAAAGCTGCATTTGCAGAACCGTTTAACAGAGGAAAAGCTCTATATAGGAAAGCCGGCTCTAAAGATTATTTTATCCAACTTGCTGAGTAATGCGGTAAAATATACGGAGGAGTGCGGTTTTATTGCAATTTATGCGAAAGAAGGCTGGTTCTATGTGGAGAACAGCGTTCATCCTTCTTATGGCAAGAAGCAGGAAAAGAGCTACTTTGAAAAAACGGAAGGCAACAGGGAACATAGCAAGGGAACAGCTCTTGATACGGAAAAACTATATCTTATGAATTTTGATTTAAATAAGGAAAACAGCAACGGTTTGGGATTATATATTGTGAGTACCTTACTGAACAACTATAAGATTCCCTACGAGAGCTTAGAACAAGACGGGAAATTTGTCTTTCGGATTAAGCTATTAAGATAGATAAAATCCGTGTGTAGTTACTGCTGCGTATTCGTTTCAAGATAAGCGAGATTTAGACTAAATGAAATTTGAAGTAAGTGAAAGTTATAAGGAGAATTTTAGACTAGCTGCATTTTAGAACCATCGTGTTTGCTTAAAAGTCCGGCTTTGGAAAGTACTGTATCAGAGTTGCAATACCTTAAAGGAGGGAAGATGTTCATCTTAGAATTAAACCAAGAGGGCATAGGAACGGAAATCGGCTTGTTTCACACTGTAGAAGAGGGAAGAGCCTTTATTTCTCAAGTGGATGGATACCGCTGCGAGGAAGAAGAGGGCTTTCTCTATGAAAGCTTGGACATCAGGAAGCTTCCGAAGTATTTGGAGCTGCATTACAATGGCAACATCGTTCCTTTTAGCAAGTTTATGTTTACCGAAGAAGGGGATATAGACATTTTCTGGAAAGAAATACCGGATTTGAGTTCTCCCGGAAAAGGCATGGTAGAAGGCTGTACTCGAGTGGATGCTTATGCTATTCCGAATGAAGAAGTGAAAGACTATATCGAAAAGCGGGAGCTTCAGTACAAAAAGATAAAAGGGCTCTTAGAGGGAATGGGTTATGAAGCGGACCGGGCCTACTTCGGTTCGGAAGACGGAGAAGCCGTGCTTTACAGAAAAAAGGGGACGGAAGACTGGCATTTTCTTACCCATATGGATCCGGGATTTATCGAGGATGATGCAGAGGGACTACTTAAGGAAGCGGAGCTTTAAACATCTTTCCCCTTTTCTCTTTTTATGGTAGAATTTTCCAAGGCTTAGTATTGTAAAAGACGATAGGAGGGCTATATGGAAGATGAGAAGAACATTCAGATAGAGAGAAATAACAGTTTTGGAGATGTGGTGATTGCCGATGAGGTGCTTGCCATTATTGCCGGTATTGCGGCAACCGAGGTGGAAGGCGTGCATTCCATGGACGGAGGCTGGTCCGGGCAGTTCATTTCCAAGCTTGGGATCAAGGACCTTGCAAGAGGTGTGAAGGTACAGGTAAGAGAGGGAGAGGTCAAGGTGGACTTAAGCCTCAATATGGAATACGGCTATGCTATCCCGAAGGTTTCCGACCTTGTGCAGGATAAGGTTTCCGCAAGCATCAACAATATGACGGGACTCACAGTTTCTGAAGTCAATATCAGGATTTCCGGAGTGGTAAATAAAGAGAATGAATAAGAGAGAAGAAAGAAGCCATAAGTTTAAGCTTTTATTTTCCACCCTCTTTTATGAGGGAGAGGAGAAGACAGAGAGAATCAGCCACTATTCCTTTGAAAAAGAGGAGGACGATGAGAGTATCATCGCCTTTGACTGTCTTCCCGATGAAGAAAAGGCATATTTAGAGGCAGAGGTGCTGAAGATTTTAGAGCAGCTTCCCGAGCTGGACAGCATGATTAATGCGGATACGGAAGGCTGGACCACAAAGAGAATGAGTAAGACAGATCTTACGGTGCTTCGACTTTCTCTTTATGAGCTGAAATTCCAAGAGGAAATTCCGAAGAAGGTTGTCCTGAATGAGGCGGTGGAAATTGCCAAGAAGTATGGAGGTGCGGATTCCGGTTCCTTTGTAAACGGTGTGCTTGCGCGGATTCTTCCAAAGCTTTCTCCGGAACTTTCCGAAGGGGTAGAGAAGAAGGGAAAAAAGAGCGAGAAGAAGGGGAAGAAAGAGCAGAAAAAGTCTTCTTTCCACATCGTGCTGAACAAGAAAGATTAGTTTATGGAAAGAGCTTCCAAGAAAGAATATACGGTCTCGCAGGTCAATCGTTATCTTGCACGAATGATGCAGGAGGATTTCTTTCTTTCTCACCTTACGGTGTCCGGAGAGATTTCCAACCTGAAAATGCACCCGTCGGGACATATTTATTTTACGCTTAAAGATCAAGCTTCGCAGCTTTCGGGCATCATGTTTGCCGGAAAGAGGGCGGGGCTTGGTTTTCGTTTGGAAAATGGTATGAAGGTGCTGGTTACGGGGCGAATCGGTTTGTATGAAGCGGGAGGAAGTTATCAGATTTATGCGGATTCCTTCCGGCTTGCGGGACAGGGTGACCTCTATCTTCGCTTTGAAGCGCTGAAGAAGGAGCTTATGGAAATGGGACTCTTTGATCCCATGTATAAGAAGCCGATTCCAAAGTATGCAAGGCGCATCGGCGTGGTTACGGCAAGTTCCGGCGCGGCGGTGAGGGATATTGTGCAGATTGCAAGACGAAGAAATCCCTTTGTGGAAATCACGCTATTCCCGGCTCTTGTGCAAGGAGAAGGCGCTGTGGCGTCCATTGTGAGGGGAATAGAAAGGCTGGATAAGCTTGGTCTGGACGCTCTCATTGTAGGGCGAGGAGGCGGCTCCATTGAAGATCTCTGGGCCTTCAATGAAGAAGCGGTAGCAAAGGCAATATTTAATGCGGAGACCCCCATTATTTCCGCAGTCGGACATGAGACCGACACGACCATTGCGGATTTTGTGGCGGATTTACGCGCACCTACACCGTCTGCCGCTGCAGAGCTTGCGGTCTTTGACTACATGCAGTTTGTGGACGATTTAAGCTCCTATACCTATAGCTTTCACGAGCGAATCGAGAAGAAAATCCTTTTCCTTAGGCAAAGGCTGAAGGAGAAGGAACTGAAATTCTCTGTTCTGCATCCCAAAGCCATTTTACAGGGAAAACAGCATCGGCTCTTGGATTTACAGAATCGCTTGCAAAATCAGATGGGGAAGGCTCTGCAGAGCGCCAAGGAGAATTTGCAAGATTACGGCAATTTTGCAAAGCTTATGGAGCGGAGACTCAGTGAAGATAAGGCGCGTCTCAGTCGTTATCAGAGCTTTCCGCATCTTATGGAGGAAAAGCTTTTAAAGGTAAGGCACAGTCTTACCGTTTATCAGGATTTTCCTCGCTTTATGGAGGAGAAGCTACAGGAAAGCAGACATCGAATGCAGCTTCTTTCGGAACAGTTTGATGCGCTCTCCCCCCTTCGCCTTCTTTCAAACGGTTATTCCTATGTTCGAGACGAAGAAGGACACAGGATAAGCAGCGCAGGGAAGCTGACAAAGGGAGAGCTTTTGGAACTGCATTTCTCGGACGGCTCCGCGAAAGCTAGAGTGGAAGAGATTGAAAGTAAGAGAACCATGTGATATGGGAAGACAGAATGGATGGATTTGACAAATCGTTTTTTTCCGGAAATGCAAAGAAAAGGTGAAAAAACTAAGAATGTATATCGGATAAACTAACAATTAAGAGGAGAGTGTAGGATATGATAGAGGGAAAGGAAGAGATGCCGGTATTAGGCAAGGATGGGCAGATAGAATTTGCTTCGAAGGAAAATGCGGGCAAGCCTGAAAAAAAAGTAAAAGCGGAGAAAGTGGAGAACAGCGAAAAGAACGAAAAGAGCGATAAGAAAAAAGATTTAAGCGAGATTTTCACGGACTTGGATAGCCTATTACAAAAGATGGAGGGAGAGGAAAGTCTGGAAAAGAGCTTCGCAATTTATGAAAAGGCGGTAGCGCTTCTAAAGGAAGCGAATTCCAGTATTGACCGAATCGAAAAGCAAGTCCGTATCTTAGACGGTGAAGAGGGAAAATAATGAGTATCAAAGAGGCACTTGGGAAAAAGAAAGAGGCGGTGGAAGCCATTTTACAGAGTTTCTTAGCGGAAGAAAAGGGCTTTGACCGGATCGGCAGAGAGGCGATGAACTACAGTCTTATGGCGCCGGGAAAGAGGATTCGCCCGATTTTAGTAGAGGAGGCATTTTTTCTCTGCTGCAAAGAGGAAGAGAAGGAAGTGCTTCTTCCGATTTTACATTCCTTTATGGCTGCCATCGAAATGATTCACAGCTTTTCCCTTTGCCATGATGACCTTCCTGCTATGGACAATGACCGCGTGCGGAGAGGGCAGGACTCCACCTGGGCACATTTTTCGGAGGCGCAAGGTATTCTTGCCGGAGACGCCCTCTCGCTTTATGCTTTTCAGGCGGTTTTGGAAACTTTTCAGAAAGAAAAGAGAAAGAACCCCATGCTTTCCCGTTATGAAGGAAGAGTGCTCTCGGCGCTTCTTGTGCTCTCGAGAGAGTCCGGCATAGACGGCATGGTGGGCGGACAGGTCGTAGACCTCGAAAAAGAGGGACAGCCTCTTTCCGAAGAGGAGCTCTTCTTTATTATGGAGAAGAAGACGGCAGCACTGCTTCGGGCATCTCTCCGCATGGGCGCTATCTTGGGCGGTGCCGAGGAAAAAGTGCAGGAGGAGATTGCGCTTTACGGGGAAAAACTTGGTCTTGCCTTTCAGATTCGGGATGATATTTTAGACGAAATCTCTACGACGGAGGAACTCGGAAAGCCGGTGCATTCCGATAAGGAGGAAGGGAAGACAACGGCTTATTCCCTCTATGGGAGAGAAAGGGCGGAAGAGAAGGTAAAAGAGTACACGGAAAAGGCCATTTCTGCGCTGGAGAGCCTTAAAGAGAAGCTTGTAGAGGAAGCACAAAAAGCCGGAGTGGATGAGGATAAGTTTGTAAACCCAAAGGAGGCCGGGCAGGATGCACTATGGAAAGAGTCGGAAAAGGCTTACATTTTCCTAAAAGAACTGGCAGTTTACCTTGCTAGTAGAAAGAAATAAAATTAGAAAGTTCATATTATGGGAATGATTTGAAACTTTTGCCGGTTGTACTACACATATTGGAAGAGTAATAAATAATATAATAAAAGGGTTTATTTATGTTACTGGAGAACATCAGCGGGGCGGAGGATGTACGAAAGCTGTCCCTGAAAGAGCAAAAAATCTTAGCGAAGGAAGTACGACGCTTTATCATAGAGAAAATGTCCGACAATGGAGGACACCTCGCCTCAAATCTCGGCGTGGTAGAGCTGACCATTGCATTGTTTCATGCACTGAATCTCCCGAAGGACAAGATTGTCTGGGACGTGGGGCATCAGTGCTATACGCATAAAATTCTTTCCGGAAGACGTGATGACTTTGCACTTCTTCGAAAATACAAGGGCATCAGCGGTTTCCCAAAGCGGGAGGAAAGTCCATACGACAGCTTTAATACCGGGCACAGCTCGACCTCGATTTCCGCAGCACTCGGTATTGCGGAGGGACGGGATATCTTGGGAGAAGATTATAGTGTCGTTGCAGTAATTGGTGACGGGGCACTCACGGGAGGTATGGCTTACGAAGCCTTAAACAATGCCTCCAAGATGAAGAAGAACTTCATTATCATTTTAAATGACAATGAGATGTCGATTGCCAAAAATGTGGGCGGTATGTCCACCTATTTAAACGGCATCCGTTCCAATAAGGGTTATACGCGTTTTAAGGAAAATCTGGCTTCCGGTCTTGGGAAGATTCCGTTGGTTGGAAATCATCTTGTGGAGCGGCTGAAGAATACAAAGAACTCCATCAAACAGCTTTTTGTACCCGGCATGCTTTTTGAAAATATGGGACTAACGTATCTTGGACCGGTGGACGGGCATAACCTCCATGCCTTAGAGCAGGTCATCCATGAGGCAAAACGTATAGACCATGCGGTACTCGTGCATGTGGTTACCAAAAAAGGAAAGGGTTATGCTCCGGCGGAAAAAAATCCCAGTGTATTCCATGGCGTCGGGCCATTTGACATTGCTACGGGAAAAAGTAAAAAAGAAAGTACGGAGAAGAGTTACACGGATATTTTTGCGGAAAGCCTGATTAAAGAGGGAAAGGAAGATTCGAGAATTGTAGCGATTACTGCGGCCATGCCGGACGGAACAGGTCTTGCTAAGTTCGAAAAGGCCTTTCCGAAACGCTTCTTTGATGTGGGAATAGCTGAAGCCCATGCGGTAACCTCTGCAGCAGGGCTTGCCAGCGCGGGCCTAAAGCCGGTTTTTGCGGTTTACTCAAGTTTCCTGCAAAGAGCTTACGACCAGATGGTGCATGATGTCTGTCTGCAGAAGCTTCCGGTTGTCTTTGCGATTGACCGTGCAGGTCTTGTTGGGGCGGACGGAGAAACGCACCAGGGGATTTTTGACATTTCCTATCTAAGAAGTATTCCGAATATGACGGTTATGGCGCCGAAGAATGCGAAGGAACTTACGGAGATGCTGCATTTTGCCTTGCAGTTTCAGGGGCCGATTGCGATTCGCTACCCGAGAGGAACAGCCTACCAAGGCTTCTCTGAAAAACAGGAGCCGATAGAGTACGGAAAGGCGGAGATATTGATAGAAGAGTCGGATCAAAATACTGAGAAACAGACAGGAAAAATAGCCCTTCTTGCTCTTGGCTCCATGGTATCAACCGGAGAGCATATCGTGGAGAAAATGGCAAAAAAAGGCGTGAACTTAAGCCTTGTGAACGCCCGATTTGCCAAGCCGATTGACACGGAAATACTGGACAAACTTTCTGAAAAAGGCTATAGAAAGATTCTTACGCTGGAAGAGGGCGTGCGTGCCGGCGGTTTTGGAGAGGCGGTACTCTCCTACATGGAGACGCATCACAAGGATATTTTCGTGGAAAATATCACCCTGCCTGATGCCTATGTGGAACACGGTGATGTTTCCACTCTTCGGGAAATGCTGAAGATTGATTCGGACAGCATTATAGAAGGGCTGGAGGAGAAGGGGTTTTTCAAGTAAAATATTATGACTACAGAAGGATACTTTCTGCAGTTGCAGGTCTGAACTTGGGGCACGCTCCCGCTAACCTCGCCCGACTGAGCAGTGGTTTTGTTACTCGCTGCTCACTTTGCTTCGCAAAGCAACTTCCTTCGGAAGTTGGTCTGTTACAGGAAGACTTTTCTGATGAAAAGTCTGTCCTTGCAGTACTAAGCTTCAAGCATCGTTTACACTCGCTTTCAGCAAGTACTGACGGGCTCAGATTGCCCCATATTTAGACCTGCAACTGCATGAAAAAGTAGCTTCTACAGTCCTAAAATAAATACGCTAAAAAATAGGATATCTGAACAGTGCATTCATATCTATGCTATACTGAATTTTAAGAAGTTAAAAAATATCTATTTGAAAAGGTGGTGGAGATGAAACTTTTTCATGGAAGTAATGTTATCGTGAATACACCTCGAATACTAACTAAACTTCGAGCTTTGGATTTTGGCGCAGGGTTTTATCTGACTTCCAGCAAAGAACAGGCGAGGAAATGGGCGAAAGCCGTCACAAGAAGAAGGGGAGAAGGAGATAGTATAGTAAATATCTATGAATTAGAGGATGAGTTTTACTCGAAACTGTCTGTTTTGGAATTTCCAACAGCAAATGCGGAATGGCTGGATTTTGTAGTACAGAACAGGAAAGAGAAGCGTGCGAGTTCTTATGATTTAGTGATTGGACCTGTGGCAAATGACTCCACACTTCCGGTTATTGACGATTATATGGATGGAAAATATGATAAGGAAGAGGCCGTGAAGCGATTGTTGCCACAAAAACTGACAGACCAGTATGCATTTTTGACAGAAAAAGCAATTCGTTTTTTGAATTTTGAAGGGAGTGAAATAGAGTGACTGAAGTTAATGCCAGAACAAGAGATTTTTTTGATCGGCAGGTAATCTATTTGATAAAAGCGAAATATGGCATAGAAGACATGAAAGCAATCCGCTCTTTTTTATTTTCTGAAACATATCAAATGCTCTTGGACCCCTTGACAGAGGTTTATAGCTTCAGTCCACAGATTGTTTTTGAAATGTGGGAAAGTGAGATGATTACGGGAGATCCGCGCAATTCGCAATATATACGAGGTGAAGAAAATGAGTAAAGAAGGAGAATTTTTTATTTACCTCTTGGAGCGGTATGCTGATTTCAAGAAGGAAAAGGCTAGTGAGATTCTTAAACTTTGGGATCGAACAGATCTTACAAATCTAATTTATGATTTATACGATATCTATCATGTAGAACGATTGGAAAATGCATTTGAGGATATAGATAAGCTTGTTGAAGAAAAACTAAGAACAACATAAAAACATTTTTAAAAGCGCTCGGATTACGATATCCAAGCGCTTTTTTTCTGAAAATAAGAGATAGGCTAAAAGATAGATTACTCATTTTTCATACCGAGTACCGCTCGCAAAGAGTGCGATATTTCATTTTCAAGGAAAGTACTTCTTAAAGTAATTTATTTGAGAAGCAATTACTCTTCCTCTCCGAGCATTACGGAAGTGGACTTCACAATGGCCACAGCGGTATTTCCTACTTTAAGATTTAGGTCCTTTACCGCCTCCATGGAAATAGTGGAGCTGATGATGACACCCTCTTCAATTTCCAATTTCACAATGTCGTTTACGGCACCTTCTTTGATTTCCTTTATAACGCCCTTCCACTGGTTTCTTGCGGAAATGCGGAGGTTTTCATTGGCCATCATGACTTCAGTAGCTTTAACAAAGATGCAAGCCTTCTTCCCTTCTGTGAGCTTTAGCTCATCAACAGCCTCTAAAGAGATAGTGGAGCTTACCTTATTTCCTCCTGTGGTTTCGAGTTTTACAATGGCATTTACGGCTCCTCTACGAACTTCTTTTACGATTCCGTGAAAATGGTTTCTTGCACTAATCATATCGACCTTCCTTTCTGTGTTCATTTTATTGCAGAGGACAGTCTACAAGATATTAGAAGAATAGACTAGTATAATTCTGCATATTTTATAAAAATTTAGTATATAATGGGAGAATCACTTACCATGAAATTGCAGGTCAGGTTTTAAAATGGCAGGAGAGGAGATAGCAGATCAGGTTCTAAAATAGCAGGAGAGGAGAATGAAAGACAAATAGTACAAATGATTTAAAAATTGCTGTGTGCCTTCACTGGAGAAAATCGGATTCTGCTTAGAACTTATGTGGATAACATCATTTGGATAATATCAATTTAACAGTAAAAAGTTTAGGAATAGCAAGATAGAGAAGAAGGGAAGCAAATGGGCGAGAAGAAAGAGCGTTTGGATGTACTTTTAGTGGAGAAAGGACATTTTGACAGTAGGGAAAAGGCAAAGCGTGCCATCATGGCAGGTCTTGTCTTCGTAAATGGAGAGAAGGAAGATAAGGCGGGAACGACTTTTCCATATACTGCGGAAATCGTAGTTAAGGGAAATCCCCTTCCCTATGTTTCCCGTGGAGGGCTCAAGCTGGAAAAGGCTTTAAAGAGCTTTCCGATTGCGCTAAAAGATCGGGTTTGTATGGATATCGGGGCTTCTACAGGCGGCTTCACCGATTGCATGCTGCAAAATGGGGCAAAAGAGATCTATGCCGTGGATGTCGGACACGGACAGTTAGACTGGAAACTTAGAAATGATGAGCGGGTGCATTGCATGGAAAAGTGCAATATTCGTTTTGTGGAAGAGACGGATCTTACGGAAAAACCGAGTTTTTTCTCTATCGATGTGTCCTTTATCAGTTTAAAGCTCGTGCTCCCGGTAGTGAAAAAGCTCACAAGTCTCCCAGGAGAAGTGGTCTGCCTAATTAAACCGCAGTTTGAAGCGGGAAGAGAGCAGGTCGGAAAGAAAGGTGTGGTACGGGATCCGAAGGTTCATGAGGAAGTTATTCGCACGGTTCTCGAATTTGCGGCAAGCATCGGATTTTCCGTAGAAGGTCTTAACTATTCTCCCATCAAAGGACCGGAGGGAAATATTGAGTACTTGGCTTATCTGAAATATGAAGGGGAGGAGAGCGGAAGCCTTCCGGAGGGCATGGAGGAGAAGATTCATGGAATTACGGAGGAGTCGCATAGGGAGCTGTAGGAAGAGGGACACTTTATAGTTTTGCCTTTTTTATATAAATGCATAATTTTGAAATTCAAACAGGAAACCAAAAGAGCTGTAAAAAATCAAAAACGAATGTTTTGATTTTTTTACAGCCCCTTTTTTTATGTTAATTAAAGTAGTCTATTTATTGGGAGTTGCAAGATATTTGCACTATAGATAAAAGTTTATACATGATTTATACTGGTAAATATATACAATAAATAGAGATAGAATTATTTGGTTTTTTTAAAATAATAAATTAAGTGAGGATTAGAAGATGGTACTGGCACGATTACGGATGAAGTTGGAGACAGAAGAAAGGCTATCTATGGGGATGTCCTCTCTTTTTCATGGGCTTTTAATGGAGCTTATCGACGAAGATTTGGCGGGAAGGCTACATAGTGGAGGCTTACAGCCCTATACTCAACATTTGGAGCTTTCTAAAGAGGGAAATTATTGGGTGGTCACCGCCTTTACAGAAGAAATCGTGGAGGATATTATCAAGAAATCTTTGCTTTCTTTACAGGAATTCACCCTGAAAAAGCAGGGAATTCATGGGAGAATAGTGGAAAAAAATTATGAGGAATT
>ERZ773267.1032-NODE-1032-length-16485-cov-3.057578_pt1 | contig 16485 bp, 18 predicted proteins | sample MGYA00511959_ERZ773267 | MGnify/ENA primary metagenome ERZ773267 (study PRJEB29015, sample SAMEA2738165) | human oral metagenome | biome: human oral; feature: human-associated habitat; material: saliva | place: China | collected 2240 ... | reverse complement strand
TGCCTCGTCTCGATCAGTTTTTCGAGCGCTTCTTCTCATCGAACTTCGCCATGATGCCCTTCTTGCTGAAGAGGGAGCGGACGGTGTCCGTCGGCTGTGCGCCCTTGCTCATCCAATCGACGGCCTTGTCCTCATCGACCTGGATGACGGCGGGCTCCTTCGTGGAGTCGTAATGTCCGAGGATCTCGATGAAGCGACCATCGCGCGGCGAACGGGAATCCGCCACGACGATGCGGTAGAACGGGTTCTTCTTCGCGCCCATGCGGGTCAAACGAATCTTTACTGCCATGTTTTCACCTCCTTCAAAGGGAAATGCCTGCCAAAAAGCCCTATCGTCTTTCAAGCGAGGGCACGCACCCGGCCGCGAGGCGGACGACGTGCGCAAAACCCGGAAAGCCGGTCAAGGCATGAACGGCAGCTTCATGCCGCCTAGACCTGGGAAGCCCTTCCCCTTCTTGCCCCCCTGCATCTTCTTGACCTGCTTCATCATCTTCTTCATCTCGTTGAACTGCTTCAGAAGCTTGTTCACATCCTGCACGCGCGTGCCGCTGCCGAGCGCGATGCGCTTGCGGCGGCTGCCGTTGATGATGGAGGTGTCGGCGCGCTCCTTCGGCGTCATGGACTTGATGATCGCCTCGATGCGGCGCACTTCCTTGCCGTTGAGATCGATGTCCTGTCCCTGCAGCTGCTTCTTGAGTCCGCCCATGCCCGGGATCATGCCGAGGATCTGCTCGAACGAGCCGAGCTTTCGAACCTTCTGCATCTGCGCGAGGAAATCGTCGAGCGTGAAGTCCGCCTTGCGCAGCTTCTTCTCCATCTTCTTCGCTTCTTCCGCATCGAAGGTGGACTGCGCCTTTTCGATGAGGGAGAGCACGTCGCCCATGCCGAGGATGCGCGACGCCATGCGATCGGGATGGAAAGGCTCAAGCGCTTCAAGCTTCTCGCCCATGCCGACGAACTTGATCGGGCAGCCCGTGACCGCCTTGACCGAGAGCGCCGCGCCGCCCCTCGCATCGCCGTCGAGCTTCGTGAGCACGACGCCGTCGAGGCCGAGTTCCGCGTTGAAGCTCTCCGCCACGTTCACGGCATCCTGACCTGTCATGGCGTCGACGACGAGAAGGATCTCGTGCGGCTTGACGTTCGCCTTGATGTCCTTGAGCTCCTGCATGAGTGTCTCGTCGATGTGCAGACGGCCTGCGGTATCGATGATCACGACGTCGTTGAGATGCGAACGCGCATGATCGACCGAGCTTTTGGCGATCGTCACGGCGTCCGTGCCCTGCGGCATGGAAAAGACGGGGATGCCAAGCTGCTCGCCCAACACCTGGAGCTGCTTGACGGCGGCGGGTCGATAGATGTCGGCGGCGACGAGCAGCGGTTTCTTTCCCTGCTTCTTGAGGGAGAGGCCGAGCTTGCCCGCCGAGGTCGTCTTGCCAGCGCCCTGCAGCCCCGCCATCATGATGACCGTCGGCGGCACGGACGAGATGTTCAGGCGGCTCTGCGTGCCGCCCATAAGCTCTGTCAGCTCTTCGTCGACGATCTTGACGACGACCTGCGCGGGCGTCAAAGTATCGAGCACATCCTGTCCGACGGCGTGTTCCTTCACCCGCTTGACGAAGTCCTTGACGACCTTGAAGTTGACGTCGGCTTCCAGAAGCGCCATGCGCACTTCGCGCATCGCCTCGTTGACATCGTCCTCCGTCAGCTTGCCATGGCCGCGCAGCTTCTTGAACGTCTGCTGCAGGCGATCTGCCAGGCTTTCAAATATCATGCTGTACCTCCCGTTGCGTTCCGAGCAGTTTTTCTATGCGCTGCAAGATCGCATCGACGGCGGCGCTGTTGTCCTCCGTCCGCAGATCGCCAAGCGCTTTGGCAATCGCCGCAAGCTCTTCATGCTCTTCAACAAGCCGCCGCAAGAGTCCGAGCTTCTCCTCGTAGCCTTCCAACGCTTGCTCCGAGCGATGAACCATATCATAGGCTGCCTGCCTCGATACGCCGACCGCTTCGCCGATCTCCGCAAGGGAGAAATCGTCGAAGAGATGCAGCTCCAGGCAGCGACGCTGCTTTTCCGTGAGCAGCATGCCGTACAGATCGAGCATATCAGCCAGATGAAAGAACCGTTCGAGCATCATCTCACCCGCTTTCATCCATGGCCTCCTGCCAAATCGACACGCTTTGGGGGAATCCCCCTGACTAGGCTATTATACGCAAGACAACTCACCCTGTCAAGTTTTTTCCTTGGCAGGCTTTCTTTTTTCTCCCAAGCGTCAGGCGAAGAGCTTTTTGCAGCATCTCCCCTCATTTCTCACCATGGGATATTCAGCCCAGTTTGCGCGACGCGCGGCCACGCCATTGACATGCCGCAGCGATAAACCGCATGAACTGGAAATCATTGCCTTTTTTTGCGCGATCATCAGCAACGACCTCCGTGCTGCTCTTGAAGATCGTTATACCTTTTCCCGTCGCTGCAGTCTAGCAAATAATTGCAAAAAATTTATTTTATAGGACGCACATCTTGTTTCACAGGGAATAATATGGTACAATTCTAAGTATATTAAAACAATATAAAATAAGCAAAAGAGGTGTGAACATGAAGTTACGAGTAAAGCTCCTGCTCAGCGTGGGAATTCCCTTCTGTCTCGTCTTCCTCGCGGTGTCCGTGTTCAGCTACTGGAACGCAAGCACGCTGCTGAAGGAAGCCACGCAGCGCGAGATGATGGTGCGCGCCCAGCTCGAAGCCGAACAAATCGTCGAACTCGTCGATGCGCAGCGCAACGTCCTCGAAGGACTGACGGAGGCCTGGTCTACCGGTATGCCGTCCAACGAAGCCTTTGCTCCCGTCGGAAAGAATTTCATGAAGCGCGAAGGCGTCAATACGCTTTTCATCGGCTTCCCCGACCGCGACTTCCTTGACAGCGAGGAAGGCGTCGTGCCGAAATCCGAATTCGACGCGACGACGCGCGAATGGTACCAGAGCGCCGCAAAGAATGACGGCGTGCAGATTTCCAGCGTCTACGTGGACAACTTCACGAAGATCAAGGTCATGACCCTGAGCAAGGCCAGGCGCAAAAGCGGCGAGCTTCTCGGCGTCGTGGCCGCCGACATCCGCTTCGACAGCATCGAGAAAAAAGTCGCCGCCATCCACATGGGCGAAACGGGAGCGGCGTTCCTGCTCGATGCGGACGGCCACTTCATCTACCACGCCCAGATGAAGCTCGAAGACAGGATTCAGGACGAAGGCGCCGAAAAGGCGAATACATACCTTTCCAAAGAGCCGCTTTTCTTCGAGGGAAGCTTCCAGGGCGTCGACATGTTCTACGCCGTGCAGCCGGTCGGCGACACGGGATGGAATCTCATCATCTTCGTGCCGCAGCAGGAAGTCTTCGCCAACATCGCCACGCTCAAATGGACGATGCTCACATGCGCCCTCTTCGCCTTGGCGCTCATGGGCGGCATCCTCTACGTCATCGCCAAGTCCATCTCCAGCCCCATCGAAACGCTTGAGACCATCGCCGCCAAAGTGGCGACAGGAGACCTCTCGACGAAGCTCACGCCTACCGATCGGCAGGACGAAATCGGCAGCCTGCACAACAGCTTCTGCCGGATGACCGAGGGACTTCAGGCGCTCATCCACCAGACAGCGCAGACAGCGGAGCAGCTCGCCGCTTCCTCGGAAGAGCTGACGGCTTCCGCCGACCAGTCGGCGCAAGGCGCACAGCAGGCGTCAGCCGCCATCGTCAAGATCACCGACGACACGCAGGAGCAGACCGCGGTCGTCAACGATTCTCTGGAAGCCGTCAGCGACATCACCAAGGCCATGGATCAGATCAACGCGGGCGTCGACGACGTCTCTCATGCCGTGGAGCGCGTGGAAGAAGCCACGACCGAAGGACAGCAAGGCTTGGTCGTCGCGGTCGATGGAATGCAGGTTCTCGACAAGAGCGCCAAGGGGGTGGCGGATGCCGTCACTGCCCTCTACGAAAGCTCCAAGCGCATCTCCGAAATCGTCGAGATGATCACCAACATCGCTGGCCAAACGAACCTCCTGGCACTGAACGCCGCGATCGAAGCGGCACGCGCCGGCGAGCAGGGACGCGGCTTCACCGTCGTAGCGGAAGAAGTCCGCAAGCTCGCCGAGCAGTCCGAACATGCCGCGCAGGAAATCACGGCCTTGATCACGGACAACTCCAAGCGCATCGAGGAGACCTTCAAGGTCATGCAGGATCAGAAAGACCGCGTCACGGAAGGCGTCGAGCAGGTGCATCAGGCAAGCGCACGCTTCGAGCGCATCGCCGCCGTCGTCAAGGAGCTTTCCGACAAGGTCTCGGGCATCTTGGTGAGCACGCAGCAGATCCACACGCAGAACGTCCGCATGGAAACCTCCGTGCAGAGACTCAAGTCCGTATCCGATTCCGTGCAGGACGAGGCGGAAAACGTCTCCGCCGTCTCCCAGGAGCAGGCGGCTTCCATGCAGGAGATCGCCGCCTCAAGCTCGACGCTTGCGAATATAGCGCAGGATCTGCAAAAGGCCGTAAGCAAATTCCAGATAAGCTGAGAACGAGACCCATACGAAGAGCAGCCGACGTCACCCGCAAGGGCGCCGTCGGCTGCTCTTTCTTGCTCAGGTCCGGTCAGCTGCATTGACCGCGCCATTCTCCAATGATATACTTCAGTAAACATCTTTTACGAAAGAACAGGTGACGATCATGAGCCTTGATGGCTTTTCCACACAACCGCTTGTCCAAGAGCTGCGCGACGCTCTCACGGGCGGGCGCATCGACAAGATCACGCAGCCGAGCAAGGCTTCCGTCTTCCTGAGCATACGCCAGCCCGGCCGGAACCACCTGCTGCACATCGCGGCAAGCCCGCAGGCGAGCGCCGTCTTCCTCGCGCAGAGACCGCCCGAGAATCCTGCCGAACCCCCGCTCTTCTGCATGGTTCTGCGCAAGCAGCTCGAGGGAAGCCGCATCGCCGACATCCACCAGCACGCGCTCGACCGCATCATCGTCTTCGACTTCGACTCCCTGGCGGCGGGCGGCAAGATCGTCACGAAGACGCTCGTCGTCGAGCTCATCGGCAAGCACAGCAACATCATCCTCGTGCAGGACGGACGCATCATCGACGCGCTCCGGAAGGTCGGCAGCGCGAACAGCCGCACGCGCCTCATCCTGCCCGCACGCGAATACGCGCCGCCGCCCGCACAGGAAAAACTCGACCTGCGCACGACAGCTCCCGCCGCTGTCATCGATCGCCTGATCCAAGAGCCTGCCGTGACGCTCTTCAAGGGGTTGTTGAACAGCTGTCTCGGCTTTGGTCCTGCAAGTGCGCGCGAGGTCATCTTCTCTGCCGGCTTGCCCGAGAAGATGCTTTGCGCCGATCTGGACGCAAAGGACAAGGATGCTCTCATCCAAGCCCTCGCCGAAGTTTCTGCCGCCTGCACGGAAGAGGAAGCCGCGCCCTGCCTCATCATCGACAGGAACAACAAGGTGCTCGCGACCGCGCCCTTCCCACTGCACTATCTGCCGCCGGAGCACGCGACGCTCTCCTTCCCCACCATCAGCGCCATGCTCGAAAAGGCCACGCTTCTTGCGGGAGCGTACACGCCGCCCGAGAAAGACCGCTTGAAGAAATTCGTCAAGACCGAGCTTTCCCGCGCTGAAAACAAGCTCGACGTCTTGAAAGAAGAGCTCCGTCAGGCGGAAAACGCCGAAGACTACAAGATCCGCGGCGACAATCTGATGACGTATGCACATCTCTTCCAAGATCATGAGGACGCTTCGCTGACGGTCGATGACATCTACAGCGAGACGGGCGAGAAAATCACGCTGAAGCTCGATCAACGGCTGACGCTCAACCAGAACATGCAGGCGTTCTACCACAAGTATGACAAGCTCAAACGCGCACAGAAGCTCCTCGACGAGCAGATCGCGCTGTGCAGCGAGAACATCCGCTACCTTGCCAGCGTCGAAACCTCCCTCGCCGCTTCCTCCACGCTCTCTGAGATCGAGGAGATCAAAGAAGAGCTCATCGAGAGCGGCTTCCTCAAGGAAGGCAAGAAAAAAAAGCGGCAGGACAAGCCTTCCGCTCCTTTCCAATTCATGACCGAGGACGGCAAGAGCATCCTCGTCGGCAAGAACAACTACCAGAACGACCGCCTGACCTTCCGCACGGCGGCGCCCGACGACCTTTGGCTGCACGCCAAGGACATCCCCGGCTCGCACGTCATCCTGCGTCTCTCAGGTGAAGAGCCGAGCGAAGAGAGTCTGCACCATGCCGCCATCCTCGCCGCCCACTTCAGCAAGGCGCAGGATTCCTCGAACGTGCCCGTCGACTACACATATCGACGCTATGTGAAGAAGCCTTCCGGCTCGCGTCCGGGCTTCGTCATCTTCACGCACCAGAAGACGCTCTATGTCACCCCGTCGGCGGACGAAGCGGCAAAACTGCTCCAGGAGGAGCGCTGAGCGCCGCGCTCAGACGCCGCCCGTCGAGCCGAAGCCGCCCGTGCGCATCGCCCCCCTCCCCGCTGCATCGTCATCCGCGACGAGATACTTGTAGAAGATGCCCTGTGCAATGCGCATACCCTTTTCCACAGGGAAATCCGCCGCCCCGAGGTTCAGGACAGCGACCATGATATGCCCCTCGTTCTCCGCATTGTCATAGTAATCCGCATCGACAATGCCCTGCGCATTGACGAGCATCAGCCGGTGCTTGAGGGAAATCCCCGAGCGAATGTGCAGCCCGAGGTACTCGTCCTCTTGCATGTACGCCTTGAGCCCCGTTGGCACGAGCGTCACCCTGCCTTGCGCCAGAATGCAGTCTTCCGCCGCCGCGAGATCGTACCCCGCGCTCGCCGCCGTCTTTCGCTTCGGCAGGGAAAGTCCCGCCTCCTTATAGGCCTTGATGATTTCAAATCCGCGTTTTCGCAACATACTTCCTCCCAAAATCGCTGTCCATCATGCAGAAAGCCTTCTCCGCGCGAGGAGAAGGCTTTCTTTTATTTTTCCGTTTCCGTCAACGGCGCCGGCGCGAGTTTCGTCGCGGCGATCGTCGATATGGCGTGCTTGTAAATGAGGTTCTGCTTGCCCGCCACCTCCAAGATCACGGTGAAATTGTCAAAGCCCCTGACGTATCCCTTCATCTGGAAGCCATTGAGCAGATGAATGCTGACTGCCTTGTTTTCCTTGCGGATCTGGTTCAAAAAATTATCCTGCAAATTGAGCGGTTTTACCGGCATGGAAAGACCTCCTTATATCCGTACAAATTTTTTCCAGCAGCAGCTCTTCCCCCTGCGACGCCGCATACCAATGTACATACGGCATCTTGCGAAACCATGTGATCTGGCGCTTCGCGAAGCGGCGTGTCGCTTTCTTGATCTCCGCCACTGCGTGCGGGAGTTCCATGCTCCCTGCAAGATACGCCAGCATTTCCTTGTAGCCGATGCCCTTCATCGCCTGACAATCCGCGCGCACGCCCTGCGCCAGGAGCGACTGCACCTCTTCGGCGAAGCCCGCCGCCACCATCGCGTCGACGCGCTCCTCGATGCGCCCGTACAACTCCGGCCGCTCGCGCCGAAGACCTGCGACATACGCATCATAGAAGAGCTCGCCCGGCTCTGACTCACGCCGCATGGAGATGCGCTCCCGCCCCGAGGAAGCAACCTCCAAGGCGCGGACGACGCGGCGGAAATCGTTGACATGCAGGCGTGCTGCCGTCTCCGGGTCGGCCTTCTGCAAAAGCCCATGAACGAACGCCTTGCCCCGCTCCTTCGCCAGCGCTTCCAGCTCTTCACGGTACGTGTCGTCGCTCGAAGTCTCGTTGAAGATATAGCCCTCCAAGAGCGACTTGATGTAAAGCCCCGTGCCGCCGACGACGAGAGGCAGCTTGCCGCGCGCCCGGATGCGTTCGATCGTCTCGCGCGCGAGACGCTGGAAATCCATGACGTTGAACGAAGCCTCGGGCGCGAGAACGTCGACGAAATGATGCGGCACGACGCTTCGCTCCTCTTTCGTCGGCTTCGCCGCGCCGATGTCGAAGCCGCGATAAAAGAGCATGGAATCGCCCGAGACGATCTCCGCGTCCAGCCGCTTGGCGAGAGCCAGGGAAAGCGACGTCTTGCCGACCGCCGTCGGCCCTATGAGGACGATGATCCGCGCCTTCTTCATGCAAGCTCCAAGGTTCCGCCCGGCTCTATGACATGCACGGCAGCGCGCGTCATGCCTTCCGTCACTTCCTTGTACCGCTTCGCCTCCTGCGCGATGACAGGCCAGGTGTTGTAGTGAACCGGTATGACGTTCCGCGTGTTGAGCCACTGTGCGGCAAGAGCTGCATCTTCCAGACCCATCGTGTAATTGTCGCCGATCGGCAGAACCGCATAGTCGAGCGGGTCCTTCTGCCCGATGAGCTTCATGTCGCTGAAGAGCGCCGTATCGCCCGCAAAATAGACGTTGATGTCGCCGATATGGATCACGTAGCCGCAGGCGATGCCGCCCGCGACGCCCGAGCTGTGCAGCGCTATCGTCATGCGCACCTTGCCGAAGGGCAGCTTGATCGAGCCGCCGATGTTCATGCCGTGCGTCTTGATGTCGCTCTCCGCCTGCAAACAGACGTCGAGAACCTCTGGAATGCCCAAGACCATCGCGCCCGTGCGCTTGGCAATGGCCGGCGCGTCGCCGAGATGGTCGCCGTGCGCATGGGTCAGCAGGATGTAGTCGCACTCCACCTCATCCGCCTGAATCGCAGCGAGCGGATTTCCCGTGAGGAACGGGTCGGTCAGAACCTTCGACGTGCCGTCATCGAGCAAGAACGAAGCGTGCCCGTAATACGTATACTTGATCATCGCATTTGACTCCTCCCATTTTAGTCGAGCACAAAAAATCTATATATTGTATAATTAAACAAAAAAAACGAAAAACCTTCCTACGAGAAGAAGCTGAAGGAGGAAAACATGCGCGACAATGAATTCTCCCTGCCGCAGGGCACGATCGCCTTTTCCCATGCGCTGCCCGCGCACATCTACACACTGGTCACGGGAGGACGCCCGCCCGCCGCCGACTGGCTGCAGAAGGCCTCTCGCGGCAAGATCTGGGCGATCGATCACGGCCTCGACCTCTGTCGGGCGATGAACCGCACGCCCGACTTCCTGCTCGGCGACGGCGACAGCGCCGCGCCCGACGCCTGGGCGTGGGCGCTCGCCCAAGGCGTGCCCTGCGAGCGGTTCAACGTCAAGAAGGATCTCACCGACACGCAGCTCGCGCTTGCCAAGATCAAGGAGGCTTCCGCCGGCGCCTTCCTCCTTCTCACGGGAGCTTTCGGAGGGCGTTTCGATCACGCCATGAGCACGCTCTTTTCCTGCGCCTTCAGCGGCCTTCCGATGATCTTGGCGGACGACAAGGAAGCGTGCTTCTTCCTGCACGACGGGGAAAGTCTCTCCTTTTGCGCGAAGCAGAAGCCCCAAGCGATCTCGCTCTTTGCCCTGGGCAGCGAATGCCGAGGCCTTTCCATCGAGGGAGTCGAATGGCCGCTCGAAAATGCCTCTCTGTGTCCGGAAGAACCGTATGCCGTGAGCAACGAGCTGGCAGAAGGCAGCTCCGCCTTCCACGTCCGCCTGCAGGCGGGCACGCTCGCCGTCTACCTCTATTGGCAATGACCGCGAAAGCCCCGGCGCTGCCCTGCCGCCTCGTAAAGCAGCAGGGCGGCAGCTGTCGCCACGTTGAGCGATTCCGCTCGGCCGAACATCGGGATGAAAACCTTCTCTTGCGCCATCCGACGAACTGCGTCCGATATGCCGCCCCCTTCGTTGCCGAAGGCAAGCGCGACCCTGCCGCCGTAATCCGCCATCGGATAAGGCTGCGCCGTCTCGTCAAGGTCGCCGGCAAGAAGCCGCACACGCTCCGACTGCAGAAACTCCCGCAGCGTCTCGTGCGGCACGCCGCAGACGATGGGGACGTGGAAGGCCGATCCCATGCTCGCGCGCACCGCCTTCGCGGAAAAGAGATCGATCGTGTCCGAAAGACAGATGACGGCGTCCGCGCCCGCAGCATCCGCCGTGCGCACGATCGTCCCCGCATTGCCCGGATCCTGCACGCCATCGAGCACGACGGCAAGCAGCTCGCCGCACCCCGTCAAGGCTTCGAGACTCGCCGCACGCTCTTCCAGCACGAGGAGGATTCCCTGCGGCGCCTCGGTGTCGCTCGCCTTCCTGTAGACCTCGGGCGCCACCGCAAAGAGCGGACAGCGACGAACCTCCAGCTTTTCCAAGATGCGCTGCACACGCTCTTCTCGCGCCGCTTTTTCCGTGACGAGGCAAAGGCGCAGCGCCCAGCCCGCCTCCGCCGCCATCTCGACGAGCCGCACGCCCTCAGCGACAACGACGCCTTCCGCCCTGCGCCTCCTCGCGCTCTTCAAGCTCGCGAGCCATTTGATCTTCTTGTTCTGCGCACTCTCGATCTTTTCCATCATGCCTCCCTGGAAATCACGCCCCTCAGCCCTCGATGAAACCCCGTCCATCCGTCTGCGCCCTTCCGATCCTCTTCTCGGACAAGAAAAAGAGGAGCTTTGACAGCTCCTCTTTCTGAATCTTACTGGTTCTCCTTCGCGATGGCGACGAGCTGGGCGAACGCCTTCTCATCATGCACAGCGAGATCGGCGAACATCTTGCGGTTGACCTCGACGCCTGCCTTCGTCAAGCCGTTGATGAAGCGGCTGTAGGACATGCCGTTCATGCGTGCGGCCGCATTGATGCGGGCGATCCAGAGCTTGCGGAACTCGCCCTTCTTCGCGCGGCGATCGCGGCGGGCATAGTAGAGCGCCTTCATGACCGTCTCGTTTGCCTTCTTGAACTGCTTGCTCTTCGCGCCGCGATAGCCCTTCGCGAGCTTCAGGATCTTCTTGTGGCGGCGATGCGCCGTAACGCCGGATTTCACTCTTGGCATATCTTATTCCTCCATTATCTTCGCTCGAATCTCACTTGTTCAGCATATCGCGCACGCGCCTGTGATCGGCTGCGGAAACCAGCGTAGCCTTGCGCAGGTTGCGCTTGCGCTTTCTCGTCTTCTTCTCCAGGATGTGGCTCTTGAACGCCTTGTTCCTCTTGAACTCACCGGAACCCGTTATCGAAAAGCGCTTCGCGGCGGCTCTGCGTGTCTTTACCTTTGGCATGTTTATTTTCCTCCTTTAGTCTGCGCCTTCGGGGCGAGAATCATCGTCATGTTCTTGCCCTCCAGCTTCGCATCGCGCTCGATGGAAACGAGCTCCTTGAGCTGCTCGGAAACCCTGTCCAAGACCTCCCGGCCCAGCTCGGGATGCGACAATTCACGGCCACGGAACATGATCGTGACCTTGACCTTGTTTCCTTCTTCAAGGAAGCGAAGCGCATTCTTGAGCTTCACGTTGAAATCATGCTGCTCGATGTTCGGCCGCAGCTTGACCTCCTTGATCGTGACGATCTTCTGCTTCTTCTTCGCCTCTTTCTCCCTCTTTTGCTGCTCGTAACGGTACTTGCCGAAATCCATGATGCGGCAGACAGGAGGCTTTGCCTTCGGCGCGACCTCGACGAGATCGAGATGCTGCTCCTCCGCCATGCGCAAGGCGTCGCGCGTCGCCATGATGCCGAGCTGCTCGCCGGACGCGCTCGTGACGCGCACCTCGCGAATGCGGATTTCTTCGTTGATTCTTAAAGATTCCCTGCTAATGGGAAAACACCTCCCGGTGAACGAGCAAAAAAAGGGCGGCAGACGCCACCCTCACATTTGCAAAACCTGCATATAAGACCCGCTCGACCCATGTCGGCAGGTGAGAAGCGGCGGCCTCTTCTTGAATTACTTGCCAATCGTATCACAGAAGGCCGCCTGCGTCAAGAACTTTTTTTCAAAAACACGCATCGGGCGCTCAGACGAAAAGCTCGATCGCGCGCGGCATGACTTCGACATGCATGGGGAGCGGCGGTCCCTGCTCGCCGTCGACATCGCTCAAAAGTGGTGCATCCGCCGCGATGCGAAACTCGCTCGCCTGCAAATACAGCACGTTCTTCTCCGAAATCCCCCTGCCCGCGACGATCTCCGCCGTCAGCGCGACGAGCTCCGGCAGGCTGCACTTCTTCACGAGCAGGAGATCGAGCTTGCCGTCGTCAATGCTCGCGTGCGCCGCCACATTGTTGAAGCTGCCCACGACGCCGCTGTTGGCGATGACGAAGAGGAATCCTTCCTCCTCCCGCTTCTCGCCGTCCGCCTCGATGGAAAACTTCACCGAGCGAAACTTCGGCAGTTCACTGATCCCTTTCAGATAATACGCCATCTTGCCCAGCGCGTTCTTCAGACGCACGTCGACCTCGTGCGCGATGTTCGTCATGACGCCGGCGCTCGCCACATTGATGAAGTACGCCTCGCCGATGCGTCCGAGGTCGACGCGCATCGTCTTATGCGCAAGAATGCGCTCGATGTACGCTTCCAGCCCATCGGCAAGACCGAGGTAGGTAGCAAAATCGTTCGACGTGCCGCTGCCGATGATCGCCAGGGGAATCGCGAGCTTTTCGCGCACGACCACGTTGACGACTTCATGCACCGTGCCGTCGCCGCCCGCGACGAGCATCCCTTCCGCCCCGGACTCCTTCACATAGAGTGCAAGATCCTTCAGTCCGCGCTCCGTGCGATAGAGAATGAGCATGCAGCCGAGCTTCTGGAAGCGCCAGATCATCTCGTCGAGCCGCTGTTTGAACGACGCATTGCCCGAAACAGGATTGTATACCAGAAGAAACTTCCTCATCCCTTCGCCCCCTCAACGCTGTGAAAGATGCCGATGCGGCGCAAAAAACGAATGCCCAGAGAACCGATGTACGGAATGCGCGCCATATCCTCCTCCAGGAGACCGCGCACAAGGATCAGCGCCGCGATGTAGACGACGACGCCGACGAGCACCGAGCCGAAGGTGGCGACGGCATTGACGGCGAACGTCTCCATGACGAAGCTGTAGAAGAGCTGCACAGCGCCCGCCATGACGGCAGCGGCGAACATCGTCTTGACGAGCTGCAGAAGCTCCATGCGATAGCCGATGTAGCGCCAGATGAAGTAGAGGTTGATGACGGCAGCTACGCCCATGTCCGCCGCCGTCGCCCATGCCGCGCCCATGATGCCGAGCCACGGGATCGCCGTCAAGACCCAGTTGAGAACGACCTTGACGACAGCCGCGAGGATCATGTTGATCATCGGGATCTTCGGATGTCCAAGCCCCTGCAAGACCGCCGTCGACACCTGATGCAGGCCGAGAAGCACGATGGAAAACGACGAGACGAGCACGGCAGGCCCCGCTCCCGGCGCGTTGTAGATGAGCGTCGAGATCGGCGTCGCGAGCACGAACACGACGACGAATGCAGGGAAGCAAACGAAGTTCGATATGCGCACGGCAGCCGCCGTCTGGCTGTAAACGCGCTTCGTATCCTGCAAGGCGCGCGCCTCCGAAATGGCCGGCACGATGCTCACCGCCAAGGACGCCGTGAGGATCGTCGCGAGGTTGACGAGCGGCACCGCCATGCCCGTGAGGTAGCCGAAAAGCTCCGTCGCCTGCGGCACCGTATAGCCCGCGACCTCCAACCGCTGCGGCACGATGAGGAGATCGAGGTTCGACACGATCGGCAGCATGATGCTCGCCGCCGACACGGGCAGCGCAAGGGAGAAGATGCGCCTGACGATCATCCCGAGCGGCGCAGGCGCCTGCCCTGCGGGCGGCGCAAGATCAGGACCATACTCGCGCTCGATGTCCTTGTCGAGCTTCCAGTGGAAATAGACGAGCACGAGAAGGCCGCCGATCGCTCCGGCAAATGCGCCGAGACTCGCGCCCGCCGCCGCATAGTCCAATCCCATGGGCAGCAGGAGACTCGCGAAGAGCACCATCGTGAGCACGCGGAAGATCTGCTCGACGATCTGCGAGACCGCCGTCGGCGTCATGCGCTGCCACCCTTGCAGATAGCCGCGCGAGCTTGCAAGCAGCGTCACGAAGAAGATCGTCGGCGCGAGCGCCACGACCGACATATAGGCACGCGGATCGCGGATGAACTGCCACTCGATGAGCCAATCCGCGCTGAAATACGTCAAAAGGGAAAAGAAAAGCCCCGTGAAGAGCATCAAGGCCATGGACACGCGGAAGACGCGGCGCGCCCCGAAGACGTCCTTCAAGGCGACGCGCTCCGCCGTGATAATCGATATGGCGACAGGCACGCCTGCCTGCGAGATGCTCATGGCAAAAAAATAGATCGGGAAAGCCATCTGATAAAGCCCGATGCCCTCGCCGCCCAGGATGCGCGAAACGAAAATCCAGTTCAAAGAGCCGATGACTTTCACGACGAAGCTCGCCACCGTCAAGATCAGCGTTCCCTTGAGGAAGCTCTCCGCCTTGCTCTTGCTTGTAGATTTTTGACTGCTGATACGAAACACCGCCTAACTGCCCGATTCCTCCGCTCGATCTTCCCGCTCAATACAAAATACGGGAAGCACGCTTTGCAAAAGTGCGCGAATTTCTATATAATAAGAGGAATGATGCATCTTCTGCACTAACGTAGGAATTATACCATTTCTGCTGCAAATATACTAGGTCGATTTTGATATAAAGCAGGATGGGACGCCCGAAAAATACGCAAGAGAAGGTGACCTTTATGGAAATCAACCTCATCGGTTTCAATACGGCTATCGGCAGGAAAAAGCCCGAAAACATCATCAACCAGACGGCCGCCTGTCCCTTCTGCGACCGCGACAACCTCTCGGGCATCATCGACACGGACGGCGACCTCATCCTGCTCAAGAACAAGTACAACGTCATCGAAGGCGCCGATCAGTTCGTGCTCATCGAGAGCAAGATCTGCCATTCGGACATGCCCGACTACTCCGCCGAACACATGCACAGACTCATACGCTTCGGCGTGCGCCACTGGCAGAAGATGCAGGACTCGGGAAAATACGAGACCGTGATCTTCTTCAAGAACTTCGGTCCCATGTCGGGCGGCACGCTGCGCCACCCCCACATGCAGATCGTCGGCTTCCACTCGCTCACCGAGCACCTGACCTTCGATCCCATGGAATTCCAAGGCCTGACCATCCACGAGGAAAACGGCGTCGACTTCAACATCTCGACCTGTCCGCGCATCGGCTTCAGCGAATTCAACATCGTGCCCAAGACGGCGGAGCCATTGGACACCGTCGCCGACGACATCCAGATCGCCGTCGACTACCTCATGAACCACTTCAACAAACGCTGCAACAGCTACAACATCTTCTTCTACCAGGAGCACGGCATCCTGCGCGCCAAGGTCATGCCGCGATTCGCCACCTCCCCCCTCTTCATCGGCTACAACATCCGCTTCCGCCCGAGCAACCTGGAAGATCTGCGCGACGACGTGCGAAGGATCTATTTCGACGGAAAACCGTCCTGACCACCCCGCTCTCCATAGCGCAGACAAGGGTCTGCTACATAAGGCAAAATCGTCTTGTGCAGCAGACCCTTTTGTTCGCTTCTTCCTGTTCTTCCCGCTTCTCCCTCGTCGCACGCCGACAAGGCGTACCATCGCGCTGGATCGCTTCCGCCCGCAGGAACCTCCGTCAACCCATGCGCCACTCAATGAACATACTTGGACTTTTCGAGCAAAAGCAGCTCCAAAACCCCTTCATGCTCCTTGATCTGGCTGTCGTAGGCCGCCTTCTGCTCCTGCAGCTCCCGCTGCCGCGCGGTGATCTGAGCCGGATCGTTCAAGACCTGCGCAAACTTGAAGGGCGCCTCCGCATCCAGGCGCTCTATCGCAGCCAGGCAGGAAGCGATCTGCTCCTTCGTCTTCTTCAACTGCGCCCGCAAAGATTCCAACGCATCCTCTTCTGGTTTTTCCGCCTCATCCGCCGCCCTCGGCCTGTCCGCTTCGACCAGTTCCGTCAGGATCTCAAGCTTCACCAAGTCCCCCATCCGATAAGCGTCCATCGCCCTCTGCCACTGGTTCTTGACCTTTTCCGTCTGCTTCGGGTTCAAGTCCGGATGCAGCTTCTTTGCCAACGAGCGATACAGCTGCTTGAGCTTTTTCGATTCTTCCTCAGACAACGTCCTGGACGAAACGAGCGCCAGCGCATTCTGACGCTCCATTTCCATTTTCTTCAGCTCGTCTTCGTATTTCTCGAATTCCGCGCGAAGCACGTCCTCGATCTCATCCAGATCGGGTTCAGCGTCGCGATTCAAATACGCACGAACCAGATCGATCTTCCGGCGCAGTGCGCCTTCCTGCACATAGGCAGCATAGCAAGCCTGCTCCAATGCGCCGAAGCATTTGATGTACAAGGCTTCCAGATACGGCTTCTTCTGCAAGATCATATCATCGTAGACGCAGATCCACTTGCTCAGCCGTTCCAGAGCCTCCTTGCGCTGCTCTTTCAATCGTGCATATTCTTCATGAATCATCATCATTCTGTCCATAAGGCTCACTCTCGCATAAACAGAGCGACTTCGAGCCCCATGTCT